>Ga0164310_10002045_pt1 | contig 11568 bp, 17 predicted proteins | sample GuaBasSedimGuay1_FD_121795 | JGI IMG/M metagenome (GOLD analysis project Ga0164310, IMG submission 121795) | Subseafloor sediment microbial communities from Guaymas Basin, Gulf of California, Mexico - Guay1, Core 4569-9, 0-3 cm | ecosystem: Environmental > Aquatic > Marine > Hydrothermal vents... | reverse complement strand
AAGGAGAAAATGAACCTAAAACTTTTTTTGAAATGAATATAGGATGGAATAGAGTAAAAATTACGGATGTATTTGGAGAAGAAAATGTGAAATTTACCAATAACGGTATTTTATCTATAAATATCGACGATGCACCCTTATATATAGAGGAGGCTGATTAAAACAGAGAAATTGATTTTTAACTTTCAGGTAGAATCTTTCAGGTAGAATAATTCATAGGCTGAGCTGTAAGAACTGTAATTAGTAATTGATTTATTGTTGACAATGGTAAAATTTTTGTAATATAATAAGGATGTTAGGGCCCGTAGCTCAACGGTAGAGCAGGTGGCTCATAACCACCGGGTTCTAGGTTCGAATCCTAGCGGGCCCACCAAAGGAAAAATAATGCAAATGCTAAAAAGTCATGTTGTTCTTCTCTACAAATTGCAAAGAATAGATAATGAAATTTTTTTAATTGAAAGCAGGAACATAGAAAGAGAGATTAAAAAAATTCAGGAAGAGTTGGAGGAATTTGAGAACGATATAAAATCCTTCTCTAATGAAATAAGGGAAAAAGAGATCGAGGCGAAGAATATTGGGGCTGAGATAGAAGAGCTTAATAAAAAAGAAGAGAAGCTCAAAGATTCTCTTTCAGGAAAGAAAGTTTCAGAAAAGCAGGTTCATGCAACTCAAATAGAAATAAAAACAATTGCTAGAAAAAGAGGGAGACTCGAGGAAAATTTAATAAAAACAATTGACTGGATTGAGGATGCTAAAAAAAAGCTTGCTCAGTTAAAAATTGATTTTGAGGAGAAGAAGATAGAGTCAGAGAAGGATGAAAAACAAATCCTGGAAGAAGCTCAGAAAAGTAAAGATAAACTTCAAGAGCTTAAAGATAAAAGAGAGAGCCTTTTAAAAAAGATACCAAAACCTGCTCTTTCTTTTTACCGTAAGAATTTCTTAAGATTCAGAAGAAAACCTGTATCAATTGTCTACGATAGAAAATGTACAGAATGTGGAATAGTCTTACCAACAAGAATCACATCCATATTGAAAAATACTCAATTTTCAGTAACATGCGAGAATTGTAATCGATTGCTATTAAGAAAGGAAGATTTAGAGAGTGATTCTTAATATTGCTTTCAACTTTTTGCTTGGAGCAATAGTTGGTAGCTTCTTAAATGCTCTCATCTATAGAATTCCAAGAAAAATATCCATCTATAGAAAAAGATCTTTTTGTCCTAAATGTAATCATCAACTGGCATGGTATGATCTTATTCCTATTTTATCCTATATACTTCTCAGAGGAAAATGTCGATATTGCGGTAGCAAAATTTCACCAAAATACCTTATTGTGGAACTTATAACCGCCTTCTATTTTTCCTTTAGTTTTCTGATGTTTGGCTATTCTGTTTTTTACATAGAGTCAATTTTCTTCTTTTCTATTCTTCTGGTAATCTCACTAATAGATTTAGAATTTATGGAAATTCCTGATTTTCTTATTATAGTTGGAATTGTCGTTGAAATTCTTCTTGTAATACTTAAAAAGAGCTATGTTTCTTCTTTTTCTGGCATGATTATACCTCCTTTAATCTTTGCTATTATAATATTAGTCTCGAAAGGCGGCATGGGTGGTGGAGATTTTAAATACTCTTTTTTTATTGGTTTAACTCTTGGTTTCCCTAAAATCATACCCTGGTTTATCCTTTCCTTTATTCTTGGTTTCTTCCCTGCTATATACCTTCTCCTTTCAAAAAAGAAAGAGAGAAAATCACCTATACCTTTTGGACCATTTATGTCCCTTTCTGCTATTATAATTTATATGTGGGGCGACAGTATCATTAGATTTTATACAAGTTTAATGTTATAATTTTAAAAAGGTAGGTGAAAATGAGAGGATTTGGCAAAACGCCTGTTATTGGATTGGATTTAGGCTCAGGGTATATAAAAATTGCTCAAATTAGAGAAACGGGCAAGGGGTTAAATCTTGTCAATATAGGTCTTCTACCTACCCCGAAGGATTCTATTGAGAATGCAAAAATAGTCAAACCTGATGAAATCGCAGAGGCCATAAGGACTCTTATGAGAATGTACTCATTTATTGGCAAAAGAGTGGTAACTGCAGTTTCTGGTCAGCTTGTTACTGTAAGGACTCTTGTTGTGGATAATTTACCAAAGAGTGAGCTTGATGAAGTAATAAAATGGGAAATGAGTAAAGTACTCCCCTATAAAATAGAAGATGCCTCTTTTGACTATCAAATTATAGGCGCAAGTCCAAAAAGCGAGGGGAAGAAAATCTCTGTAATAGCAGCAGCTGCAAGCTTAGATATAATAAATAGCATTGTTGCAGCCATAAAGTTAGCCAAACTTGAACCTGTAGCAATTGAAATAGAATCATTTGCTGAACTTAGACTTCTAGATTACATTCTTAAGGATGAGTATAAGAATACAATTATAGTACTTGTAAATTCAGGGCATTCTTTTACATCAATAAATATAATTGAAGACGGAATTTTAAGATTTACAAGAATAATTCCCTTTGGCGGCAGAACATTGATAAAAGGAATATCTGATAAGATAGGAACAAACGAAAAGGAAGCAGAAAGCCTTCTTGTCACTATGTGTAATGTGGATTTAGAGAATGTCGATAAAGAAAGTGATACATTTAAAGTTACAGCTTCAATAATGCCTCTCATTGAAGAGTTTGTGCTTGAGCTTAAAAGATCTGTTATGTACTACAGAGGACTACCTTCTTATTCTGGTAAATCTTTTGAGATAATCATGGGTGGTGGAACATCCAAACTTAAGGGCTTAATTAAATACATAAAAACAACTCTTGGTGTTGAAACGAAACTAAACGATTTCTTGTATAAAGCTGTCGTTTACAATCCTAAACTTTTCACAGAGGAGTATCTTCTGGATATGGCACCATTCTTTTCTGTATCTGTAGGTCTTAGCATGAGGGAAACTATTGAACGACTTGAAAAAGCTAAGCGGATTAAGTTTTCGAGAAAAGAAATAAAAGAGAAGAAAGCAAAGCCGATTACAAAAAGAGGGAGGAAAAAATGAACATCAAAATAAACCTCTTACCTACTGTAAAGAAAAAGAGAAAAAAAGAAGTGACAGATACCACAATGATCATCATAATTGTATTCTTTCTTATTGCTTTAGGATTAACATACTTTACCTATTGGAATAAGGTTAACATTTTAAGATCTCAACTGGCATCCCTTAATTCTGACATAGAGAAATATAAAGATATGGAACAACTTAAGAATGAGAAATTGTCTATAGATAAAAAGTTAAACTACTACATATCTACCACGAAAAAACTTATAAATGGGGAAGTTAAATTCTCGGTATTCTTTGAGGAATTGAGCGCTTATTTTCCCAAATATGCATACTTGACTTCTCTTGAGGTAGACAAAGATTCCAAGCTTGTCAGGATGACAGGAATCACAGACAATTACTATACCCTTGGGAAACTTTTATTCCATCTTAAACAATTTCCACAGTTTTCAGATGTATTCCTGTCCAGTTTCGGTAAACAAGGAGGTAGGGGAATGACACCAGGGGAAACAGAAAAGATAACATTTACCATAATGGCAAAATGGACTATTGGAGGTAAGAAATGAAAGGTTCTGCCAAGTATGTAACCTTAATAATCCTTCTTGCAGCTATTGGTGTTAGTTTTTATATGATACTTCTGAAACCAAAAATAGAAGAAATAAAAACTTTAAATAACGAGATTATGAAGGCAAGGGATAAATTAGATGAGTTGGTATTTATAAAGAAAAATGAAGATAGGATAAGACTTGCCATAGAAAATGAGAAGACCGAAATGGAAAAACTTAGAGTACTTTTACCTAAAGACCAGGATATAGCAAGGCTTTTAGTTCAATTTCACGAGTTTGGGAAGAAAAATGATGTAGAAATATCTAATTTAAGTCTTGTAGGTGGAGCAGGAGGAATGAACTTTTCAAAGGCAAGATTGATGGAAAGACAGGGGTACTATGAAATGCAACTCAACTTTGGAATCTCTGAAGAGTTTAAAAAAGCATTAGAGATCATGAAAGCTCTTGAAAATTTCCCAAGAATACTTCACATAAAAAAAGTTTCTGTTACATATGGAGCTGGTTTTAGAGGACCAGAGGGTGAGGAAGTAGGCCCAAGAATTCTTAATTTTAACTTTAATGCAAGTGTATTTACAGCAAAGGAGCCTTAGCATGGAAAAAGAAAGAAGAATAGTCGTAAAAAAAGGAGTTTCAAAGGAAAGAAGAAAGAACGAAACTGTTCTTATAATTGCTTTTGTTCTACTTCTTGCTGTTGCTGGAGGACTCTTTTATTTTCTTTATCTCAAACCTCCCCCTTCTCAGAAACCGTCTACAGGAACAGAGACACAATCAAGGGCTTCCATTTTAAAGGAATATAAAATAACTGACCTTGAAGATGAATTAACTGCAAGATACATGGATTTACCTCCAATTGAAACTACAGAAGAAGAATTAGGAAAAGAGGATCCCTTCTCTCCATGAAATTAAATATACCTGTTGAAATCTCTCATTTTCTCATAACTAAAATTGAAAATATTAGATATTTAACAAATTTCTCTGGTGAAGAAGGATTCCTTATTTATGATAGACAAAAATTTACATTGTTGGTTGATGGAAGATTCACAACGCAGGCGAAGGAAGAAGTTTACAAAGATATAGAGATTGTAGAGTATAAACCACCCATTATCGATTTTATTTTTGAAAATTACTCTATAGAAAAACTTGCTTTTGAAGATTCCATACCATTTTCCTTCTATAATAAACTTCAAGAAAAATTTGAACTAATTCCTCTTACAGAGGTTATTGAAGAGAAGAGAATAATAAAAAGGCAAGAGGAAATTGAATATATAGAGAAAGCACAAAGGATTGCCGAAAGCTCATTTTTGGAAACATTAAAATTTATCAAAGAAAATGTCACCGAGATGGAACTTAGCGCAGAACTTGAATACCAGATGAGAAAAAGAGGAGGAGAAAAGAATGCATTTGATTTTATTGTTCTGTTTGGTGAAAGAGGTGCATTACCTCACGGAAAGCCATCCAATAGAAGATTGAAAAACGGTGACATAATTATATTTGATTTTGGAACTGTGGTTAATGGGTATCATTCCGATTGCACAAGGATAGTGATCTTTGGAAAAATATCAAAGGAAGCAGAAAAAGTTATTAAAATTGTTGAAGAGGCTCAAAAAATTGGAATTGACGGAATAAGAGAAGGCGTGGGAGTTGTTGAGCTGGATAAAAAAGTTAGAGAGTACATAAAAGAAAACGGCTATGGTGAGTTTTTTAATCATAGTCTTGGACATGGTGTAGGACTTGAAATACATGAAAAACCATACTTATCTCCACGAGGTGAGGGTAAACTAAAAACCGGTATGGTAGTTACAGTAGAACCAGGAATATATCTACCAGGCAAATTTGGTGTTAGAATAGAAGATTTAATTGTGGTAGAGAGAGATAGTGCAAAGGACTTAACCAGAATAGATAAAATTTTTAAGATTTAATTATCTTATAAATTAAGTAACTAAAGGAAACACCAAAGGATAATGAAGCAGTTATAGATAGCAAGTAAATTCCAATTTTAGGAATAAGTATGAGAAGTAAAATAAGTAATCCACCTATTAGCGTAGTTATAATTTCTTTTATATTGCCATTCTTAACCTCTTGATGTAACAATTTAAGAATTTTTTCACCGACTAAATAAGAAAGTATTGACATACCCATAAGGATCAAGAAATATATAATTCCGTTGTAAAGTAGAAATAGTGCTCGACCAAAAGGAAAGATTGCTCTTTCAGGGGTGAAATATAAAAGGAGTGTAAGGACCACTATTCCTAGAGGTAATGATAGGATAAGATTTTTCCTTGAAAAATTGACAAAACTACTAAATCCTTCTTTAAATAGACCCGCAAATATCACTGAGAATATTAATAGAATAAGGATTATAATTATTTTCAGCACAAACCCCTCATTTGTAAGAAGAAATGCTGGAATACGAGGCCTTTTATAAGGAATATTATTTTTAGGTGGAAACTCTATTTTCCTTCCTTTAACTACAGCCTCTCCCTCTTCAATGATTTTTCCACCAAGCGTTACTACATTTCCGCTTACAAATGCTTTGTCTTTAAGAATTATATCTCCTCTTAACACCGATATGTTTCCAAAAACTTTTCCAAACACAGTGACATTTCCAACACCAACTTTAATATCTCCTCTAACTATGTCATCGGGTTTAACGACGACATCGCCCTTATCTTTAATGATTCCACGAGCAAAAACAAAAGTGGGAGCTAAAACTAAAAACACCACAAAAACTAAAAGTAATATTTTTTTCATCTTCTTCCTCCCTTTAATCTCATTTTATTAATAAGCACTATTGAAAACAGACCAACAAAAGCAATCGTTAGATATAGTAATATCTGAACCAGCATCCATTGAAATATCTCTATATTCTCAAGGTAGAGAATGAATTTTCCTATGAATTCACTTTCACCTATAAGATAAGATGAATCAGTAAGATATGATGGAAAAGGAACTACAATTATTAGCACAATGAGAGAGACGAGAACAGCAAATATAATACCTAGCGAGGTTCTTTTGGATATTTCAGTTTTTCTTATCTCCCTCATAATTCTTTCTTTAACTTCTCTTTTTAAAACATACATCTTAGAAAGCGAATGCAACCTTTCTTCAAATTCTTTATCCTTCATTTCTCACCTCTAATGCTTCCTTTAATTTTTTCTTTGCTCTGTATAATCTCACCTTTACTAAATTCACAGGTATCCCAAGCACTTCTGAAATTTCTTTGTAAGATAAATTCTCAGTGTAGAATAGAAGTATTATATCTCTATCTTTAACAGGTATAGATAAAAGTGCCTCATATAGAGCAAAATCTCGTTCAAATTCAACACTAATAGAACTTGTATCGAGATTCAAGTTGGTTAATTTTTTGTTCCTGCTCATGTAGTTAATTCCTTCATTTCTTGCAATTCTAAACAACCAGGGAAGGAAATCTTTTCCATCCTTGAAACTTTCTATTTTTTTAAAGGCTTTCAAGAATACTTCTGAAGTCAAATCTTCTGCCTCCTCTCTATCTCCAATAAGTTTCATAAAATAAGTAAAAACCTTGTCTCCGTATCGTTCAACAAGTATTCCAAATGCTTCTTTGTCTCCATTTTTGACCCTCTTTATTACCTCTCTATCTTCTATATATTTCACCTTCCACTCCCAAATACACATCAGTTTATCAATTGTTACACTTATGTTATACTAAATTTATGAGAAAAAGTGGAATAGTGGTTCTTTGCGGTAGACCAAACACTGGTAAATCAACTCTTCTGAATTATATCTTAAAGGAAAAGATTGCCCCGGTAACAAGCAAACCACAGACAACAAGGAAAAATCTCAAAGGTATATATAACGATGAGAGGGGGCAGATTGTTTTTATTGATTCACCAGGAATACATAAACCAATCCATAAATTGGGAGAGAAAATGGTGAAATATGCACTAAATATTCTTAAGGAGGGTGACGTACTCTTATGGGTAGTTGATGGTTCCGTATCTCCAACAGATGAGGATGTCCTTGTTTCACAGAATATAAAAGATATAAATAAACCCAAGATTCTCGCAATAAATAAAAGGGACTTATTTGAAGATAGAGAAAATGAGGTTTTGAAAGATTACGGAAGCCTAGGTGAGTTTAAAAGGGTTATTCCAATTTCTGCAATAAGAGGTGATAATGTAGATTCATTGATCGAAGTACTATTCTCTTTCCTCCCAGAGGGAGAACCGCTTTATCCAGAGGACATTCTTACTGATAGTATGGAAATAGATGTAGTCTCGGAATTGATAAGAGAAAAAATATTAATCCATACAAAGGAAGAAGTTCCTCACTCAGTTGCAGTTATAGTAGAGGAGTTCAAAGAAAGAGAAAATGGTAAGGTTTATATAAGAGCTAATATCTATGTTGAAAGGGATTCTCAAAAGAAAATACTTATAGGATACAAAGGAAATATGCTTAAAGTTATTGGAACAGAGGCAAGGCTTGAAATTGAGAAATTCCTTGGTAAGCCAGTATATCTCGAATTATGGGTAAAGGTTTATAAAAACTGGAGAAAAAAAGAGGAGGCTTTGAAGTACCTTGGCTTTAAATAATAAATCCATGCTAAAGGAAGAGGAAAATTTTCTTTCTGGGTTATCATATTTAACTATAGGAATTTTTGGTCTGTTTATCCTTGTTTCTGACATAAAAAATGAATCTGATTACTTGAAATTTCATGCAGTTCAGTCAGTAAAATACTGGTTTTTTTCTATCATCTTCTGGTCAATTTTTTCCCTTCTATCATATTACCTATACTTAAATACAATTGGTGAAATTAAAAATCTATTTTTTTATATATGGAAAGTTTTTCATCTTGGTGTCGGTATTTTTATTATACTGTACTCTATACTTGTCTCTTATTTTGCATTTACAGGGAAAAGGTATAGAATTCCATTTTTATCAAAAATGAAAAAGTAGGGAGGTAAAAGAAGTGAAGAAAATAATAAATGGATTATCTATTTCGATAGTTTTTGCAGTGGTTTATGTAGTCTTAAAATTGAAACTGGATAACTATTTTTATCTTATAGGCTTAGATTCATTATTTCCTCTTGTTTTCCTGTCATACGTGTTGGTTTTATCCCTTATAGGAATCTACCTCTCAAATCCTGTATCTGGGCTTTTGAGTGGTGCTGTTTCACTAATCACAAAGCACCTTTTTGAAATTTCAAGAATAGAGTTTAACGGTTTCCCAAACCTGGTATTAACAAAGGAGATTCTTCCTCCTGTCACATTTGAAAATCTAAACATTATTCTAACTCCCTTCCTGTTTTCTCTTCTCATGAGCCTTTATATCTATACTAAAGGTAGAGAAAGAACAAGTGTAAAGAACTATTTTACATCTTTTATTCTACTTCTTTCAATATTTACCGGTATCTTTCTTAACTATTACTATGGTCCCTATTCTCTGTATGTCCTTCCCCTCGCGTCTTTTATAATAGGTCTAATTTCTCTCAATGTAGTTCTCTCTTTCACATCAGGAATATTTCTTGGAGTCTCCTTCTCTCTATCCAGCTTTTATTTCTTTACATATAAAGGGGATTTAAATCTAATGTTTTCTGAACCTACAAAACTACTCTCTGGTTTGATTATTTATACAATTTTTTCTACTGTAGTTGCCTCTCTTTCAAGTTTCCTTTTCACCTTTTTTGTAGGAGCCTTGAAAGGTACCCCAAAATATGATAAACAGAAATATATAGAAAAAACTGAAACTCCTGCTTTGCCTCAAAAAGAGCAAAGCCAAGAGTCCATAGGAGGTGAAGATGAGAAAGTACGAGATGATGGTGATATTCAGACCTGAGCTGTCCGATGAGGATCTTGATGCGCAGGAAACTTTACTTAGAGAAAGCGTAGAAGCAAAAGGGGGGAAATGGGTTGAAACAGTAAAGTGGGGTAAAAGAAAATTTGCATATCCCATTATGAAATTAACAGAAGGTTTTTACTATATCTATTATTTCTATCTTCCAGGAAGTGAGATTTCGAACTTGAAGAGTGAACTCAAGTTAAATGATAAGTTACTTAGATTTATGATTGTTCGTAAGGAGGAGAAGAGGGGTGTACAATAGGATAATTGTGGTTGGAAGGTTGACTAAAGACCCTGAAGCAAGGTATACTCCTTCAGGGAAGCTTGTTTCCACATTCAGAATTGCTTCAGGAAGGATCTATACTGATAAAAATGGTGAAAGAAGAGAGGAAACTCTTTTTATAAATGTGGTTGTATGGAATGATAGAAGAAATATGGCTGAAAATGTGAATAAGTATCTATCAAAAGGCTCCCTTGTTCTCGTAGAGGGAAGATTGAGAATTAGAGATTACGAAACATCGGATGGTGTATCAAGAAGGGCGGTAGAAATAATTGCTGACAATGTTAAATTTTTAAGTACAAAGCCTAAAGTCGAGGAAGAGTCTCCCTCTGAGGAAAACGAAATCCTCGATGAAGATATTCCAATAGATTAGGAGGTGAATTATGGCAAAACCTGGATACAGAAGATTTCGTCCAAGAGTCAAAGTCTGCTACTTCTGTAAAGAAAAAATAGAAGAAATTGACTACAAGGATGTTGAAACTCTAAAGAAGTTTCTTACTCCAAGAGGCAAGATACTTCCCAGGAGAAACACGGGTGTATGTGCAAAACATCAAAGACAACTTGCCCGTGCAATTAAAAGGGCGAGAGAAATGGCACTTTTACCCTACGTAGTTTATTAAAATGAAAAAAATTAAAGTAATACTCTTAAAAGATATTGACGGATTAGGTAAATCAGGGGAACTCAAGGAGGTTCCCCTGGGGTATTATAAAAATTTCCTTGGTCCAAAACTTCTAGCAAAGAAAATATCTGAAGGAGAAGAAAAACATTATCTTATCACTCAAAAAATTAAAAAAAGTAAAGAGGAGAAAGAACAGGAAGAGGCTTTAAAGTTAAAAGAAATGATCGAAAGGGAAGAGAAAACAAGAAAGAAAAAAGCTGGAGAGGAGGGAAAACTCTATGGTGCTGTAACAAATGAGGAGATAGCAGAGCATTTAAAGAAAAAATTTAAAGTCAAATTCGACAAGAAAAAAATAGAGTCAGAAGAAACAATAAAGACTATTGGAGTTCATAACGTAAGAATAAAACTTTTTAGAGACATTTATGCAAATATAAGGGTAAGGGTAGTAGAAGAAGAATAAATGGAAGAAATCCTTGGGAGAGTACCACCTCATAACATTGAGGCTGAACAGGCCACTTTAGGTTCAATCCTTATTGACAATGATGCCATAGTGAAAGTGATTGATTTTCTAGAACCTGAGCATTTCTACAGAACTTCTCATCAAATAATATACAAGGCTATGAAAGAGCTTTATGAGAAATCTGAGCCCATAGATCTGCTTACAGTTTCTGAGCACTTGAAGAAAAAAGGTGAACTTGAGGAAGCGGGTGGCTTTTCATACCTTGCAACCCTTACAAACATAACTCCTACAGCTTTAAATGTGGAAAAATATGCAAAGATTGTTGAGGAAAAATCTATACTAAGAGAAATAATAAAGGCAGGGATTGAGATAATAGATCTCGCCTTTAATTCTCAGGAGAATGTGGGTGATACTCTAGATAAAGCACAGGAAGTTCTATTTAATGTGGCAAAAAAGAGATTGTCAGCTCCTTTCTATCCTTTAAAAGATTTATTAAAAGAATCTTTTGATAGAATTGAAAACCTTTATAAAAGAAAAGAAGGAATTACAGGGATTCCATCAGGGTTTCCTCAACTTGATAAGATCACCGGGGGTTTCCATAAAAATGACCTTATTGTTCTTGCAGCCAGACCTTCTGTTGGAAAGACTTCTTTTTCTTTGAATGTAGCTACCAATGTAGCCACTAAATATAATCTTCCTGTGGCAATATTCTCTTTAGAGATGAGCAAGGAGCAAATAGTTGAAAGAATTCTAGAATATGTTGCAGATGTAAATTT
>Ga0164310_10002044_pt1 | contig 11568 bp, 18 predicted proteins | sample GuaBasSedimGuay1_FD_121795 | JGI IMG/M metagenome (GOLD analysis project Ga0164310, IMG submission 121795) | Subseafloor sediment microbial communities from Guaymas Basin, Gulf of California, Mexico - Guay1, Core 4569-9, 0-3 cm | ecosystem: Environmental > Aquatic > Marine > Hydrothermal vents... | reverse complement strand
GTCCTCTGGCACGGCGGGTGGAGAACCAACTGCCACCAAAGCCCCATCGCCAAGGGGACCCCGCCCCACGCCATCGAGGACACCACGAACTGGGAACCAGCCGGCCGCGACCGACAGCCCTGCGAGGGCTTCGAGTACGGGCTCGCCCACACCAGCACCCGACCGGGTGGCCCTCAACAGGCTGAATGGCAGTATTGGAGCCGGTGGAAGAAGCCCATCTCGGTTGATCGCCACACCCGGCTCATGGCGGACGAAGCTGCCTGACCGGTGTATCTGAGAACAATGACGGAGCAACTGTACTGGGCCTGCGATAGCTGTTTGAGGGTCCGCCCCGCCGAAGAGGGTGACAGCCCTGGGGACACCCGCCTGTGCCCCTACTGCCAGAGCCAGGGCATGGGGGACGACTACGTCGAGGTAGTCGTCAGCCGAGGGCTGGTCATCCCCAACCTCGAAGAGGGTCAGGACCACCGCTTCCCGGCCAAGCTGACGGAGGACGAGGCCCTGGACCTACTCTTCGTGGCCAAGGACTGGCGCAAGCCCGACGAGTTCCTCTGGGCTGACCTCGTCGAAGACCACGAGATGCACGAGTGGAACGGCACTCACCCGGTCGAGGAAAACACCACGATCCGGACTGCCCCAGCGGGCTCGACAGTGCTCGTCACGGTGGCCAGCCGGCTCGGTGACGTGGGGATCCGAGACAAGCACCTCAACCCCCCGAGCCACGGCTACTACTCACGGGTGCTGCCCGAGGGTCTGACCAACTGGCGACGCATCCCCGAGGACGCTCCCGAGGACTGGGAAGGCCCCCAGCCGGCCGAGAAGATGGACTTCAACATCATCGAGTACAAGCCCAACCGCAAGGAGCGGCGAGCACAGAAGGCAAGGAGTCGTAAGTGAGCGAGCTGAACATCGAGGCCGTCCGGACAGAGCTGGACAAGGCCGAGTGGGAACCCACCGAGGACGGGGATGGTCGGACTCGTCGCGTCTTCCTGGGGACGGTCTTCGCTCTCAAACCATCGGGCAAATACTACACGTCGTTCGCCTGCTCGAATGTCACCGAGGAAGAGGCCCGGCAGGACGAGGACTGGACTGAGAAGACAGAGGCCGCCCTCGAAGGCATCGGGGCCAGCCTGGAGCACGGTGAGGGCGACCCCTGCGACCTGTTCGCAGCCGAGTACGATTGACCGGTGTATGCTGGAGAGGTCATGAAGCGCCGGACCCTCCTTCAGCTCATCGGGATCACCTTCCTACCCATCCCCGACCTGGTGATGGGTGCCGAGGCCCAGGGAGCCCACATCCAGCTCTACAACGAGGACGAGCCCGTTAGCGAGCAGCTCCCCGTCGAGTTTCGGTTCAACAGCCACATGAAGGTCGAGCTTCAACCCTCCGCGCCCATCACGGTCAACCGAGCTGTCCTTCGAGCCCCTGAGATCGGTGAGAGGGTTCAGTCCTTCGAGCCCATCGAGCCAGGACCCGAGCATGTGCTCGAAGTCCAGTGGGCCTGCGTGCTTCCCTGATGACCCTCCTGCTTTGGCTCTTGCTCGTAACGACCACCACGACCGAGGAATGCTTCCAGGTTGCCAGGTGGGCCTCGGGCTGCCCCAGGGTCGTTCTGAGGCTCTCGTCCTGCGAGCAGAAGCTCCTGGCGGTCTGCAATCGGCTTTCAGACCCGTTTGCGACGCCCTGGAGGCCCTTCAGAGGCCCTTTCTCGCCCTGAACGCCCTGGCACCCCCTCGGAGGCCCCAGGCCCGTGGAGAGCCTCCTAGGGGTCTTCCTCGTCGTCCCGAGCGAGGATGTCGTACCGAGAGGTCCGCTCGGGCTCGGGCGCCTCGATGAGCTTCTGTTCGGCCGCAGAGAGGGCCTCCAAGATCGCTTCCTCCGACGCTTCCTCCGTTCGCACTCCCGTGGATGTGATGACAACCACGTCTCCCTCGCTAACAGGCTGGTCGAGGATCGAGACCAGACGTTCGCCTGGGGTGTGGAGTTGGATGACATCCCGAACTCGCAACGCGAACATGAATCGGATGCCGTCGTCGCTCAAGGTGTAGTCGAGCGCCGGAGCCAAGAGCTGACCGTTGAGGAAGACCGTCGGAGGCGCCTCCAGTTGTCTGAGAGTCGCTATCAACTGGCTGGTCGGGGAGTCTCCCATCCGAAGCCGGTACTCAGCCGCCTCAGCTCGACGTTGCTCGTCACCGATCAGCTTCTCCAGGTTGATGAGCTTGAGCTTGAGGTCGAGCCGATCCTGGCGTTGCCGAGCTTCGTCCTTCTGCATCCTGTGCGCCCACAGGACGAAAAGAGCGAGCATGATCACGAACCCGATCCCCAGCTCGACAGTCATCCGGCCAGACCCTTGTTGTTGAGGGCCACGAGGGCCTCCTGGACGAACAGGTCGATGGGGATGCGGTCACCTCCGGCCATGACAAGGACAGCCCGCCAGTCCCCCCGTTCCTGGTCGTACTCGCCTCGCTCTACCGCTCGGACCTTGGCCACGTCCACGGCCGTGAGGCCCATCATCTGGAAGGGCTCCTGGGTCCACGCCTTCTTGGTGGCCTCGGGGATGTGACCCTTGGAGAGCTTCGTGGTCGCAGCCGCGAACGCCTGGAGGAAGCCGTCAGGACTCGACCCCTTGTGGGTGGGAGCCCCGACGAACTCGGAGACGAACACGAAGTAGGACCCTGTGCCGTGCCTCATGACCACAACAGGGGCAGACCCTAGGACCTCGGTACACTGTTCGTAGAGCAGCTCATAGGTGTCCATCCCTTTGAATACACCGGCGCTGTCAGAAAGTTGCCGCGAGAGCCGTCGTGCCGGTGTAGGTGAGAGGACGGCCCCAGATGGGGGTCGCCCAAACACCGAGGAAATGAAGATGTCAGATCGCGATTACGAAGAAGGGGGTGCCCGAGGGCGCCCGGCACGACGCACCACGAACGAGCTGGTCCTACCCGAGGGCGAGTTCGCTTACACCCGAGACACGACGAGTGGTGTCACCTACGTCCGCCGCGGTCCGTGCTCCGTCGTTGCCGAGGGCAAGGATGAGGCTGTCAAATACGACAAGGACACTGGTCGCTTCAAGACCGTAACCTTGGGCGAGGCTGCCCAGGCCGACATCGTCGTGCCCACCGGTGCCTACGCCATGCTCAACAACCCGAGCAGCGATGGCAAGTTCCCCGAAGAGGGTGGCAAGACCAACTGCAAGGGCCTGCTCATCGGCCAGCGGATCCACATCCCCGGCCCCAAGTCTTTCGCTCTCTGGCCCCAGCAGTACGTCGAGGTCATCGAGGGCCACCAGCTCCGCAGCAACCAGTACCTCATGGTCCGCGTCTACGACGAAGAGGCCGCCAAGGAGAGCTGGGCCACAGCCGTCGTGAAGAAGGCTGCCGACACGAAGAAGGCCGACGACACGAAGAAGGCCGACGACACCTCGGACGACTCCTTCGACGAGATCGAGCCCGAAGGTGCGGTCGTCGCCTCCGAGGACATTCCCGAGGACCTGTCCGTCGGTCGGCTGCTGGTCATCCGCGGCACCCAGGTCAGCTTCTACATCCCGCCCACTGGCATCGAGGTCTGCAAGGACGAGCGAGGCCGCTACGTCCGCGAGGCCCTCACGCTGGAGCGCCTCCAGTATTGCATCCTCGTCGATGAGGACGGCAACAAGCGATACGTCCGCGGCCCCGAGGTCGTGTTCCCGCTGCCGACCGAGAAGTTCTTCGAGAACTCCGACGGTGAGCGCATCTTCACCCCCATCGAGCTGAACGGCAAGATCCAGGGCCTGCACATCAAGGTCATCGCCGAGTACACGGACACCGAAGGACTCCACGGCCCGAAGGGTGAGACCTACAAGGAAGGCAAAGAGCTGTTCATCACGGGCGAGACGACCCCGATCTACTTCCCCTGCGAGCAGCACTCCGCCATCCGCTACGACGGCAAGACCAAGCACTACGCCACGGCCATCCCGGCCGGCGACGGACGCTATGTCCTCGATCGCCACACGGGCGAGACCGACATCGTCGAGGGTGGCAAGAAGGGCGTCATGTGCCTGCCCGACCCCCGCAAGGATGTCTTCGCTCGCCGGTCCCTGACCGAGGTCGAGTGCGACATCATGTACCCCGGCAACGACGAGGTGAAGGAGTACAACCTGGCCCTCTGGGAGATCCAGCGCAAGGCTCCCACCACCCGCAAGGGCGTCGTCTCCGAAGGCGACTACCAGCGAGGTCAGCGGAAGCGAGGTCGCAAGCAGGGTCTCGCCGTGGGTGACGCTCAGTTCGCTGACGCCAGCCACTCGGCTGGCCACACCAGCGTCGAGCTGGCCGGCAACGAGTTCAGCCGGGCAGCCAGCTACACCGAGCCGAGAACGGTCACCTTGGGCAGCGACAAGTTCGCTGGTGTCCCCAAGATCAACATCTGGACGGGCTACGCCATCATGGTCGTGGACACCGCCGGTGAGCGCCGGGTCGAGGTCGGCCCCAAGCGAGTCTTGCTGGGCTTCAACGAGACCCTCGAAGCGCTCAGCCTGTCGACGGGCAAGCCCAAGACCACGGACCACCTGCTCCAGACAGCCTACCTCCAGATCGATCACAACAAGGTCACCGATCTGGTGACGGCCGAGACCTCGGACCTGGTGCCCGTCGAGCTGAAGGTTGCCCTGCGGGTCAACTTCACAGGCAAGACCGACGAGGACCGCATCAAGTGGTTCGGCGTGGGCAACTACGTCAAGCACCTGTGCGACCACGTTCGGAGCGTGCTCAACGCAGCCATCCGCAAGATCAAGGTCGAGGACTTCTGGCCCATCGGCGAGGACTTCATCCGCGACACCATCCTGGGTGCCAAGCCCGAGGATGGCGGCGACCGGACGGGCATGGTCTTCGCCGAGAACGGCATGGTCGTCTACGACGTGGAGGTCCTCAAGGTCAAGATCGGTGACGACAGCATCCAGAACCTGCTCGTTCAGGCTCAGCACGAGGCCGTCGCAACCAGCATCTCTCTGGCCTCCGCCCAGCGCCGGCTCGAAGCCACCAAGCGCCGAGAGGGGCTCGACCAGCAGGAGATGAAGATCAAGGCCGAGACCGCCGACATCAAGGCCAAGTTCGACACCGAAGACATTGCTCGCACGCTCACGATGGCTCTGGCCCGCATCGACGTGGACATCCAGCAGGCGAGCAAGAACCTCGAAGCCCAGAAGGAGCGGGACGCCCTCAAGGACGCCGCCACCGATGCCGAGATCAAGCGGCAGCGGGCTCAGGCAGACAACAACGTCGCCATTCAGCAGGCCAAGGAGGCCGTCCGCTTGGCGACGGTGGCCAAGGAGACCGAGGCCACCGTCGCCAAGCTCAAGGCTGCTGAGGCTGGCTTCTCCGAGTCCCTCTTGGCCCTGGGCAACCAGGAAACGCTGATCAAGGTCGCCGACGCCATGAGCGTCCAGAGCTTCTTGGGCGGCAAGGATCTGGTCGAGGTCATCAGCAAGGTGTTCGCAGGGACGCCCCTGGAGGGCCTCGTGAAGACCATGCAGGAGCGGGCTGCCATCGAGCCCAAGAACGGGGGAGGCCACAAGGCCATGCCCTCACACGACGCTCGTCGCTAGAACCCACGAGCTGACCTGAGCCGGCTCTGACCTCACGGTTGGGGCCGGCTCTCTTTTGTGGCACCCTAGGACCATGACTCCTACCCGTCGACAGGTCCTTGGTCTCATCCCTGCCCTTGCTGTTGGCACGGCCATCTCCTTGCGGGCCGAGGGCGGCATCCTCACCACTCGGAAGGTCCCTGGGCTGGAGTACCCGCTTCAACCGGACCAGTGGGACGGTATGTCCCCCATGATCCGCGACATCATGCGTCACGCCTGGAGGACAGGGGACAAGGTCCTCAGCGCCGATGACCCCATGCTACGCCGCATAGGCTTCGTGGCGGTTCGTGACGAGGTCAAGGGGGAGAAGGGGCCTGTCACCGGAAGGTGGTGGGTCCGTGTCGCTGACGCCTGCAAACCGAGGCAACCAGAAGACGACCCGCGGAATGACCCTGCCCTTTGGGAGTTCATGGGAGGGTCCGCGTGGTGTAAGTCCTCGGGAAGGAGCGCCCTCGCTCGGAAGATCACCCGCTGGGCCGAGCTGTGCCGTATGCCCATCCCCAATCTGGTCCCCGGCGAACGTCCCAACGTGCGCTACATCGCACCCTTCAGGTAGCTCGGAGAGGCACCTGTGGACCCCGCCGGTAGTCGGCGTAGGGGTCACTCTCGAAGCGACCGTTGTCGCCTCGGACGTTGACCGCGTACCTCTCGGGGAAGACCGAGGGGTCGATGGTCTCCTGCATCTCGTCGAGCATAGCGACGAACTTCCGTTGGAACTCGACCGGCATCGCTTGAAGAGCCGACCGCGGCAGGACGAGGTAACTGGAGTAGGTCAACCCAAACCAGTGATGGATGGGCTCGGAGCAGTCGGAGTCTGCGCACATAGGTCAGTCCTTCATGTACCCGAACTCCAGGTCGTCGGGAATCGGAACGCCTAGCTCCTTGGATTTGGCCTCGAACGCCTCACGGGCTTCGGGTGGGCAACGGAAGCCCCCAACGAGGGCAGTGCCGTCCATATTGAACCGAGGGTCAGACTTCGAGGTCACCCACCAAGTGCCAGGCTTGGGGCCAAACATCGAGCCCTCGTCGCGGTGATCGTCGTCGAACTCTGAGTCGAGATTGATGCCGATGGCCATGGAAGTTTCATACACCAAAACGACCTCGCCGGTGTAGGACCTAGTATGGCGTTCAAGCAGATTCTCGAACAAGACCTCGGCGTGCTCTTTCACGTCCGCTGTCTCACCCCCATGATCTACATCGCGACCACGGACCCCGTCGAGACGGCAGCAGGGTTTCGGGAGCGGTTCGAGTCCAAGAGGCACCTCCTGGAGGTCGTAGAGGGTGTCGCCTTCGAGGACCTCCAGGAGCACACACCCACAAGGGACGAAGTTGTCTTCGTCCTCATCGGTAACCCCGGCGACTGGTTCGGGAACGCTGAGATCGTCAAAGCTCTGGGAGAGGGTAACCCCCAGCTCCGGCTCGATAACCGCTACATGCAGCGGCTCGTCTTCATTGGACCACCCGACCTGGTCGCCCCCGAGGCTCTTCGACCCTTCATGCCGAGGATCCAGGAGGGCTTCACCCTCAACAGCAAGCCACCCCAACCCCAGCAGCCGCCCGCAAGCGAAGAACGGCTAGCCGAGGTAGGAAGACACCTCCAGGGGGTCTTGCTCAATCTCGCCGTCCCAGGGGTCACCGAGAAGGGGTGCCCACAGAAGGTCAAAGACAAGGTGGCGGCAACAGCTCCCCTCTTCGCCCACATGAGCGCGTCCCTGATCGACAACACGATGGCCCAGTGCGCCATTCGAGCCAAGTACACGTTGGGTGACAACCCGACAGCCGGCTTCAAAGAGGTAGCCGAACCCTTCGTGGCCAAGCTCGACACCTTCGTTGCCGAGACGCTCGACGAAATGCACCGGCTGAACGGCTGGCCGGTGTATGAAGAGGACTAGGAAAGCTGACTTTCGGTGTAGGCAGCGGACCAGGTGGGCTTAGACAACCCCCCGTCAACGGACCTCCTTCGTGGGGTCCGTTTCTCATTTCGGTGTATGGACCCTCTCATGCTCATTCAGACCACCACCCCCAGGCCCGTCTTCGACACCTCGAAGCATCCGCGCTACATCCACATCCACACGCTGGCCAAGGCAGGTGTCTCCGAGGGCACCGTTCATCTCAGCGGAACCATCGACCCCGAGTTCGGCAAGACCGGTGGCGTCGTCATCGAGCCCCTTCACCACTACCCCATCGAGGGCGAGGAAGGCTTCGAGGCTCTGGAGCACGTGCTGCCCTTCTGGCGTCTGTTTCAACGCCCTGACGACTTCCAGGAGGCCAAGCACGACGGTGTTGTCGTAGCAAGCGCCGACCTCAGCATCGTTCGCTACTGCACCCCCGGCTTCGGGGTCATCATCAAGTCCGCCTTCCGGGCCAGCCCGCGAGCCTACGAAGAGCACACGATAGCTCTCAAGCTCATGTTCCCCGCCACCGGTGGCGGTGTCATTCGGATGGGTGAGACGCACTTTGATCTCGCCAACCCAACCTTCGACCCCTGGGCGCCTGATCCCATGAAGCGGCTGGGTACCACAGCTCATCGTGACCTCGACATGCTGAGCGCCTACAACCGGACCCACAAGATCGGTCAGTCCTCTAGCATCGACGCTCGACGGGCTGCCAGGGTCGCAGCCGCGGAAGCCTCAATGGCCAAAGAGGAAGCGCTCCCTCATTCGGGTATGACGCCCAGAGCCCTCCCACCCAAGCGATGAAGTCCTACCCCTCCATCACCTCGAAGGTCGCAGAAGGCGAACACGTCTGGGCCTTCGTCAAGGTCGACGGCTCTCAGATCAGGGCCGAGTGGTCCGCCAAGAAGGGCTTCTACAAGCTCGGCAGCCGCCGGCAGCTCATCGACTCGCAGAACCTCCTGGGCCAGGCACAAGCCTGCCTCGACCGCGACTTCGCCGAGCCCCTCGCAGCCATCTTCAAGGCCAAGCGCTGGCAGCGGGTCGTCTGCTTCTTCGAGCTAGGGGGCCTCTACTCGTTCGCCGGCAGTCACAAGCCAGGGGACGAGCTGGACCTCACGCTCTTCGACGTGGCCCCCGACAATCGTGAGCTGCTTCCGCCCAAGGAGTTCGCCAAGCTCTTCAAAGACCTCATGGTTCCCCAGCTCATCTACAGCGGGCCGGCTGACGAGGTCTTCATCGAGAGCATCCGCGAGTCCACCCTCTTGGTCGAGGGTGTCGTCTGCAAGACCCGTAAAGGTCACATGTTCAAGGTGAAGACCCGAGCCTGGATCGCACGGGTCAAGGAACTGCACGGGCACGACCCCGCCAAGCTCAAGGAGCTGCTGTGAGCCAACGTCTCATCAAGATGGCCAAAGAGGCCGTCCAAATCACCGTGTCCCGACAGTACCGAGCCCCCTCGGGGAGAGCCGTCCAGCTTCCTGCTGAGAAGGGCTCGACCTACCATCCTCCGGAAGACCAGCTCAACCCCCTCCCTCAGATGTGGGCGGAGTCCGTGATCCAGGTCACGACCCAGTCTACCCTGGCCGCCTTGCGAGACCAGAATCCCAACGCGAGGGTCACTGCTCTGAACTTCGCCTCGGCCAAGAACCCAGGGGGCGGTTTCCTTCGAGGGGCGGTCGCTCAGGAAGAGAGCATCGCCAGGTCCTCGACACTCATCGGAGGTCTGAAGGACTCTCCCTACTACGCTGCGAACCGTTACGAGCGCTCAGGGCTCTACACGGATGGCATCATCTACTCGCCCGAGGTCTGGGTCTTCCGGGACGACAACGGACGCGTCCTGGAGAAGCCCTACAAGGGAGCATTCATCACCTGCCCCGCCGTGAACGTGGGAGCCCTCACGATGGACGAGCCCACCTACGCTCACGCGACCATGATGAGACGGGGCCGACGCATCCTGGAGGTAGCCGCTCACTACCAGACGGAGGTCCTCATCCTGGGTGCCTGGGGATGTGGGATCTTCGGCAACAGACCTCGGGACGTGGCGACGATGTTCGCAGCTTACCTGAACAGGGAGTTCAGCGGCATCTTCGACAAGGTCGTCTTCCCCATCTACGGGGGAGGCCCCACCCTCTGGGCCTTCCAGGAAGCACTACAGCAATGAGACGCAAGCTCGCCGACGCTCTCCGACGCCTGGCCACAGCCATCGACGGTGAGGAAACCGTCTCCGTCTGGCTGCACAAGCTCAACGTCCAATCGACCAACAAGTACATCGGGACGGCCGAGCGCTACATCTGCGACCTGGAAAAGGCCCTGGGCTCCCACGCCATCAAGATTCGCGAGAAGCACCCAGGTCGCTTCGACACCCAACCCCTGGTCGAGCGGGGAGCTTGGAACTAGACCCTCAGCAGGGAGCGAACCTCCCGGTAGCGGTGACCGTCGGCCACCAGCGAGGCGATCTCGTCCGCCAGCTCCTTGGCCCGCTCGGGTGGGACGGGCTCGTGGGTCTTGTCCGAGAGGTCCCGCCAGAAGAGACTGGGGTCATCACGATCCCCGTCGCACGCCGAGACGACGAGCGCCTTGTCCGAGAGGCCCAGGAAACCGATGCAGCCGCAGGAGAACTTGACGAGCATGTCCAGCAGCTAGAGCATGGAGCGTGCCAGACCCTAACTCCGCGACCCCTCGTTGCCGCGACCCCTTGGACCACAAGAAAGTTTGTGATCGTGACAAGAAAGGTTACCCCGTGATCACCGTCCTGTTCAACCGCAAGACCGGCGAGTGCCTCGCCTTCTCGAACTCCCGTCATGTCGATGAGCTGTTCGAGACCGGCCGCCGGGACCGGGCCGACTTCGACAAGGCTACCTCGTCGGGCTTCATCAAGATCCAACAGCGGGGAAAGCACCTGGACGTGACCACCGTTGATGATCCGAGCATCCTGTCATGAAGAAGCGCAGCGGCCTCCAGATGATTCGGGCGCTCCTGACGCTGTCCCCCCTCAAGCTGTCACGGAGTGAGAAGCGTGCCTTCCAGGCCATGTACGACGACCTCATCAACGGCAAGATCATCGAGCTGAGCAAGAAGCAGCGAGCCTGGGTCGAGGCCCTCTTCCTCAAGCACAAGCTGGAGAACAAGGAGCTGCCCGCTAGGGAGGTCGTCAAAGTCAAGCGCAGAGACCCCGGCAAGAAGGACGGGCTCCTGGACTTCGGCCCCCTACCGAAGAAGCCCCCTGGCCGGGCCTAGTCCTCGAAGCGCTTCAGCCGAGGTAGCTTGTACTTCCGCACCCGAGTTGCGCACACCTTGCAGGAGGGGGCACCAGCTCCGCCATCATAGTTGGCCAGGCTGTCGGCCGGGACCTTGTTGCAGACGGTTTTGTCGCTGAGCCATTCGCCCCTGTCGTCCACCCACATGGCGTGCGTGAGCGTGACCTTGAAGTTGTCGTCCAAGTAGGCGCCGGCCAGGACACCCGATTGAATGTAGCCCGCAGAGCCGTCAGGCGGACCAGGCTTCCTGCGAGGCTTCTTCTTCCCCCACGTGGGGTTGAGGATGTAGCGCCGAGGCTCGTCCGGGTGCGCTCTCATCCAAGCGTCGTCGTTGAAGAGAATGTTCTTCTTGAGCATCGACAGGAAGGTCCCGTCTGGGATGTAGCCCATGACGACCTTGTTGTTCTTGTCCATCAACGACAGACGCCGACCCTTCGACAAGTAGCCGCCCTTTTTGAGGACCTCGACGATATTCTGCACACGCTTTGACAACGCCGCGGCGTACCGCTCGACCACTCGCTGCTGGAGGCTCATGCCTGGGTTCCGGCAAAAAAGGAACACCGGGGGTCAACAACTCCGAGGCTGACTCGTAGTGGGGTCAGAACATGGGCCTCAGAGGCCCGAAGCTGCCGACGCGGAGTCTAACCCACTCCCCCACCGAAGGGTCGCTACTGGAGGTGGTTCTAGGTAACCCCGGAGCCCGTTTTTGAGGGTTGGGCCGAGGGGGAGCCGCTACGGAGGCCGGCAGCTTCGGACCCCTGACGCCTCTGAATCCCCCATAGGAGCAAGCGGTTCGTAT
>Ga0164310_10002043_pt1 | contig 11570 bp, 10 predicted proteins | sample GuaBasSedimGuay1_FD_121795 | JGI IMG/M metagenome (GOLD analysis project Ga0164310, IMG submission 121795) | Subseafloor sediment microbial communities from Guaymas Basin, Gulf of California, Mexico - Guay1, Core 4569-9, 0-3 cm | ecosystem: Environmental > Aquatic > Marine > Hydrothermal vents... | reverse complement strand
TCTTAAATACTTTACCATTAAATAATTGCCAATAACCATATATATTTTGTATAATGAATGATAACTGTATGTCTTTCACATATTTTAGATTATCTTATAAATAAACCAACGATTGGAGTTTTTATGCCTGATAACGATGAAAAAGAAACCAGCAATTACAGCCTGAAGCTTAAACTTGACTATCTATTAACCGATGTAAACACCCGACTTCCAACCCTATCTGGAGTGATAAGCAAACTGAAGGATGAAATAGAATTGTTCGGAGCGCTGGGTTTTATTGTTGTCAATGTTCCCTCATCTGAAGAGATAGAATCGGTAATAGGGTGGAGTGAATATGAGCGTTTCTTGAGGGAGTTTGCAAACATTCTCAAGAAATTCAAGAACTATAATCTGGACACAACCGATATGCTGTTCATCAGGGATGTTCAATCTTGTGAGTTCGTTTACGCCATCTCATTAAAGAAAGAAGGGCAGAGGTCAGTGGCCACCAAGAAACTGGCAGAGATAACGAACTCACTCAAGGAGCACATCAACTCTGAGATAGAGAAGAACAATATGATAAAGACCGAACCATTAGATATTGAGATTGGCTTCTCGCAGCTTTTGTGCAATCCCTCTATAAGAACCGAAAGGCAGATATATCTCTCTATAGATAAAGCAAGGCAATCGTTAACGCCACAATATCCAAAGCGGGTATTGACAATCAGAAAAGAGCTGTCTGAGGTAATATCAAAGGAACTTATAGAAACCTTATTTCAGCCGATAATCAACTTAAAGAGCAGAGATGTGCTTGGATATGAAGCCCTGAGTAAGGGGACATTAGAATCTACCTTCAACTCCCCAGAAACACTCTTTAATTGGGCAGAGAGGTTGCGGCTAGACCTCCACCTAGACATAATGTGCAGAAAAAAGGCATTTGAGAGAGCAAAATGCATAATCAAAGAGAAGGATATGCTTTTTTTAAATACAATTCCAAGGAGCATAGATAACCCCGACATCTCACTCAAGAACTTAAAGGACTACCTCAGGGCTTATGAGATTGACCCGACCAAAGTGGTTCTTGAACTGACTGAAAGAACTGCTATTGAGAACTACGAATCATTTGAGAAGAACCTCAAATTATTCAGGGGTGTTGGCTTCAATATAGCCATTGACGATGCAGGGGCGGGCTATGCCAGCTTAAACACCATAGCCCAGCTTAAACCCGAATTCCTAAAGTTTGATATGGCTCTGGTTCATAACCTCCATAAAGACCCCATCAAACAGGAACTCCTGATAATCCTATTGAATATGGCGGAGAAGATTGGCGCACAGGTAATAGCAGAGGGGATAGAAACAGAGGAGGAATTAAAGGTGCTATTAAAGTTCGGGGTCAACCTCGGGCAGGGGTATTTCATTGGAAAACCTCAATCATACAAAATGTTTGAGGGAAATTAATATGTCTGAAAAAGAGAAGAAGAGAATAATCGTAATAGATGACGATGAAGACATAACAAAACTCATATCGCTCATCCTGGAGAATGCTGGTTACGAAGTAGAAACATCCCTCTCCGCCCATGAAGCACTCAACAAGATATTCACAACTCCATCTTTCAACCTCATAATCCTTGACATTGCGATGCCGGATATGGACGGTTGGGAGTTTCTTGACATAATAAGGTCCAGGGACGAGACCAACAAGGTTCCGGTGATGATAATCTCTGCGAGGACGGGGATAAGGAGTAAAGCCCTTGCCATACAAAGAGGAGCACAGGATTTCATAACCAAGCCATTTACCAGGATGGAATTAATCACTAGGGTAGAGAACCTTATCCCTAATAATTTAAGCAACAAATTAAATTAATCCAGGCATTAAGTCCTGAATAACCATCACTTATATAATGCTTTTACAGACCCCAGAGAGATATTCTCCACTGCATTATAATCGCTAACAATACATCTGGTGCAACCACAATAATTCCATGGGTCCCAGTCAGGTTCCCACTCACCATCACGCCAGCTATATGTGCCCGTAGCATACTCATCTGAAAGACCTATTCCACCAGAGTTTTTATAACCAATGGCAAAACACTCACCCGCATCATACACATAATCATAACTAACATTGACATAAGTCCAATCAGTTATGGGCCATCCGGCATCGTTCCAGGTGAAACTTGTCTCATAATTATATTCATCTTCACCCTGATATGGCGGAAGCCCCTCAGCGGGAACATCATTGTATATGACCAATATGGTTGGAGAACCAAACCCTGCAAACTTACCCATACAAATTGTAAACTGACCACCCTCAGGCATAGCAAAACTTGCTATCTGGGTTGTTCCCCATCCATCAGGCGCGCCATAGTATTCCCAACTGCCATCATCATAGGCAAGTTCATAACTGTCTGGCATCAACCTGGATAATGTCTCCCACCTCTTGAGGTCAATCTCTGAATTACCTATCCATATCGGTTCATCCTTCCCTATTTCGTAGAAGTCAGCATACACAATAGTGAAAAGGAGTAAAAATATTCCAGAGAATATAATCATTACTCTCATAGTCATTATCCTCCCTGAATAATTTATAATATTACTCTTTTTCTGTCAATATTTATTAATGTTTACAAATCTGTTCATCTTTAATATAATACACCTAAATGTTCTTATTCATTTCAGCAATTCTGTGCCTGCTAACGGGTTTCATAATTATTTTTGTAACCCCTGCCCGATGGTCTATATGGTTAGTCATTGCTATATTGTTGTTGATACTGGTTCTCAATATTCTAAATCTGGGAACCAGCACAATATTTGAGGCATTCAATCTGGGTTCAGGGAAATACTCATTCTCCCTTGAGCATAACATCACTTCCTTCATCTTCTCTATAATCTCAATCATCACTGTCCTGCTAATAACAGTATCACTAATCTCAGACGGAAAAGACACTAACGACTTGGGTCTCTATCTCATAGGGCTGGGTCTTACGCTTGGAGTGATATATACAAACAGAGCATTATATACACTCATATTTCTCTCTACGCTACAGGTGGTGATATATCACCTCGCTTATAAAGGTAGGCGCCTGAGAGACATAGCCAATCTTGACAGTGCCTTTGCCTGGAATATATTCGCTATAATCCTCATAATTACAGGGCTGTCTATTGACAAAGGTGGTTTTGGTTCCTGGGCTTCATATCCCCTGTCCCTGCCCTCATACACCCTTGGCTCCATCCTCGTGATTATTGGACTGTGCGGTCTCGCATCCCAACCGCCTTTCCACCGCTGGATGGTTGAGACCACATCAGGAAGACCCCAGAGTTCTGCCCTTGTTGCCTCTGTTTTCGCCCTTCTGCCTCCCTTCTACCTGATAATGAGCGCAGGAACAACCATACACCCGGCTGGCAAAATTGCTATGACAGTGGGTTCTATTATAGGCATCGCTGGCTTTCTGTCGTTATCTGCCGCCTCGTTCATTGAGAACAGGATGGACAGGTCTAGCGGTTATATCACATCTGCCCTGATGGGGCTTGCCATATTCATCGCCATGAGGGGCGAGCCGGTGGCTCATCTGGCGGTATCACTTATCGTCCTGGTCTCTGTCTCAAGATTGATACAATATCTTATAATATCAGCAATGGACAATGCTGGCATTGACAGGGATATGAGAAAGACCACCACATTTGTCAATCAGCACCCAATTCTGCTTTTTGGTTTTCTCACCTCGGTATTCTTAATATCCCCCATTCCCGCCCCGCCAGTAATACCCACCATTCTACATTCAATATCTGTCGCTACAAAGATAAATCCGCTTCTCTTAATTCTGCTAATTATTGGTCTGTTCTTATATCTCAGCCACTTTATCAAACTGTTTGAAACAACTATCGGTGGAAGAAAACAACAAGGAGAGAAAAGAGGGATTCCAAAATCTGTATCCATATCCCTTCTTCTGGCATCTCTCTTCGGAATTGCTGTGGGATTCTTGCTACTATTACAACCACTGTTGAGGTTATCGTTGAAGGTTTGAATATGCATGCTGACCCCATATATACACTGATTATAGTCCTACTCATCCTGATGATATTCATAGACACACTGATGAGAAGGCGGAGAGTTGCAGGTATAATATCTCTGATTACTTCCTCAAGCATTCTCATACTAACTATCTATAACCTACTCCATCATGAGTTCTCAGACATAATAATTGCGAAAGGTATATTGCTCAATTCGGGGCTGGGCTTCAGATTCCTGACATCTAACATAATATTCTTCTCGCTTCTTACACTGCTATTCATACTATCCAGATTAAGAGACCCAGAAAGTTCAGGTTTCCGTCTCTTGACCCCCTCCTTCGTCTTCATTGCCCTCTCTATAATCTCAAAAACCCTATTACAGAATATCACCTTACTGTCAACAGGAATATTTCTCTCCATCCTGTATATCATATTTGAGAAGTCGGAGGATAAGGGGGCGATAAGAAGAGCGCTTCTCATTCTGGGAGGTTCAGTTGTTCTTATTCTCATCGGGGCGGGTATATCGCTCCACTATTGTCCTGATTTAACCATAAGCGGTTTCTACCTTGAGGGGGGTTTTGCCTCTTTCATTGCCACCCTGTTCATTACCATAGCATGCTTGACCCTTATGGGAGTCCCCTTCTGGAGAAACTGGCTTCCAACCACCAGAGACACCTCGGGACCTCTATCCACCCTTATTGAAACCATGCTTTTCATTGTCGGTGCGTCTATTCTCATCAGCATTGGAAGGGCAATGGAGAGAACATCTTATATCATAATCGTAGCAAGTATGATTGGGACTCTTCCGGGTGCAATACTCGTCCTCAGGGAGGAGAAGAAGAACATAATAACAACAATGAGGGGGACGCTTGGTGCTATTGCAGGTGTGGGTGTTGGTCTCGGCTACTCAGCAACCATAAGAGGAGCCGAAATAATAGTCATCACGGGCGCAGTTGCGCTACTACTCATGCACATATTCCTCCACTGCAAAGGTAGGTCAGCAAAGGTGATGCTTGTCCTCTCTGCCATCCCCCTTTCATTAGTAGTCCCCATTGGTGCATTCAGAGGTCTCTCAATGATATACTATGGCATTAGGTTATCAAATACCGTCTTAACTACTATAACCTATATTATACTCACCCTAACTCAGATAATCCTAATCCTCGGGATATTCAGATTATTCACCTTCAAACAAACAGACGGAGAGGAGAAATCTACGGTCTCGTCGGTTTTGGCGGTTTTCGTTATACCACTTGTCTATCTTATTTCCATCTTCACCCGATACATCTCATCAGGTTATTTCTACGGCGGGCATATATACATCTACCCCACATCCGAGTTCATCCCCATATTCAATCTATCAGGGCACCTATTGATACCTCTCATTGGGGCAGTAGCAGGCATCATACTCGTCATTGTCTCAGTGAGAGACATTAAATCGCTGAGAGATGGCGAGCATTTCATAACCAGAGCCCCCTTTGTTAGTCCCCTGTTATCAATGCGGGAGGCAGAATACTTTGACCTATACAATATTGTTTATTCAGTTATTCGTGTAATGGCATTTGTATTTATGGACTTACTTAACTATCTAATCCTCATCATTGAAAAGCCATTTATATACTTCATTTATGTTTTAACTTCTATATTTAAATCAATATTGCCAAAATATAAGAACAGTCAGGATGAGTGAAAAACCATGCAGATAACTATCTACATACTTTCCATCCTTTCAATTCTCATTGGTCTTCTGGGTCTTATTATCTATAAGAGAAGAACAATTCTTAACATCATCACCCTGCTAATTGCTTCAACCATCGCAGTCGTCTTCGCCTTATTACTATTTTATCTTAAAACTGCATATAAAGGACCTGACCTGCCATCACTCACAGTTCTGGTCTTCACCACAGTGGTTGCGGTAACCATGGTCTCTGCGCTTATCAGGGGCGCTGAAAGAAACACCACACCATCAAGGTCTCACTCTGCTATTCTGATTCTAATGGGCATATCAGCTATCGCCATCTTGAAACCATCAATAATCGCCCTCATACCTGCTGTCCTTACCGTTTCATTTACTATTAACACAACTACCCCAGAAGCAAAACTCACACGCTATGCAAACTGGCTCATCATAGCATCTATTGTCTTATTACTGCCCTTCCTATTCTCCTGGCTTGACCTGCGTTCACTACCCCTAATATCAACGCTATCTGCCCTATCAACCCTCGCTCTTATAATATTTATATCTATACCATTTATAATATCCAACAAATCAATAAAGCCGGATGGTGCATACAAAGGAGTGAATGCTGAGCTCATACCCGCATACTTCTTTACTCTCCTTCTATTCACAATTTTCCTCCCCTTCAAAACCCATACAGGGCTGTGGATACTGGTCATCGGATTAATTGCCCTGGAGGCATATATCATCACCCGAAAGGATACCCCCCTTATCCTGGGTATAGCATCAGCAGGCGTCCTCACTGCTATTATTGGTGTCTGGCTCAAGTCAAGCATCTCAACAATAGGCGCCCTTTTAATACTATTCTCTGATATGCTTATATTACCGCCCACCCTTATGGTTCTCTCACTTATCATCCCGCAGGAGATAAAGGGTCCTCTTGTCAGAACCACCCTGTGGATTAATCATCCCCGTCTGTCAGGAGTAGTCAGATACGGCATAATATCATTGATAGGTCTTCCCCCCGCCATCTCATTCATCGGCAGATTGATGATTATCTCAACTATCTTCGCTTGTGCAAATATAATACTCGCCCTTATATTCACCCTGTCAATGCTCATACATATCTCCCCTGCACTCAACTTCATGCGAAACATCTTAGCCAACCCTCCACCCGAAGAATACCCCACCATAACAAGAAAAGAGAGAGTATCCTATATTATTCCTATGATATTCTCTTACCTGCCCATTGCTTTAATACCATTCTTCGCCAGAAGAATTACAGAACTCCTCAGATAGATAACAAATTAAGACATAAACAGTGATTATCTATCCGCCTTAAGAATCCCACTGCTTATGATATAATTGCAATAATATGCGTAAAACCTAACTTCAACTGCTTATTACTCATTGCTCGTATCGGAGGTAAGTATATGAAAGATACCGAATTTGATGTAGTAATCGTGGGCGGCGGTCCAGCAGGTCTGACATCCGCAATCTACACCTGCAGAAACAATCTCTCCACCCTTATAATTGAAAAAGGGCTCCTTGGTGGCTACCTACACTACTTGAGCGAGATTGAGAACTACCCCGGCTGTGATAAGATATCAGGTCCTCAACTGGCTCAAAACATGGCAGACCAGGCAAAAAGACACGGTGCTCAATCAGTGATAGCAGAGGCGAAGGGTGTTAGGTTAGCAGACGGAAAATACACCATTCAGACAAACAACGACAATATTCTATCAAAGGCAATCATAATTGCCACCGGTTCCAAACCAGCAAAAATGGGTATCCCTGGTGAACAGGAATTCTTCGGCAGAGGCGTATCATACTGCGCCACCTGTGATGGACCCCTTTACAAGGGCAAAACAGTTCTCATCGCAGGTGGAGGAAATTCTGCTATCACCGAGGCAATTCACATCGCAAACTATGCAGAGAAGGTCTATGTGGTAGAAATACAGGAACAACTGACAGCAGACCTGATACTCCAGGAAAGAGCAAAATCTAATACCAAGATTGAGTTCAGATTACCTTACTCCATAGTTCAAATACAGGGTAATGACAGAGTAACAGGTGTCATCACCAAAAACCTTAAGACAAACCAGAGCGAAGAAATAGATATTGATGGAGTTTTCGTTTCAGTGGGAAGGACTCCTCAATCAGAGCCGTTTACAAATCTCGTCAGATGCAATGAAAGAGGGTTTATAATAACAGACAGAGATATGGCTACTTCGCAGGATGGTATCTTCGCTGCTGGTGATATAAGAGCAGGTAGTATAATGCAGATTTCAACCGCTGTTGGCGATGGCACCATCGCTGGAATATCTGCATCTGAATATATTTTAATGAAACCAATAAGGAACAAATGAACCTAAGATAGCATCTCCGCAAACGACTCAAGGTGAAGCTTTGTCCTTTCATCCAGATTGCCGGGTCTGTCGCCCTCTATCTGCAATATGGGTAGTTCTAAACGCCTTCTCAATATCATTGTCTCTACCTGCCTGAAGCAGAAGCCCTGAACATAATGTATAATACCATTTATTGCTCTCCTCGCAACCTCCCTCTCTATATCCTCAATTCGTGCGAAGATACCATATGGATATGTATATCTCCTATACGCCTCAACTATATCGTCACCTCCAAAAGGTAAAGCAAACTGCCTGGCTACCTCAATATAGACACATTCAAGACCCAGTTCACCCTCAATATACTCATAAAAGTCGGTGAATATCGGTGGAATACCCACCACACCTATTCTTGGTCCCGACCGCTTTGGGGCATCCCTCTCCGTTGCCTTTAAAGCCCCCTCAACTCTTGCCTTAAAACTCTCAACATTGCCCTCCATATCAGAGGTGGAAAGCAAGAGTTGATTAACCTCGCTGGCGGGAAGAAACCGCCTATCAATGTTTGCCTCTTCTATGACAAGAACCATTGACCTTATGACATCAAGCTTTGTCTTCCACCTCTCGGCATCATCAATGGAGGTTCCCAACCTACTGGCGAAACACTCTATTTCAAGGGCGAGTTTCTCGTATGACCTGTCGTATGGATAGGCGAATGGTATTATCTCCACTCCCTCATCCTTCAGGGTTTCCATCAGGGCGTGGGTATTGGCGCAGTCGCCCTGAACGACACCTACCACGGTCTCAATGCCCTCATCAAGGACCACTGAATAAATCCCCTTCACCCAGGCGCAGAATGACCTTGGATAACCAACCGCCTCTGCCCCCTCAACCATCTGATAAGCATCCTCCCTGCCTATAAACATATTGTTGAGGTCAACAGGCACCATTCCTGCAGAGAATATCACCTCCACAGGCAAAGTTGTGGTTATACCCACTTTAGAACCACTCATCAATAATCTCTTGATACTATGAACTCTGAGAGAAGTTCAAAATACTTTTTATACCTACTATACCTTAAAACATTGAGTTTCTCTCTGGCGCCACTTACCAATCTTCTGGCTAAAGAATCTGTATAATCAATTCCTCCACTCACTCTCACCATCTCCACGAGTCGCTTCACTTTCCCCTCATCAACCCTATGGTTACCGAGAACCATCTCTATAAAATCTCTATCCTCCTTCCCACTATTCTTATAAGTGAATAGAATGGGTATGGTCTTCTTACCCTCTCTTATATCACTACCTACCGGCTTTCCAAGCACATCCTCGTCCCCCACAAGACCAAGTATGTCATCAACTAACTGAAAGGCAAGTCCACACCTTGAGCAGAAACTACTTATTCCTGCGACCTCTTCAATGGTTCCACCACCGATTATGGCACCCGCCCAGCCCGCAAACCGGTATAGAACGCCGGTCTTCTTCCACAACATTCTGAGGATGCTCGCCTCGGTCAGCGTTGATAGGGGAACGCTTGATAATTGTATGTCAAGTGTCTCACCCTCTAATAAACTGGGCAGGACATCTGACTCCAGTTTATCTATCAGTTCCAATACCAAGCCCTCATTCACCCCGCTTTTTGCCATTTTGCACAATAAACTCACCGCCCAGGCATGCTGTATATCGCCTGCCAGTATCCCCATGGAGATACCGTAGTGTTTCGCCTCATCTGGGTCAAAATTCAGTTCCTTCTCGCCTACTTCTTTGAATAGGGCGTGGACGGTGGGACCACCACGCCTCCTGTTGTCTTGGTCTATGATGTCGTCATGGACCAGTGTCCAGGTGTGGTATGCCTCAAGTGCCGCAGCTGCAGGCAGTGCCATCTCCTCATCGCCACCCACTGCACCACAGGCAAATAACAATACAGCAGGACGCAATGCCTTCCCCCCCTGCTTGAAATAACTGTAAACCGCAATATTTAGGTGATTGGGCGAAAATCTCCTGTGAAAGCCCCTGTCAAATATCATCCTCTCTATAAGAGCTGACCTCTCATCTATTGCCTCAAAAAGCTCACTAAATCTCTCTTTACCTCTTCTATGCATCTTAACCAAAATCAGAAGAGACCGCTTACATCCTCCTCTTCTTCATTCTTCCCATCCCCCTCATCTTCTTCCACAGTATCTGTCTCATTAAGTATCCTCTTTACCTCCTCAGGCATCTCGCCCTCAACTAACTCCTCGTCCTCCTCCAGCTCGGTCTTCAGAATATCCAGTTTGCCTTTCACCTCTCTCAGACGCTTTCTGGCAAACTTTATCAATTCCACCCCCTCCTCATATAACTTCACCGCCTCATCAAGCCCAATATTCCCCTCGCCCAATCTCTCTGCTATCTCTTCCAGACGACTGAGCGCAGCTTCAAAATCTTCTCCCTTATCTTTACGCATCTTCTTCCACCCCTTCCACTATGGAATTAAACCTGCCATCATACAATCTGGTCTTAAGGCGTGCTCCAATACTCACCTTCTTAACTGTATTTACATTATTACCCCTCTCATCCTCAATATAGGCATAGCCCCTCTTAAGAACACCAAGCGGATTCAAGCCCTCCAATCTCTTTCTCACACCCTCAAGCCCTCTCTCCTCCAGCGTATATAATTTAGTCATACGCTCCCCAACCCTATCAACAGCAGAAATGAGACGACCCACCTTGTCGTTGTATATTCCAAACATTCCCCGCTCTACATCAGTGACAGCTGAATCATACCTCAAAAGGTAGTCCTTGAACATAAACTCCGGCTGTCTGAAGGGCATACTCCTTGATATATTCCTCAGAGCTTTTACCTCTGTTAGAAACCTGTTAATGACGCGATACTCAATCTGCCTCTCAAGTTTCCCAATAATGTTTATTATCTCAGAGCGTCTTTTTGTTACCATCTCTGCTGCGGCGCTTGGGGTGGGTGCCCTTACATCTGCCACGAAGTCCGCTATTGTATAATCAACCTCATGCCCCACTGCACTCACAACCGGTATCCTTGAGTTATAAATGGCATCCGCAACTATCTCCTCATTGAAAGCCCACAAATCCTCCAGCGACCCACCCCCTCTACCCACGATTATAACCTGTGAACGCCCATCACTGTTTAGTGCTTCAATACCCCTCACTATTGACTCACCTGCACCATAGCCCTGAACCTTCGCAGGTGCAATTATCACATGCGATGATGGATTCCGCTGATAGATTATCCGTATCATATCCCTCAGTGCAGCACCTGTTGGTGAGGTAACTATTCCTATAACATTTATAAGATAGTCAAGAGGTCTCTTTCTCTCAACATCAAAGTAGCCCTTCTCTGCGAGTTTCTTCTTCAACTCTTCAAAGGCAACCGCTAATGCACCCCGCCCTACCGGCTTCACCGTCTCCACGATTATCTGGTAGGTTCCGCCTCTTGGATATATGTCAACCCTCCCAGAGACCATAACCATAGCACCATCATTGAGAACACCCCTCAGAAAACCACCCATCCTCTTAAAAACCACACAGTTGATTAACGCATCCTCATCC
>Ga0164310_10002042_pt1 | contig 11575 bp, 11 predicted proteins | sample GuaBasSedimGuay1_FD_121795 | JGI IMG/M metagenome (GOLD analysis project Ga0164310, IMG submission 121795) | Subseafloor sediment microbial communities from Guaymas Basin, Gulf of California, Mexico - Guay1, Core 4569-9, 0-3 cm | ecosystem: Environmental > Aquatic > Marine > Hydrothermal vents... | reverse complement strand
CCGCTTTTGGTTTCCCGGGCGAACCCATGGTTTACGCCTAAAAAGGCAACCCCCAACAGCGCAACCAAAAAAACGGAACAAACCGCAAGGACTTTTCGGTTGCCATGGAATCTTTTCGATCTCATTGGACCTCCCGAGCTAAATCTCTCTCCTCCATAAAACTTTTTCGCCTATTGCCTCATTCCTTTTGCCCTGGGCGTTTCACCCGGGAGGGATCTCTTCTCCTCGACGACTAAATTGAGCTGGATTTTGGACAGCTCTGCACCATTATAGTCTGAGAGAAGCGAGGGTCAATGGGAAATCAGCCCTCGGTCTTGACCGACTCCCTTTTCTTTCCTATACTCCCCAAAATCGCTGTCAAGGGTAAGGACTCAAGTGCCCTTGCGCTCCCCGGATGAACACCCTTAGAGACATGCCGGAAGAAGCCCTCTACGCTTTCATGCCCTGGACTTTATCAAAGGAACAGAGAATATGGAAAACCTGAAAGAAAAAAGGAGGAGAGCAAAACAGATCTTTGAAAAACTGGACCCTCTCTACACAAAGGAAAAGACCGCCCTTAAATACAGGACCCCTTTTCAACTTCTCATCGCCACTATACTTTCGGCCCAGTGCACGGACAAGCAGGTCAACGAGGTTACCAAGAGCCTCTTCAAAAAATACAAAACACCCCAAGACTATCTTGCCGCCCCCATTTCCCAACTGGAAGAGGATATCCGACCCACCGGTTTTTTCAGAAACAAGGCAAAATCCATCAAAGGCTGCTGTCAGGGACTGGTAGACCTCTATAACGGCGAGATTCCTTCAAGCATGGAAGAGATGCTCAAGCTCCCCGGTGTAGGCAGAAAGACCGCCAATTGTGTCCTGGGTGCAGCCTTTGATATCCCCGGCGTGGTGGTGGACACACACGTAAAGAGACTCTCCATGCGTCTGGGATTGACTCAAAACAGAGACCCTGACAAGATCGAAAAGGACATTGAAAAGCTACTCCCTGCGGAGAGGTGGCGTCGTTTTTCAGACCTCCTCATATACCATGGCCGGGAAGTGTGCAAGGCCCGAAAGCCGGACCACATCCACTGTGCTATCTTCAAGCTCTGCCCCTCCAACAGCATTTGATTTGCGAGAAACATTTTGCTGTAAGAAACAAAGAGAGGCCCCATGAAATTCCATGAGTTAATCGTTGAAAGAACAGGTGCCCTGGCAAAAGTGCTCCTGAATCGGCCCGATTCACTCAACACCCTCTCCGTCCGACTCCTCCGGGAATTGAGAGAAGTGATTCTATTGCTCGAAGAGGATCAGGAGATCCGCGTCGTCATCCTGACAGGGGGGAAGGAGGTCTTCTCTGCCGGGCTGGATCTCAAAGACGCGGAGGTGAAAAAGATGCTGTCAGGGAGCATGGAGGAGCGGCGCGAGCGGGTCCTTACGGGACCCCGCGCCTGCAGGGCCTGGGAGGAGAGCAAAGCGATAACCATTGCCGCTATCGAAGGGTTCTGTATAGGGGGCGGCGTCTCCTTGGCAATATCCTGTGATTTCAGGATCATGGGGAGGTCCGCATATATGCGCATCCCTGAGATTGAACTGGGATTGAATTACAGCTGGGGTTCCATCCCCCGGTTGCTTCACCTCGTCGGGCCTGCCAAGGCCAAAGAAATGATACTGCTGGCGCAAAAGGTGCCTTCGGAGAAATGCCTGAGATGGGGCCTTGCCGAGGAAGCGGTTGCGGATGGAACTACTATGGAGGCAGCCATATCCATGGCCGAAAAGATCCTCAAGAAATCGCCCATCCCGGTTGAGATGACAAAGAAAACAATAACTGCCCTCAGCACTGCCCATGATCGGGCTGGCATCCATATGGATGCTGACCAGTTTCTCCTTACCACCTATTCCGAAGATCATGAAGAAGGGCGAAACGCTTTCCTGGAAAAGAGAAAACCTGATTTCAAAGGAAAATAAATGGAGTTCTGTGACCTTAATTGCGTATATGCACGTTGGCCTGAAAGTGATTCCTTGGATGGGGCAGGGAGCTGTAGGACCTTCCAGGCCATTTACTGCAAGAAACTGAAAAGGCATGTACACAAGAACATGCCTTGCACTGAAAAATCGAATAAAGCATCAATGGGGGACGAAAAGATCTCTAAAGCTCAACCGCCTCCAAATAGCGGCTGATGGCACCGTCATACTCATGGGTGAGGCGGAACACCTTTTTTGCCAGGCGAAATCGCGTCTCCAGGCGGGTTTCTCCAGCGTAGATCTCCATCTCATCGAGCACTACCCTGTAATCCTCTGGGTCTACGATCACCGTGACATCTTTGAAGTTCTTGGCAGAAGAACGAAGCATGGAAGGCCCGCCGATATCGATGTTTTCTATTGCCTCTTCCAGGGTGACCCCTTCTTTAGCCACGGTTTTTTCAAACTGATAGAGATTGACTACAACCATATCTATGGGTTTGATGCCATGCTCTTCCATAGCCCTGACATGCTCTGGATTGTCCCTCAGACCCAGGAGTCCTCCATGTACCTTAGGATGAAGGGTCTTCACCCGGCCGTCCATCATCTCAGGGAAGCCGGTATATTCGGAGATGTCGGTCACTGATACGCCGCCATCGCGAAGCGCCTTGGCGGTTCCTCCCGTTGAAAGGATCTGCACGCCGAACTTGGAAAGGGCTCTTGCAAAATCCACCACTCCCGACTTATCAGTCACACTGATAATTGCTCTGTCAATTTTTCCCATCTGACACCCTCCTTTATCAATGCTTCCTATTTCCGTTGCCCATCTACCAGATCAGCGGCTGTTGACTATCAAAAAATCGATTTTCAGAAAAAATGAAGGTAGACATATGCAGGGAACAATTTACTCAGGCCCTGGTCCTCTTTGCCGTCAGATTATGCCTTTTCATCAGGCTGTGAAAGTTGGGTCTTTTCATACCTACCCTTTCAGCTGCACGGGTTATATTACCATCACATGCCTTTAAGGCTTTTAACAGAAAGGCTTTCTGTATCCTTCCAAAATAGTCTTCCAAAAGCTTCTTTTTTAAGGCATTGAGCTCTTCTATGTTTTCCGGAATAGAAACACCGCCCAACGTGCCCTTCATTGGTAGGTATTCCATGAGATCAAGTGAGTCCATGGTGTTGCCATCTGACATGATGACCAACCGTTCCACCACATTCTTGAGCTGCCGAACATTACCCGGCCAGTGGTAGTTAACCAGCAACTCCAGAGCGTCGTCTGAGAATCCCTGTATCCGTTTCCCCATTTTTCGGCAGAAACGTCTCAAAAAGTAATAAAGGAGCTTGGGAATATCATCCTTCCTTTTCCTGAGGGGAGGTAGATAGATGGGAAATACGTTTAGGCGATAAAAAAGATCTTCTCTGAAGCTCCCATCATCCACCATTGCCTTAAGGTCTCTGTTGGTAGCAGCGATGATCCTGACATCCGTCCTTTTGAATTGGTCTGCACCTACAGGCTTGTATTCGCCCAGCTCAAGCACCCTCAGGAGTTTTCCCTGAATCTCCATACTTAAGTTCGTCACATCATCCATAAAAAGAGTCCCGCCATTGGCTGCCTCGAAAATACCCTGCTTGTTTTGAAGGGCTCCCGTAAAGGCACCTTTCACATGGCCGAATAATTCGCTTTCCAAAAGCGTTGGGGAAAATGTGTTACAATCCACAGCAACAAATTGGCGGGTAGCTCTTCTGCTATGGACATGTATGGCCCTGGCAAAAAGTTCTTTTCCTGTTCCACTCTCCCCGTAGATGAGCACCGTGGTGTCCATTGGGGCGACTTTTTGAATTTTCGCAAATACTTCAAGGATTTTCGGATTATTACCGACAATATTGTTGAAGCTGAAACGATCAAGGAGCTCTTTTCGCAGGTAGAGATTCTCTTCAACCAATCGTTTCTTCTCAGCAGCCTTATCCACAGCCACTACAAGCTCGTCTTCTGTAAAAGGTTTGGACAAATAATCAAAGGCTCCTATCTTCATTGCTTCCACTGCATTCTGGACCGTGGAATAACCTGTCATGACAATGACATATACACTGGGTTTTGTTTTCCGCACAGTCTTGAGGATATCCATCCCATCAAGGTCGGGCAGTTTCATATCTAGTAACACCAGATCATATGTACCTTCCATGACCGCTTCGAGTCCCGCTTTACCGCTCATACAGATGTCCACAGTATGACCCTTTTCCGATAATGACATGCGACACCCTTCGCAGATCACCCGTTCATCGTCGATGACCAGTATATTTGCGGATTCCATCTCAGAGGTCTCCGGTCCCTTTAGCAGGATAATTTTGGGGGAGTGGGAAATCCACAATGAAGCAAGTCCCCTCTCCAGGTCGGCTGGACACTTGGATATTTCCGGTATGATTCTGAATAATTCGATAGCTGACGGACAATCCGAGACCGGTCCCATTTGCCTTGGTTGAATAGAACGGTTCGAATATTTTGGGGAGATGTTCCTCAGGAATACCGGCTCCCGAGTCGGCAATCTCGACCTTTACCAATTCCTTACTCCGATCAACCCAGCTCCGAATGGTAATTACCCCTTCCTTCTCTATGGCCTCTACAGAATTCATCAAAAGGTTTATGAATACCTGTTGGATCTGTTTTTCATCCAGCAGGATCTGTTCCATTTGATCCGACAAGTGCTTCTCCACATGGATATGTCGGAGGCGAAATTCATTTGTAAGAATTGATAAGGCCCTTTCAATAATTTCGTTAATATTGGACAAGCTCCTCTTTGGCTCTGTCACACGTGAGAATTCAAGAAGCTCCTGTATAATCGTCTTACAACGTTTTGTTTCACGAATAATCACCTCAAGGCCTTCTCTTAAAAGGCCTTGCTCAGGGACCTTTTTGATCAAACTTGAGCTATATAGGAGGATGCCGGCCAGAGGATTATTGATCTCATGGGCGATTCCGGCTGCCATTCGGCCCAAGGCCGCCATTTTTTCAGTCTGCCGGGCCAGGCGTTCATATTCGTTTCTTTGCTTTTCGATTAACCCCGCCTCGTTAATGGCACAAGCACCCTGGCGCGATGTAAAGAGGAGGAAGTTGAGCTCCTCCGCGGAGAGCCTCTTCTTTTCAGAGAAATAGATTCGAAGCATCCCTATAACTTTGTCCCTCAAGATAAGCGGGGCATCCGATATCATCCTGACCCCTTCTTCCCATAACTCCCGTGGGTATTGAATACAAGGGTTGTCAAAAATATTATCTATAATCCGGACCTCGTCATATTTGCATAAATCTCTAATCACTTTGTCCCAGGACACAGGCCCTTTAGAGAGGTATCGATCACTCATGCCGTATGCCACGGCCAAATCCAGTTGATTAGTATGGGGGTTCAGGGTTCGAATGACCGCTCCTTTGGCCTTCAGAACTTCAACAGCCTTTCTGAGGACCAAATTCGCTATCTCACTGACCTGAACTTGAGGCTGCATTAAGGCGCTGATATCATAAAATATGCAATTAAAAGCTTCGATATTTATTCTGCTCTCCATATGAATTCCCTTGATTTACACTCCTTTAGTAAATAACGGCCACAGGTGCTACGGCAGGGTTTGCTTCTGCTACAGAAGCTCTAAAATCTGATGTAGTGACTGTAGGGGCTGAGGAGAAAATTAGCTTATAATGCTAACTTTTATAAGTACAAAATATATCTCCATACAGTCAAGGGTTAGCATCTCTCCTTTATCGTCACGCCGTCCGGTAAGACCAATCTCGCTTCTTTCAAAGTAAAAAGTTGAGGGCCGACTTTCCCTTTCTTCCTGTTTCAGGTGTATATGCCGCTATACTGTAAAAACATTTTGAATTTATTGAGGATTTCATTTCCACCTCGCAAATATGCGTATGGGCGATCATACACTTCGGCATTTGACGGGATCACTCCCACTCTCCCTGGTTCTTATCTGAACTGACTGATAATACTTTAAAAAATAATTTTCCATCTATCTCTACCTGAATATATCTCCATTGGAACGATTATTGCTTAAAGCGTCATTATGGTGATGGTGGCCTTAATAATGATAAGTTTCCATCAAGACGAACCCCGGGTTAATGACTTACGAGGAAGGGAGGCATAGTCATGGAGGCAACAGGAGAAAGCTTAGGTGAAAAGCACAGCCATAGTCCGCATGTCCTTCTGGTGGAGGATGAGCCCAGCGTGGCCAATGGCCTGAAGATGGTACTTGCAGAAGAGGGATTCGGCGTAGATGTGGCCATGACTGGCCTGGAGGCCCTTGATACATTCAGGGGCAATGGGTTTGATCTCGTTGTGGCCGATCTTCGCCTGCCGGATATCGACGGCATGGAGGTAATTAGACAGATCAAGGAGGAGCGACCCGAGACAAAGGTGGTCATTATTACGGGATACCCGTCGGTCTCCTCGGCTGTTGAATCCGCCAAGATAGGGGTCTCCGACTATCTGCGGAAACCGTTTACCAGTGACGATTTCCTTGGAGCCGTTGATCAGGCATTGAAGGAAAAAGAAGAGGATGCCACTGAAAGATTTCTATCCGAGACCAAAGAGGGGAGGCTTATTCAAAAGCGGGAAGTGATTAGAGTTTTGGACAGGACTTATGAAGATCAGACTTTTTGGCGTGAATTAATGGAGAAAGGATCGGAGGTCTTGGATGACTATCAACTCTCTACCAAAGCCAAGGCTGCCATTGTCTCGGGAGATTTGGAGTGGATTAACGAAAATGTGGGAGAGCTTACCCAAAAACAGCTCATGTTCATCTTGAAACGGCTGGAAAGGGAGGCATGGTAAACCCTCCTAAAGCCACGCTCAAGGCTGACCGTTTGCAAAAGCTGGGTAGTAAAGATCCAAGCCTCTTTTTAACGGGAGAGCATGTCAATGGAAAAAAAAGATGATAGTAAAGAATTAGAAGGCGCTGTCGCGGTTATCGGCGGCGGGATAGCCGGGATGCAGACAGCCCTAGATCTTGCAAACTCTGGATACTATGTCTATTTGGTAGAGAAGACAGCAGGGATCGGGGGGGTCATGGCACAGTTGGACAAGACCTTTCCGACCAATGATTGTTCCATGTGAATACTTGCCCCCAAACTGGTCGAGGTCGGCCGGCATATCAATATCCACTTGCTTACCTTAGCAGAGGTAAAGCACATATCAGGGGAAAAAGGCCGTTTCACGGTGACCGTTACTCAACATCCGCGCTTCGTTGATTTGGACAGGTGCATTGCGTGTGGGACCTGTGCCGAGAAATGCCCGAAAAAAGCAAACGACAGCTATAATGAAAATTTGGTGAAACGTAAGGCCATTTATGTGCCTTATTCTCAGACCGTGCCCCTCAAATACGCCATTGACCCGGAAAACTGCATTTATTTTGCCAAAGGCAAATGTAAGGCCTGCGAGAAATTTTGCCCAGCAGGAGCTATAAACTTCAATGATGCGGAAAAAGAGATCACTTTACAGGTTGGCTCCATAATATTGGCGCCTGGATTCAAGTCCTTTGACCCAAGTTCCTATGATACTTACTCGTACACGAGCCTACCTAATGTAGTCACCGCCATTGAATTTGAACGGATACTCTCTGCAACCGGTCCGTTCATGGGACATCTGGTGCGCCCCTCGGATAACAAGGAACCGAACAAAATCGCCTGGTTTCAATGCATAGGATCAAGAGATATCAACCTCTGCGACCATGGGTATTGTTCTTCTGTCTGCTGTATGTATGCGATCAAACAGACACTCATCGCCAAGGAACACAGCGGCATCCCCATAGATTGTGCTGTTTTCTACATGGATATGCGTACTCACGGAAAGGATTTTGATCGATACTATGAGAATGCCCAAAAAAGCGGGGTCCGATTTATCCGATCACGGATCCACTCACTGAGTCAAATAGCCGGGACCGATGATCTTCTTGTTCGGTACGCAACAGAGGACGGGACATTGGAACAAGAGATTTTCGATATGGTAGTTCTTTCCACCGGCCTTGAAATAGACAAAAGTATCATCGAGCTTGCTGCTCGTCTTGGTATTAAACTTGACAATGACAATTTTTCACTGACAGACACCTTTCATCCCGTTGCTACTTCTGTCCCAGGCATCTATGCCTGTGGGGCTTTTTCCGGCCCCAAAGACATCCCCTCGTCAGTAACGGAAGCCAGCGCCGCCGCCTGTGCCGCCACAGACCATCTGGCGCCGGTACGTTTTACCAGGACAAAGTCGCTTGACCTCCCCCCCGAGAAAGATGTCACAAGGGAAGCTCCACGCATAGGAGTCTTTGTATGTAATTGCGGGATCAATATCGGAGGCGTGATAAAAGTTCCGGAAGTAGTTGAATATGCGAGGACTCTTCCTAACGTGGCATATGTGGAAGAGAATCTTTTTACTTGCTCACAGGATACTCAGGAAAAAATAACGGAAGTCATAAAAGACAAAGGCCTTAACCGCGTGGTGGTGGCCGCTTGCTCCCCAAGAACCCATGAAAGCCTTTTTCAGGAAACCCTGATTAATGCCGGTTTAAACAAATATCTCGTTGAGATGGCAAATATCAGGAATCAGGACTCCTGGGTCCATTCGGAGGACCCGGATGCTGCCACAGAAAAGGCAAAAGATTTGGTCAGAATGGCTGTAGCAAAGACTGCGCTCCTCACCCCACTGAGGGAAACGGACCTGAACAACATCCGTTCAGCGCTTGTGCTGGGAGGGGGGGTCACAGGGATGACTGCAGCCCTCTCCTTGGCGCGACACGGGTACCCCGTTCATTTGGTGGAAAAGTCGGAGGCCCTTGGTGGAAATGCGCTGAGACTTTATAAAACACATAAAGGCGAGGCGGTTGCATCCTACGTGCAAGGTCTGGTAAGGGCGGTTGAGTCTGAAAAATTGATCACTGTTCACTTGGATTCGATAGTTACAAATGTAGATGGCTTTGTAGGCAACTTCAAAACAGATTTGAGTCACGGCTCATCCAGAGAGATTATAGAACATGGTGTGGCTATCCTTGCGGTCGGGGCAAAAGAGTATGAGCCTAAAGAATATCTCTATGGAGAACATGATGCCGTAATGACCCATCTGGAGTTGGATTATCTCTTCCTTCATAACGATACCAGATTGGACGGAGTCAAAAACGTGGCCTTCATCCAATGTGTGGGATCCAGAAACCAGGAAAACCCCTATTGTTCCAAGGTTTGTTGCAGCCATTCCTTAGTCAGCGCTTTGGAACTCAAACGAAGAAAAAAAGACATCAATGTATACATATTCTACAGAGACATAAGGACTTATGGAAAAAGGGAAATACTCTATCGGGAGGCAAGGGAAAAAGGCGTCCTCTTTTTTCGGTATTCTTTGGATGAAAAGCCTGTGGTTAGTCCGAATGGGGATCGGGTGCAAATCGTGTTCAGAGACCCGGTGCTTGACCGCAGGCTCGCGGTTAATGCAGATATCCTCTGTTTGGCTACAGCTATCATATCTCATAGGGATCAGTCTCTTGCACAATTGTTTAAGGTCCCTTTAGACATGGACGGATGGCTCCTGGAGGCCCACCAAAAGCTGAGGCCAGTGGATTTTCCCAACGATGGCATTTTTCTCTGCGGGATGGCCCACTATCCCAAACCCATTGATGAAAGTATTGCACAGGCCAAGGCGGCGGCATCCCGTGCTCTCACAATTCTGGCCAAGGAAAAGATCAAGGTGGGAGGAGTTGTCTCCCGAATCGTGCCCGAACTGTGTTCCGGGTGCTTCGGATGCGTCAATGTGTGCCCGTATGGTGCCATCACCTTTGATTATGATAAACAGATAGCCGTTGTAAATGAGGCGCTGTGCAAGGGCTGCGGTGCCTGTGCCGCAACATGCCCTTCAGAAGCCGTGATTCTTATGGGATTTGACAAGGAAGAGCTTTATGCCCAAATCACGAGCGCATTATCCGCTTAATGTAATAAGGAGACAAAGATGAAAACAATCGAATTTGAACCCAAAATAATCGCTTTCGTGTGTAACTGGTGCGCTTACGGAGCAGCGGATCTGGCCGGTGTGAGCCGCTTGCAATATCCCCCCAACATTCGGCTCATTCGCATCATGTGCTCGGCCACCGTCTCACCCCATTTTATCCTGAAAGCTTTTCAGAGCGGAGCGGACGGCGTCCTTGTTGGAGGGTGACATGTTGGAGATTGCCATTACCTGTATGGTAATTACATGACCGTCAAAAGGATCACTTTCCTGCAAGAGCTGCTTGCACTTATCGGATTGGAGGGGCGTTTACATCTGGAATGGATTTCCTCGGCAGAGGCTCAGAAATTTGTCCATGTGGTGACCGATTTTACAGAGAAGATAAGGGCCTTAGGCCCTAATCCCCTAAAAGAGAACCGCAGGCTATACACGCTGGAAATAGATTCGGACACGGAATCGGAGGAAACCATTTCCGTTAGTGGAGGGTAAAATGAAGGATCAGATTAAGCAATGGCTTCAGCAAGGGAAAGTGGATATATTTTTGGGGTACAAGATGGTCGAGGGGCATCCTCTTCCGCATTTTTTTGTCAAAGACAGGCTCTACGAAGTAGATGAGCTGGTCACGGGACCGATACGATACCCTCTTGAAAAATTAGCCATTAGACTGGCTGCCGAGGATCCAGAAGTAAAAATCGGCCTGCTTGTGCGTGACTGCAATCGCCGAGCCTTAAATGTTCTTTTCCTCTGGCACCAGCTGAACCCCGATAATGTAATGTCGATTCCAGTGAACTGCTGTCCTTCCAACCTCGCGGACCAGGCAAATTGCTCTTTACTAAAACCGGAAAAAGCAGGGCCTTACAAGGAGATGGTGGGGATAGACAACAATATAAGTATTGAAGAAGCCAAGGGATTCGACCAGGAAGAGCGACTTAGAAGGTGGACCTATGAATTTGATAAATGCATTAAATGCTATGGATGCAGGGACGCTTGCCCCGTTTGTTTCTGTAAGGAATGCAGCCTGGAACACCATGCTCTCGTAAAAACCGGTGACCTCCCGGTAGATATTCCTATTTTTCATCTGGTAAGGGCGGTGCACATGGCGGGTCGATGTATAGACTGCGGTTTATGTGAAGAGGCCTGTCCCATGGACATTCCATTGCGACTTCTTTACAAAATGGTCAATCAAATTGTGTTAAACGTGTTTAAATATAATCCTGGGATAGATTCGGTTCAGTCTCCTTTCAATATGTTAGGGGATGAAGTGACGCTGGAGCCCAAAGGATTGAACGCGGCGTGAGCGAGTATAATTAGAGCAAAAGCAGGAACGCAATCCCATTCTGGTCTTCTCCAAGGGGGTATGAGATGAACGGCAAAATTGTCCCATCTGTGTGTTCATATTGCGGCACAGGGTGCGGTGTTCTTTTCCAGGTGGTAAACGGAAAACTCGTGGGAACCATGCCACTAAAAACCCACCCTGTTAACGAGGGCAAACTGTGCATAAAAGGCTGGCACCTGCACGAATACGTGAACAGTCCCACTCGTCTGAGATCACCTCTCATTAAGATGAACGGACGATTTCGCCAGGCCACATGGGATAAAGCCCGTCATTTCGCTTCAGATAGGCTCAAGGCCATCATCGAAAAATACGGCCCTGACAGCGT
>Ga0164310_10002041_pt1 | contig 11588 bp, 8 predicted proteins | sample GuaBasSedimGuay1_FD_121795 | JGI IMG/M metagenome (GOLD analysis project Ga0164310, IMG submission 121795) | Subseafloor sediment microbial communities from Guaymas Basin, Gulf of California, Mexico - Guay1, Core 4569-9, 0-3 cm | ecosystem: Environmental > Aquatic > Marine > Hydrothermal vents >... | reverse complement strand
GTCGCCCTCTCGCCTCCATCGCCCTTTCGCTCCATCGCCCAGTCGCCCCATCGCCCTCTCGCCCCATCGCTCAGTCGCCCCGTCGCCTCCCTCGCCTCAGTCGCTCCCTCGCCTCCGCCACCATCTCTTAATGCGCCGAACCAATAACCTTAAACTGATCGCCGGTTTTTTCAATGATCAGACGGTAGAAGTCTTCGCTGTAGCCCGGCTGACTTAATTCAGGATTTATATATTTATAACCTTCCGGCACTTCTTTCTTGGTTTTGATGTTCCCATCCATATACTTCATAAATAAATAGGCATACAAGTTTTTCCATGTTTTGAAAACACGCTCCCCAACACCGTTTGAATAGTTTGTAAGAAAAGCTACCGCTTTTTCCTTGTCTGTTTCATACAAAGTAGAAGCTGCCGCATCGATAGCAGGAGTAAAAGCAACGAACTCTTCTTCCAGTTTCTGCTGGACAGCTTCAATTTCGGGGTGGATGTAATTGTAGCGGGTATAGGCAAAATTCTGCACCTGGTTGAAGATCCAGAAGCCTGATGTTTCCGACCATTCCATCATCGATCCGTTACCCACGGCAAAATTGTACGGAATGGTGGTTATACTCGTATACATAGGCATATATACAGTACCCGAAGCATCGTCAACGCCAAACCAGAAAATACCTCCAATTTCGTCAGGGAGCCAGCTACGCGATTGTGTGACAAACGAAAACCCTGTTTGCTGCGTGGTTGTTGCGCGCTCGTTACAATAAGCCACACTGTCCACTTCCCATGTAAGAGGTCTCCAGCGGTAGGGCAGGGCAAACGGTCCGGCACCCACATCTTTGCTCATGTCGAGTTCGGTATTCTCCAGATGATCGCGCATAAAGCCCATCATATCATGAACACTGACTTTTTTATCGGGCTTCACCCATAAAGGCATGCGGTTGGAAGCATAGTTTTTTGGTGTGATGGGCTCTCCCTCTTTGTGTTCTTTATCGTGTTTAATATATCCTTTAACGTAGTCCCAGTATTCGTCCATGCCACCTGTAACCTTATTGAACATGGTCCACACCCTGATTTCACAAAAGCGGGCGCCACCGAAACCAACGGGAGCATACACATCGGAAAAAGAGAAATCTTTGTCTTTTCCCTTATAAAAGCCCTGCTTTTTGGCAAAAGAGATCACATCGTGGGCATATACCGTGGTAACGCCTTTGTTGAAAATATCTTCGAGATGTTCGGAGGTGATGGAACTTTTGTTGTTGTCGAGCGGGAAGGTCGTAATGCGTGCCTGGTTGGCGTGCCCCGATACATAACCGTCAGGGATCATCCGCGCTACCCACACAGCTCCTTTTTCTCCTTCACCTTTTCCGATGAGGTCCATGATCCACGCTTCGTCTTTATCGGCAATGGAGAACGTTTCCCCTTCGCTGACATAGCCATATTCTTCAACAAGTTCGGCCATTATCTTTATCGCTTCTCTGGCGGATGTTGCCCGTTGCAGCGTTATGTAGATCAGGCTGCCGTAGTCCATGATTGATCCCGGCTGTGCATGAAGCTGGTGCAGTCCGCCATAGGTTGTTTCACCGATGGCTACCTGATGCTCGTTCATATTGCCTACAACATTGTAGGTTACCGGAGCCTGCTTTATCTGCCCCAGGTATTTACCGGTATCCCACTCATATACATCCATCATGGTGCCTTCTGCCCAGGTGCCTGCCGGCCAGTGATACAGTTCACCGTACAACACATGCGAATCGGCAGCGTAGGAGATCATAGTGGAACCGTCAGCTGAAGCCCCTTTGGTGATCAGGTAATTGGTACATGAATAAGCACTGTTGTTTACCAGCGCCAAAGCAATAAATACAACCAGAATACTTACAAATTTTCTCATATTTTTTACAGTTTATTCAGCTTTAAAAAAAAGCCTTGATTAAGTTTTATTAATTATTTAATTCTATAACGAAAAAAAAGAACTGCAAATTTAAGATAAACTTTGAACTTACATCCACAAAAAAAACAGAGCCGTCATGCGAAGGCCCTGTTTTTGAAGTATTAGCTTAATCCGGCTCTATTCCTCTATCCGGTGTCTTCTTTTAGCTTCCTGTCGTAAATACAGGTACGACTGCTTAATTTCCTGATCACTCAGACCAGGGTCTTCTTCCAGCGCAATTACTTTGTATTCGGAGTAGGTCATGTTTTCGATTTCGTCCAGAAACTCATCTCTGTCTTCGTCTTCGTCAAAGGCTGCTTTTGCATCATCTTCCGAAATCTCCGGGAACATATCCCCGGCGTTTATTTCTTCATATTCGAATCCTTCGGGAACTTCAAAAACATCCTGTGGCACCCCTTTGTCGATCTGTACATTAGTAGCTGTCTCCACGTCTCTTCCGTATACCGATTTCAGGGTCAGGCCGTCCCATACCCAGATTTTCATCTTTCCGTGTTGCCACAAATCACATTCTCTTCCCAGAATTGTTTCCTGTCCGGTTTTTTTGAAACCGGTGTGTTCCAGAATGTTTTCAGCGGTTTCTTCCCAGTCGCGATCGGGGTTGGCAAGCGCGTATGCCAGTGGGTTGTGTACTTTTGTAGCCGATTTGTCATCGAAATCTATTCCGATCACGTCGGCGCCGATCATAATGGAAGCCGTTTTTTCCTTTGACTTTTTGTGCTGTACTTCCCTGTATTCGGCAACTTTATAACCGCCCATATCAATGTAAAGTGTCTTTGTCCCTTCTTCCGATCCATTTACATCGTAGGTGACAACAGCCGAATTAAAACGGTATTTTTTGTAATCTGCCGGATCTTTGCTTTCTACATCAGCTTCGTAACCTTCAGCAAATTCGTTGTATTTGCCAATGCCGTAAATTGTGGCTTCTTCAGCTTGTTCTTCGGCTTCTTCGGCTTTTTCAAGTCCCGGTTCGGCAGCTTCGGCAGCTTTGTCAAGCTCTTTGTCGGCTTTCTCCATGGCTTCATCTTCTGCCTCCGCTTTAGCTTTTTCTTCTTCTTTCACCGCATGCTCGCGGGCATCTCTTCTTACTTTGTTTCTGATGCTTCGTTGAATGCCGTATTGCGCCTGTCCTGCTGTTACCAGCAGAAAGGTGAAAAACAGCATAAGTAAAATTGTTTTTCTCATGGTAAATAATTTGGATTTGTTGTTATTAATAAGAATTGTTTATTTGAATGCTTTTTCGGGTCAGAGGAGCTCAAGTGCAGCCTCCTTGTCTTTCGCCAATTGCACTTTCAGCGCATCGATGTTTTTAAATTTTTTCTCGTCGCGGAGGCGGTCAACGAATGAAATAGTGATCTGCTCTCCATAAATTTGCTGGTCGAATTCAAATATATGAACCTCTATGGTAAGGTCGCCATGATCAATGGTGGGCCGGTAACCGATATTACTCATTCCTTTGTACGGTTTACCCATATACTCCACCCGGCAGGCGTAAACACCAACGGCTGCGATCAGTTTGTATTCGTCAGCCACTTCAATGTTGGCTGTCGGGAAACCGAGGTCGTGGCCAATTGATTGTCCCTTTACTACTTTTCCGGTGATGGAATATTCATAACCAAGGAAAGCGTTGGCCGCAGCCACTTTTCCCGCTTCCAGAAATTTTCTGATCTTGGTAGAGCTTACCGTCACGTCGTTCACGTATTGAGCCTCAACGCGGATCACATCAAACCCCTCTTTTTTTCCTGTCTCTTTCAGCAGTTCGAAACTGCCTTCACGGTCTTTGCCAAAATGGTGGTCGTGTCCGATAACAATAACTTTCGGCCTGATCTTTTCCAGGATCAGCTGCATAAATTCGTCTGAAGTAAGACGGGCAAATTCTTTGGTAAAAGGTATGATAACAAGGTGATCAATACCGGCATCTTCAATCCTGTTGATCTTTTTCTCCTGCGTATTGATAAACTTCAGGTGTTTGCTGTCAAGGCCCAGCACAATGCGCGGATGCGGGTAAAAAGTAATGACTACTGTTTCTCCGTCAAATTCAGCTGCCTGTTCCTTCATCTTATCGAAAATAGCCCGATGTCCCAGGTGCACACCGTCAAATGTACCTATTGTGACGACAGCGTTATTCACCGGTGTAAATTCTTTGATGCAGTTCGAGATTTTCATTAACTGACGAATTGTTTTTTGATGATATATTCGGCAATCTGGACGGCATTGGTGGCAGCACCTTTGCGCAGGTTGTCGGCAACAATCCACATATTGAGGGTGTTGGGCTGTGAAAAGTCACGCCTCAGTCGTCCTACAAATACTTCATCTTTTCCTGCAGCCATCAGGGGCATCGGATACAGGTTTCCTTCCGGCATATCAAAAACAACAATACCTGCCATGAAACCCAAAAGACGTCGCAGGTCGTAAAAATCAAAATCGTTTTCAAATTCAACATTTACCGCTTCCGAGTGGCCGTTGAGTACAGGAACACGTACAACGGTGGCCGTAATACCCATATCGCTTTGCAATATTTTCCGTGTTTCGTTTACCAGTTTGAGTTCTTCGGTGGTGTATCCTTCTTCGGTAAAGTCGCCGCCCTGCGGAATAACGTTCAGATCGATCTGATGGGGATAATATTTTTCTCCTTCGCGCTTGTTTCGTTCATTCATCAGCTGATCAATGCCTCTGTTACCACTGCCGCTGACAGCCTGATAAGTGGAAACAACCACCCGTTTTATGCCGTATTTGTTGTTGAGAGGCGAGAGAACCATAACCAGCTGTATGGTGGAACAATTGGGATTGGCAATAATTTTATGTTCGGCCGTAAGTATGTTTCCGTTTATTTCGGGAACAATCAAAGGGATATCTTCGTGCATACGCCACGCCGATGAGTTGTCGATCACGGTAGTTCCTGCTGCTTTAAATTTAGGCGCCCATTCAAACGATATAAGCGCGCCTGCTGAAAAAATAGCAAGATCCGGTTTTCTCTTTACCGCTTCATCCAATGATACTATTTTGTAAGCTTTACCGGAGAAGTCAACCGTCTTTCCGGTAGATTTTTTGGAAGCTACAGGAATAAATTCTGTAAGGGGGATATGTCTTGTTTCAAGCACATTAATGATTTCTTTGCCCACAAGTCCGGTAGCACCAACTACAGCAATCTTCATTTTTTTTTAAATTTACCGTTAATTAATAACGTTGGGGATGCAAAATTATAAAAAATGAGATACGGACTGGTTTTGCTTCTTTGGTTTCCGTTGCTTTTACAGGCGCAGGTTTTTGACGACTTCGAAGATGGCGACTTTTCGCAGAACCCGCAGTGGACAGGTACTGATACTACGTTTATCGTAAACGAAAACAAACAACTCCAGCTGAACGCCTCAACTGCAGGATTATCCTGGCTGAGCACACCCAATACCCTCATTGGTGAAACCGAATGGCGTTTCTTTATTAAAATGTCTTTCAGCCCGTCTTCCAATAACAACGGGCGGTTTTACCTGGTGAGCGACCAGCAGGATGTGTCACAATCAGTGAACGGGTACTTTTTACAGTTCGGCGAAGCAGGCAGTAGTGATGCTATTGAATTATTCCGGCAGGATGGCGGGAGCTTTGTGTCGGTGTGCCGGGGTGCCGAAGGGCTGATTGCCTCTTCATTTGCTATGGGAATTAAAGTGATCAGAGAAGAAACCGGAGACTGGCATGTGTTTGCCGATCCGGCAGGAGGAGAAAATTATGTGCCGCAGGGCGAAGGATTTGACAATACGTATACGTCCACAGCCTTTATCGGTGTGTATGCCAAATACACAGTGAGCAACAGCACCAAATTTTATTTCGATAATATTTATGCAGGAGATATAATTGTCGATAATGACCCGCCCGTGCTGCTTTCGGTGCTTGCCGAAACAGATTCGACACTGATGCTGGTATTCAACGAAGCCCTGGAAGCGGAAAGTGCCGGAAATACGAATAATTATACGGTGGATCAGGGAATAGAAAACCCTGTAAATGCTGCATTGGATGAAGGGAATCCCGTACAGGTGGTCTTGCATTTTTCCGGAAAGTTTGAAAACGGGCAGAATTATACGATCAGTGTATCGGGTGTGCGCGATCTCGCGGGAAATGTCATGCAGCCGCAACAGATGGATTTTTCCTGGTTGGTCGCATCGCCATCAGACGTGGTGATTAACGAAATTATGGCCGATCCGTCCCCACAGGTGGGCTTGCCAAATTATGAGTACATAGAACTTTACAACCAGACAGATGTTACCGTCAGCATGGATAACTGGGTACTGACTATAGGGTCAGGAGATAAACTATTTGGGCACGTTTCCATTGCTCCGAATGGCTACCTGATCGTAGCCAAAGAAGATGCGGAACAGGATTTATCAGCCTACGGACCTTTTTACGGGTTCAGTAGTTTTTCGCTGACAAATTCAGGACAGATACTCGAATTACGCAACGACAGAGGTGATCTGATCTCTGCTGTTACCTATTCAGATAACTGGTACAAAGACCCGGATAAAGAAGATGGTGGTTGGTCGCTGGAGCAGATAAACCCTGAAAATATTTGCTCGGGAGGCGATAACTGGCAGGCTGCGGAAGAACCGAAAGGCGGTACGCCCGGAACTCAGAATTCAGTGTACAGTGATTTGATTCTGTATCCGGAAGTGGCCCACTTTGAGCTGTTTGCCAATAATATAGTACACCTGTATTACAACCAGGCAATGAATCCGGAAAGTATGGCAGAAACTACGGCTTACACGGTAAATAAAGATATAGGCAACCCTTCCGCAGTTTATACAAACACGGACCAGCCTGACTTCGCCGAACTTTATTTTACAAGGGCATTTCAGCCGGGTACTGTTTATGAAATGATGATTTCGTCCTCGGTAAAAAATTGCCGGGATATGGAAATGCTGCATGATACCCTCATTGCTTTCGGACTGGCCGAGACAGCAGACACGGGGGATGTGGTAATTAATGAACTGCTGTTTAATCCGTGGACCAACGGAGTGGATTATGTGGAAATCTATAACCGGTCATTAAAAATTATTGACCTGAGCGTGCTGCAATTGGGTACGGTAAAATACAGCCCGCCCAATCCGCCCGACACCTCATTCTATCCGATCATTCACCAACAGACAATTCTTGTTCCAGGGGCTTATGCTCTGCTCACTTCATCGCCGGCAACAGTCGAAAAACAATATGTTACTTCCGACCCGAATGTGTTTCTTAAAACAGATCCTTTTCCGGCATATAACAATGATGAAGGAACGGCAATCTTGTCAACCTATACGGGAGAGATACTGGATTTGTTTACTTACTCAGAAGACATGCATTATCCATTGCTGAATTATGTGGATGGCGTTTCGCTGGAACGTATAAATTTTGAATCACCTACAGATAACCGGAACAACTGGCATTCAGCTGCCGAAAGTGTCGGATTTGGCACACCGGGAGTGCGGAATTCGCAGTTTACAGAGTCTTCTCCCGATGCGGAAGACCAAATTATGGTGGAACCCGAAATATTTTCACCGGATAACGATGGTTATAACGACGTTGTCAGTATTAAATATACATTTGAGCAGCCCGGTTATAACATGACCGTGGATGTTTATGATGCGCACGGAAGATTGGTGCGCAAGCTGGTAAATAACGAATACCTGGGTACATCAGGGGCAGTTAACTGGGATGGGATTCAGGATGATAATACCAAAGCGCCTGTAGGAATTTATGTATTTTATGTGCAGATATTTGATTTGAGTGGTAACGTGAAACATTATAAGAAAACGTGTGTGCTGGCAGCGAAATTGTAAACTGCCCGAAGTACATTTAAACAAAAGTAATATATGACGGTTTTTATTCTGATTCTTCTGATTGTGTATATTGTTGTGCCGGTGCTGATCAACTACATGGTTTATAAAAATTCGTTTTTCAGAAGGCTTGGGGCAATTGTGATTGCCTACGGTATCGGTTTACTAATTGGAAATATCGGATTGTTTCCGCAGCCTGATAATACAATGGTGGAGCTTGTTAATCATAAGGAGGCTGTGCTTACCAACGAGCTGGTCAGCAATTTATATCCTGATGACCCTTCGCTGAAGGCAGAAAATATTAAAGTAAATAAAAAGCTGGTAGCAGATATGTATGACTACGGTATGCTATCGGAGGATGACGTCAGGTATTTTAATATTTATAAGCTGCAGGATACAATGACAGGCGTTGCCATTGTACTGGCTTTTCCGCTACTGCTGTTTTCGTTAAACGTACGCAAGTGGTTTAAAGTGGCCGGAACAACATTTCTGTCCATGGTATTAGGTCTCATTTCCGTAATTATACCCATAATCGTTGGTTTTTATCTGTTTAACAACACAGTGGATGACGCGTGGAAAGTTGCCGGCATGATGACCGGTGTGTATTCGGGAGGAACCCCCAACCTGGCGGCCATTCAGAGAGCTTTGGGCGTTAACAACCTTACCTATATCATGACCCATACGTATGACCTGATCGTAGGCGCCGTATTTCTTTTGTTTGTCATGACTATTGCCCAAAAGGTATTCCTCAAATTTTTACGCCCATATAAAATGCAGGGAGTCACCGTTGATATAGATCCGGAAATGATAGAAAGCGTGGGGGAAAAACCGTTTTTCTCGGTGCTGCAAAAGAAACAGTTACTGCCGTTACTTGCTGCGTTAGGCGTAACGCTGATCATTGTCGGCCTGAGTGTGGGCATTGGGGAGCTGGCGCCGCAGGCGCACCAGACAGTGGTGATCATAATAGTCACAACAACTCTTGGTATACTGGCTTCTTTAAACGGCAGGATCAACAAAATTGAGCGAACATTTGACTTCGGGATGTATTTTATTCTGGTGTTCAGTGTCGTGGTGGCATCGATGGCCGACCTGAGGAATTTCGATATGTCATACATCAATTTATTTTACTGGGTTGCCATGGTGTATGTGGGCTCGCTCGTCATTCATGTGGCACTGGCAGCTATATTCAAAGTTGATGCCGACAATGTGATCATTGTCTCAACAGCACTCTCGTGCTCTCCGCCCTTTGTTCCGGTAGTGGCAGGTGCGCTGAATAATAAGGAAATCATCCTGTCGGGGATCACCGTAGGTATTGTAGGCTATGCCATAGGCAATTACCTGGGTATCCTGATAGCCGAACTGTTATTTTATTTCGGATAAGAAAAGAAAAACTGTTATACGCTACAACTCCAAACTCGGAACTCGGAACTCGAAACACAGAACCAGGAACCCTAAAACAACCAGTTCAAGCCTACATAAAATCCCGAGTTTCCGTCTTTTTCACTCAGGGCGCGGCCATAATCGATAGCTATAATAAAATTCTGATTCATGGCGATATGCAGTCCGCCGCCATAGCCGCTGTGAAAGTTTTCAGCTCCCAGGTCAAAGTATTCATCCCGTTCACTTTCAGACACATTATCCTTCACGGCATCGTCAATATCAATATACTGGATCACCCTGCCCGTATCAAAAAATCCGCTGAGTGCCAGATACCAGTTCTGGTTGATAAATTTGAAATACAAGAACTGCCACCTTAACTCAAAGTTACCGTAAACGATACCATCACCTATAACCCGGTTCCGTTCAATACCGCGAATGGTTTTGGCCCCGCCAAGACCCTCATTGTAAGCACCTTTCATGGTTACATAATACATAAGTCCTTCAGCGTAATAGGGTGTATGTCCGGCTACGTTTACCTGAAGTCCCAGGCGGTAGGCAAATGAAAGCCTGTCTTTGATAAATGTAAAATACTGACGGTGTGTTACGGCAAATTTCATGAATCCCTGATCCATATTGGAAGTGAATTTAGGCGCCATAGCGAATATAGCTTCTGTCCAGATTCCTTTTGACGGAAGGGCTTCATTATTACGGCTGTCGTAAACAAGGCCGAGTTTGAAAACGGAAAACAAACCTCCGCCTTTTTCATTTGCCGGAATGATCTGCCAGTCGTTGTATTTTTGCCATAACCCGGCTGTATCGGGAAGCATGTCTCCCGGATCTTTACCTTTGTTTAACCGGCTGATGTTAACGGTATCCATGGTAATACTATAGAAATCAACTCCGGCCATCCAGCGGAACTTTTCGCTGGTGATCTTCCCCTGGAAGTCGAGTTTAGCCCGGAAGAATTTTCTGTCTGTCCGGTAAAAAGCCCTGCTCACATAATCAGCATGTTCATCATCATCCCATTCAGGATTGTAAACGGCTTCGTAACCGTTAAAACCGTAAAATTTAAAGGCGCGGTCGGGCAGGTAGCTTAGGTCAAACGATGTCCTGATGCCTTTGATCAGCCTGTCGGAATCATAATAGAAACGGAAAATACCACTTCCTTTCAAAAACCAGGATCCTTCTACATAGATGGAATGATTATACTTAGGGTAACGCGATCCGTCTCCGTAGTGATACATATTCACCAATGCTCCTAACTGAAGTCCCAGGTCGGAGTCGTAGGAAATGACAGGAAGTCCCCCGAAATTCCATCCTTTTTTAACTTTATCTTTTGTTTTGTCTTCTTTGTGTATTAAAGTGGTATCGCTTTGAGCTGATACTTTTAATACGAATAAGATAGCCATAGCCACGACCATCATTTTACGGTACATCTGCTTCATACAAAATTGTTTAATAGGTTATTTTTTAATAAACGAGCCGCTGTTTACTATCCGTTTTCCTTCGGTAACTGTATAGGTATACATGCCCGGAGGATACCCGGAGAGCGGCAAATTAATAATTTTATTTTGAAATTCTCTCTTTAAAAGAATTTTCCCTGCGGGATCACTTAAAATCAATTGACGGCCTGTTGCAATTTCTTCTGTTTCAAAACTGATGTTAGTAGTGGCAGGGTTTGGAAAGATGTGCAGTGCAACGGGTTTTTCCCATAAATTCAGAATACCCGTATTCGTATGAATGGCGAGGCTGTCAATAAGTAATACCGATCCTGCATGCGCCGGGTCGGTCAGACCTTCATCGGTTGTTGACATAAAAAGTACGTTAAACGTATCAGGCACATGACCGTTGATATATCTCATATTCACCACAAAAGGAGTCCACTCTTCAGCGTCATGAAGATATGTATATCCGTATCCGATCGTGTCGTATTCTTCGTTTTCCCTGTTACGGAAGTTGTACATCAATATGGTTGCCGAATCGTTTCCGGCATTCTGGTACTTGTACATACCGGTGAGTTGTTGTACGTTTTGAGACAGAAAGTAGCCGCCCGAATAGGAAAAAGTCTGGTTCATTACGTCAACGGCAAAATCGGCAAAGGTAATGGCACCCGGAACGAGAACCTCCGTACCCAGAACATCAATGATTTTAGTTTCCAGACGGGCTGCATAAGAACCGCTGTAGGCATCAGTGCTTTGTTCTACAACATAAACATTGGCGAGTAAAGTGTATTTGTTGGGCGTATTCCATGATTCGGGACTGGGGTAACTGGCTTCATCATCCCATAGTTCGAAGTCGCTGTTAGGCAATGTTTGTGCGCTTATATGCATGGTAAAAAAGACCAGACACATAGCCAGGAGTAAGTTTTTCATAATTTTTAACTTTTGGTGATTAAACTAAAATGCATCTTTGTCATCAGGTTGCTAATTTATGGTTTATATTCGTTATCTGAAAATATTTTTCTTTTATCC
>Ga0164310_10002040_pt1 | contig 11589 bp, 22 predicted proteins | sample GuaBasSedimGuay1_FD_121795 | JGI IMG/M metagenome (GOLD analysis project Ga0164310, IMG submission 121795) | Subseafloor sediment microbial communities from Guaymas Basin, Gulf of California, Mexico - Guay1, Core 4569-9, 0-3 cm | ecosystem: Environmental > Aquatic > Marine > Hydrothermal vents... | reverse complement strand
GAATGTTACTGATTTTACAATCACAACATCTCTAAATTCGATTATTTTAGATGGTATAATTAATATATTACCATTCTTCATTTTAACAACATATGTAGGTCTATAATGTGTGATAGCATACTCTCCTGGTTCAAGCATAACTGTCAACTTACCTACACGTTTAATTTCTGCTTCTGGAAGATCTTTATAGTCAGTTTTATTATTTAACCATTGCACCATTCCTACAAAACTATGCGGCTCACAATTTTCTAACGTTACTGCAACCTTGGTATCTCCATTGGCATTTATTGATGTCAGTATAAAAAGAGCTATTAAAACACTTATTATACTTGATAATACTTTTATCTTTATACTCATATCTTCGCCTCTACTATTATTTTTATATTAGCCGTAAATTTATACAGATATTTCTGGCACTCATCGTGGTCCATTATTATATATCATCCTGATTTATATTTTGTACCACAACCGGTATTTACAGACTCCCTTTTATACCATAAATATTCTGACCAAATAGGTTCTTTTTTATCCACCATATTAATACTATAAGCATTAATTTACATTTGTCAATGGTTAACACCAAAATAACTGAAAAAAGTTGCTCGCGCGCCTAAAATAGTGTATTGTTTTTTTGTGAAAACAAATATATATGATTTTGCAGCACAAAATAATAGTATAGTATAATACAAATAGTGTAGAATTGCTTTTATTCATTAGAAGACAGAAAAACGAGAGAGAGAGGAAGTAGATTTATTCATACTACACTAGAGATACTGGTAAAAGGTTTATCTACGATAAATATTTCTATACTATACTATGTTATGGGTAGGTATAGGGGTATTCTATACTATATTATTACTATTATGGTCAAAACATTTAAATCCCCCAGAAATATAGTGTGTGGGACCTATATATTGAGAGGGAGATATTTATACCTTATATTTGATTATAGGGCCCCATCCAATTAACTAATTGGTTTTTTAGATCCTACTAACCGATTAGTGAGCAGTATGAATTATGCATACATATAATCAACATGTATGTGATACTAACTCTAAATTAGTATTTATGGTTTCTACTTAACCCTTTGACTGGGGGGATACCACCCCCCCCCATCACTACAAACGCCTACGGGCAAAGGAGGATATTATGAGTGTTAGAAACGTAAAAAATCGGGCAGGAGCAACTTTTGTACGTGCGATGAAAAGTATTGATAGGCTCCACAAAAAGATTGACCGGAGGACACGGAATGGTAAATTTAATGAAGAGTACGCTCCTAAATTCAAATTTACAAAGGAAGGAGATCGTGTCTGGTCGTTCTAATCAGTAGGCTTCTGACTGGTGTGCCTTTAAACACCAGTCTACACACAAACATATGATTGACGTAATCATATATTTATGTATAATTAATCATTATAAACTAAGGAGGATATTATGAGTTGGAATTGGGATTATAGAGTTATTGAGAAAGACTGTGTATTTGCAATTCACGAGGTTTACAGTGAAGGTGATAAAATTGTGGCAATTAGTGAGGATTCTATTAACCTTTGTAGTAACTCCCTTGATGAGTTGAAAGATAATGTACATCTGTTTACCAAGGCAATCGAGAGACCTGTATTGAGTCATGATGATATTGACTTATGTTGATTTAACAGGTTTATGTGTGTATTAACCATTTCAACGCTCTTATGAGCAAAGGAGGATACCATGAATAATTTCTTCGTTGTTGAACCACAATCACCTAAGGCAGTACTTGTTATGTTTGATTTACTGAAGTATTATAGAATACAGCATTATACCATGCCGGTTAAAGACAAACAACCAGTGCTTGTTGTTTCAGAATGTGTATATGATGAAGATAGTTTGTGTGATGGCTTTACACCGAATGACCTTATGTTGGCCGAGATGGCTTTCCAAATGAATTACCCACAAGTTGGTAATTTGTGTCCAGTATGTAAGGCAGAAGGTGAAGAAGATAATTGTTGTGGTCATCTTACATTTGTTGTAGAATAGTAGTAAATTATACTCGGCCGGTGGCAACTCCGGCCTATCACATAAGTGTATAATAGTATTTAGTATTTCATGCGCGCCTGGCTGGTTGCCGTAAGGCTTTCCTATCATTCCCTACTGGGATAGGAACTGGTGGGTCAGACTACCTGAGGGTTCGAATCCCTGGCAGGCGCACATGGAGTACTAAGTATCAATAATACTAATCATTTCAACACCCCATATGAGGGCAAAAGGAGGTACAACATGGATAGAGACCTTGCACATTGGTTGATAGAGGATTCTGATTACTTTGAACCATTCAACTACGGTATTGAAGATGTATTTGATGATGAGGATGCATTAGAACAATTTGACGATAATATAACTTACGAGGATATAATCCCGTAGATAGGAGGGTATTATGAAGTTTACAGAAGACATGATTAAGGCGGCTAAGTCTAAAGGCTATAAGCCAATTCTAAGCAGGGGAATGATATTACAGTCTAAATGCCCTGCTTGTAAGAAAATAAGATTAATTAAGTTTTCCCCGCCATATAATAGGAGGATGAGGGTCCATGCCTGTATATGCGGTTTCAGAAAGGGATTTTAGATTCATCATTGTTAGGCCCTCCATGTGATGTACACTGGAGGGCTCATAGAATGATTAATCATCAATCAATAACCTTTAACTTATAGGAGGAATTAATTATGGAGATTGTATTATGTATAATTGTAGTGGTTATCATTTGGTTGTTTATCTGGCCCAATGATGTGAATACTGAACCATTTCCTTACCCTGACGAATGTTGGGATTGTAATAGAGGCAACTGTAATGGTTGTTCAATAAGAGGGGGTGATATAGATGGCTGAATTCTGTGAAGCATGTGCAGCAGAGTTAGGTAATCCCTATGGTGATTTTAGAGATATGGTCGCAGAAGGTGAAGTTACTCTTGTACTCTGTGAAGGATGTGGTGCTATTTATGTAGACCCACAGGGCAATTGTGTATCTAAGGATTGTCTTAAAGCTGGGCAACCAGGACATGGTAGGCCAATTAATGATGGGTCTAAGTATTAAGATGATCCATACTTGGAAGGTTAGAAAGAAAGGAATTAAGGAGGTGATATAATTGATCATAAATAAACTAAAGTCCACTGACGACTGTATTCGTATAGGTAAGTTATTAACCATTAATGATGTAATTGAACTTAATAATACTAGAAAAATACTCATAGCAAGTGCAAAAAAATGGCAAGAGAGTAAGGCATGGGATATATCAATGATTATGGCAACAAAGGCCCAGTTTTGTAGAGAGGTCATTGAACACTCAACACATTATAACATACACAGGAGGTGATCAATATGAGGATTAATTATTGCGATAGTAGTGGTCTAATGTCAATATGTATAATGTCTAACAATCCAAATGGCCAGCAACTCTGTGAGTTTTCTGTACCTGCTTCTGCTCTTAACAAAACCAATAACAAATACTGTATGCATCTTGGTAAGGTTATTAAAGATCATTGTGATTGTGTTGATGCTCAATTGGATATCAAGTGTGGAGGAAAGGAGTATGTGGCACCATTAAGTGAAGAAGAGGTGTTTGACGTTACTAACCGAGATACATATCCAGAATACAGAGAATAAAGTGGTGATTTGTATCTATAACTAACTAAGGAGGTGATTAACATGGATTTTATTATTACAGGAAGTAGAGCATATGGCCCGGCAAGAGAGGATAGTGATTTGGATATAGTGGTAAAATCATGTGATATCGAATCGATGACTGATTATCTACTTGATCATAATATACAGACATATTCCACATCAGACCAGGAATCATATGCTGGATTTTATTTTAATATTGCTGGTATTAAGATAAACATAATTGTAGCTGAATATGAGGCTGACTTTCGTTTATGGGAACATAGGACAGATATCATGAAAAAAATGTCGCCTATAGAGGATAGGGAAAAGCGTCTTGCTACATTTAACAGTATAACATAAAGGAGGTAATTTGAATGACCGACTTTATCATTACCGCTGACGGAGGAAGTCTGGGTAATGGGACTGAGAACTCCATAGGATATGGATCCTTTATAGTTGAATGTGTTAACCCTAATACCAAGTCCAGACAATTTAGATATATGTTTGGCACAGGCATCACCAATAATGAAGCTGAATATATGATATTGATTGAAGCTCTTAAGTTTATCAAATCTATATTAGAAGCTTCTGGTGATAGTGTTACCAACCATTCAATTCATATCAAATCAGATTCGGCGTTGGTCGTTGGTCAATGTTCACTTGGGTGGAAAGTAACGGCTTTAAATCTCAGATCACTCAACACTGAACTTATGGCTTTGGTTAACACATTTAATAAGGTTGAATTCGTAAAAATTAGTGGTGATTTGATGAAATCCATCTTAGGCCACTAGAAACTTAGGCCACTAGAAAGGAGGATATTACAATGATCAATAAAATTAAGGTTGGGATTAATATGATAGATGGAACCAAACTCATTGGGAGTTTGATGCACAAGGAATATAACAGCATAAATGAAATTATATGCAGCATAAGAGATGGAGAACCAATACCTGTTTATAGTGTTACTATATCGGGTAAAGTTGTACCAGTTGCATATATTAACAGAGACCACGTAAGTATGTGGTGGGAGGTGTAAATGGCATATTATGCATTTACTTAAGGTAGTTTAGGTCTCTCTTGAACAGGGCACGGACTGCTCAGGTTTCTCTCTTACTGTTTTCTGAAGAAAGGGATCTGAGCATAAGTTGTTTACATTAATCATTAATCTTTTGAATAGGAGGAATTATTATGAGTTATCATTCAGTCCACATGAATTATCCAATTAAAGGTGGCTACAGAATCTCACAACTCGAAAGATGCACCGTTGCGATGTTAAGTCATAAGACCTGGGCGGAATTAAGACGTCCAGATCCATTCTTAAATGGCAACACAAAGTTTCAAGAAATGCCCATTGTAGCATTTTACTTCCGAAACGGATTTGTAGATGCTACTGCCGCCATAGATATAGGATATTACGTGAGTAACGTAGGAACGGTAGGAAATAGTCTTGCTTTCAGACTTAACAGAACTAACACACAATCATTACTTTCCTTCGGAACAAAACTTATGATATCCGGATTACTCAAAAAAGACTGGGCATGGTTACTTGACCCAAAACGGACTCGTGGAAAAATCACAGGAAAAGGAGGTGGTGGAAGAATTAGCAAAAATCGCGCAATCTTCTCCAAAGCAATAGTCGACCAGGCAATCACTAAATACGGCATGGACAAAGCTCCAATGAAACTCAAAGTTGACAAGGAAATAATCAGATTCTGGCAGGATTATAAGGTTTAACCCTGTTCTGTGTGTTTCTCTCTGACCTGTTTGTGGGGCTTGTGGAGTGTGCCGCTCCGCTCGCTTCGCTCGCTCCGCTGGGTTTCGTGCCGTTCTGCTTCTGTTTTGTTCTGTTCTTTATAAACCAAAGGTTCACAACCAAGAAAGGTATTCATTATGTCTGAGAAAAGATACATAGTAAGTATTACCAGAGGTAGTAGAAAAGAAGACAGGGCTGCACCGTACAAAAATGTACACAAGATCGAGGCTCAAGGTAGTTGGATAGTTATGAAAAAGAATAAGAAAACTACCATCTATTTCAGTGCAATGGACGTTGAAACAATCCGAGTAGATGAGATGAAACCAGATGAGATAAATCCATATTAATAAGGCGTTAGAAGCGAGCGGTGGAAAAGAGATTGCCGCTCCGCTCGCTTCGCTCGCTCCGCGGGTTTCTCTCTGACTGTTTTCTGATGGTGTGATAATACACCGAACACTAACATTAACTTATGAAAGGAGGACCTATGGTTGAAACAAAGCTAGTAAAACAGAAACCAATTGATATAGACGTTGCCAGATTTAAAACACTATCTGGTGGTGTAGTCATCCACGGCGTACACCTTATATCAAACAAACTGATTGGTGTCATCAATGAAATCATGAAGCTGGACGAGTACACAGACAAAGACGGGGTTAAACACAAAAGCGATAATTTCGGTGTCAGAAACATAACCTTCAAAAATGACGGTTATCCTACAGGCAAAGTTGGTATGGCTTATGTTGACGCAGGTGCTATCGCAATTAATCTCGAAGAAATCTGGAGTTCTTGTTTAAGTGTACTGGAAGAGGGAAAAGTCAAACTTTCCATGACTGGCATAATCTGGCATGAGCTTATTAAAACTGTGCTACACGAAATACATCATATTGACGCCTGCAGAGACCCAGAACTACGTAAGCTCATCGAAGATGATCCAAAAGGCGCAGATGAAGAAGCTGAAAACTGGGCGAGTGAGATTATAGTTGATTTGACAAAAACCTTTGATATAGAACCCAGCGCCTTATCTGAAATGCCATTCTTCAGAGTCAAATTGATGGAACTTATGACTACCATGAACGATGAGGATTGGGTAACAAGAACTAAATTAATGCTGGAAGAAGGTATTATGTATCACGATGAAGATAACAATATCACACTTACATCATTCAAAGAATACATCCGTGGTATTGATGATCCTGAAAATAAGGACGACAGTTATGAACAAGGTGTTTCTGTAATCGATCTTATCTTCAACATGGACGACGGTTCCAGCATTAAGACTGCCGAAGCTACCTCAGAACCTAAAACTGAGGAAGTTACTAAACCAACAGCCGAAACTGAAGCCTCTAAAGAAGTCGAGACTACAACCGCAACTAATACTACTTCACCTGGGGAAACACTATTCGGTCAGATTCCTACTGAAGAAGACCATAACACACCTATGAACGACAACACAATTGATAAAGTCCAACTACCAGAGCATATTGTTGCCGAACAAGAACAGATTGCAGCAGCAGCATCAGCTGTGCCGGCAACATCCCCTCCAGCTACACAGTATACTCCAAATGGTCTAAGCTCTGAAACAATAGTTGCTTTCCTAAAAGATGTTTATATGCGTCTATATACACAAATATTCACCAAATGTGGATGGCAATTAAACAGTGATCAATGCTTCACTAATCCAGGAGCAATCTTGGAACCAGTGTCTATTGTGGACTTAATCCAATTACATCAGGCGCCAAACCTAATCATGGAGTATGACACTCTCGATGGTTCCGGTCATCTCAAACCAGAAGAGTGTAAAGGCTTTATCCGAGGTTTGGTATTTAACAAAAGTAATCAATATGGGATTCCTGCGTTTGCTATCTACCTAAATCTTAATGGTATGAGAGTTAAACGCTCACTAATCGCTCAAAATGCAGCTAAAATTACCAACGGATCATATAGTCCAATGGCACTTGAAGCCAGAGCGGGCCATGCTATCGCTTGGTTATTCAGCGAGGATGAGAACAAGAAGTTCGTCGCAAAAATTCGGGACAATGTTTATGAGGCATTATAATGACTGCAATAGAGGGCTTAGTAATTAAAAGCTCTGGCTCTTATCTAAAAATACGCCTCAAGTCCGGAAAAGTATTAAATACACCAAAGGTCAAGCAATTGGCCTTTGGTGATAAAGCATGGATCTGTTTCAATTATACTAATATGTCAGTGAAAGATATTCTTACTGATTACGAGTATCATGAGCTGGAAAAAGATGTAGAAATTGAAACAAGTCCAGTAGTTAACCAAGAAACAGGAGTCATCGAAGGAATAGTTATTGGTGACTCTGTGTTTCTCTCTGACTGATTTGTGAGAAGGTTGTTTTATATACCTTCCCAAATATACCCTTTGTGATATTTAACAAATAACATTTAACCAAGGAGAAAAAAAACTATGAACAAAAAATTTACAACTTCAATAATGGTACTTATTTTTATGTTTATTATAACAGCCGCACATGCCGGAAATCCATATGTTTCACTAAAAGGCTCTGTAGGATCGACAGATATGGGAGCTATTAAATTTTCCCACATCCCTGAAGGTCTGGTAAACGCAACGAATACAGGAAGTAGCGATACAAGTAATGCCGCAGGTCTCGCCATGGGTTATGATATTGGTAATGTGCGGGTTGAATTCGAATATATGAATCGTTCCAAAATCACCCATGACACAAGTCTCGCTATTCTCAATGGTGGCGTAACCATAGATGGACAATATGTTCCATTTAATGGGCCTGGTTATGGTTTTGTAGACTGGATTAAGGAATTTCAAATGTATTTAACATACACTCAGAAGTTGAAACAGAAACATTCTTCCTGAATATGTATGCAGATTTCCCAGTCGTAGACAAGCTTGAACTTTATGCAGGAGCCGGTGTTGGTATGGCCAAACATTCAAGTAAAGTTGATTACGTTTTAGACTTTACTAAATATGGCGGACCAACAGTCAGTATGAATGATAAAGATTCCAATACCTGTGTTGCCTATAACATACAAATCGGAGGAGCTTACGCACTCACTGACAACATAGCCTTAGACCTTGGCCTCAGATATGCAGACCTAGGCGAAGTAGAACTCGGAAGCTTCTTGGAATCTGACTCAATGAAAACTAAAGAAGCCGTATTTGCATTACGATACACCTTCTAAATAACCGAATGACACAACATCACAAAAGGTATTCGGGATAGATCAGGGGAGATCTGTGTTTCTCTCTGACTGATTGTTCGGTGGTGTGTGGGGGTTGTCTCTACACACCGCCACAAAGTAATATAATTTTTAAACTCCCTTAATTGGGGAAAGGCAGGTATTATCATGGCAGGATCAGCAAGAAGTATGCAGAACAGTGATTTCTTTGGATTAAGAGTAGCAAGTTGCAATTATTTTCCAGCTCACAGCAAGAATGGTGTCAACATCAGCGCCCGTTGTACAATCAACGCGTTTATGAACATCGCTTCAAGAGCTAACAACGGAGAAGGCCAGAGTACAGTTATCCCATTAACAGCTTGGGGAAAACTGGCAGATGTTTGTGCAAAATCAATGTCTCCTGGAAAAGAATTTCACTGTTCAGCAGAAGTGAGGGGATACGAAGCACGTGTATTCCACAACCAGCAACCCGTAGTTATGCCTGATGGCACAGCCCTTACCACTAATAAGCTTGGTTTCAGTATTACTAAGATTCTTTTCGGTGAGGAGTCAGCAAAGCATATAGCTAACGAAATCCAGAGTGGTATCCGTCCAGCAGACTGGAATGTCGCCGGCAGTCAAGGTTCCGTTGTATGGAAAGAAACCCTCAAGAAGAGAAATCTTCTGACTTTCGATCCTAATTTACCAACATATGGCTATGCTAAAGTTATTTTACCACAAGGTCCTGGAATCGGTGCCTATACGCCTCAGGCTGTCACATCAACGTTTGCCACTCCTACTACTCCAGCGGCTGGAGCAGTTGAAGCAGCAGTTATAAATGCAGCTAATAACCCTGGAGCAGTTGGTGCAGCTTTGTTCACACCAACAGGACAAGCCCAAACAGCTGGAGCACCTGTTAATACAGGATTTGCAGCCCCGGCTGGTGTGTAAATTAAATTTATAAACTGATATAGCTTTATAAATTTATACCTCAGTAGATTCACTATTTAGTGTTTCTACTGGGGTTTTTTACTACATTTTTTTACTTAGTTACCGTGTTTATTTGCTATAGTATTATTCTACTATATTATTTATTACAGTAGTTTTTTGCTATACTACTATTTTTTGCTGGTGAGGGTGTGGTTATATCTAGACCGCGACCTTAAGTATACTAATGAAAATTTTGGGGGTATTATGGAAATTTTAGATAAAACAAAGATTTTATCTCGACTCTGTAAAGAAACTAAAAAATATGGTATGTATATTGCTTTTTCTGATGATCTTTACCAAGAAAAATATGACCCATGGGTAGAAATTAAGAAAGCTGCTCCATATTTAGCTGAAGACTGCGACCAGATTCTTACTGACGGTGAAGCATGGTTATTGTTTGATGATAAAGAAGATATGTGGAATCATTACAACCGGACCGTGGGTGATGATGGACCAACAAAGTTAAATCCTTATAATGGACCAGCTGGAATCTACGCTCTGACATGTAACCCACACGGCCAATTTGAAACTGAAAACACATAGTAGGTTATTATATATTTTGCTGACGGGGGGGAAAGAAATTACCAACGAAAATATGGATATGATGTAATAGTATAGTATAACATATAACAAAGGAGCACATTATGAACAGAACAGAAATATTAAAGATAGTTAGTAAAAAAGAAATAGATGCAAATTTCAAGAAAAGATGTCTTGCCACGGATGCTTCTATTCTGTTTCTTACTTAACCACACGCGCTTAAATTGGTGTATTGTGATCAATTTATTCTTTTTCCTTTATATAATAATAGTATAGTATACCATATTGTATTGTTTGAACAGCAGCTTCTGATAATGAACACTCACTTTCTTCTGAAAAAGCTCTAAGAGCACTCTTCATCTTCGGTGTTATCCTAAAAGACATCACCTCTGTTTTTGGATCTTCTGTTGGTCGTCCTATAACTTTTTCTTCTTGCATAACTAAATCCTTTTCTTTATGTATGACAAAAGTACTTATGTATGACAAAAGTACTTATGTATGACAAAAGTACTTATGTATGACAAAAGTCCTGAGACTTATGTATGACAAAAGTACTTATGTATGACAAAAGTCTTTTTATTTCCCTATATACAATATAAGCATTAAATCTCATTTGTCAAGACCTTAATCAAAATAAAAGGTAAAAAAGATGTATACCTATAATATAGTAATAATATCAATAATTTGTTTTCTTCCAACAATAATCATTATAGGGAAGATATACAGGTGGATAAAAACACAAAAATATAAAGAATAGTTCTATACTATTCTTTTTTTAAACATAAAGTGATAAATTGTATTATACTATACTATTATATTAACAAAAATCGCAAATTTGTACCAAAATAACTAAATAAGGTACTAATATGTCAAAAAAACTCAAAAAAGGTGACAGAGTAATTTTAACAGGTAAAAAGTTAATACCATACACAGACTGGCCCGTTTGGGGCTCAAAGTATGAATGTGTAGGGACTATCACTAATGTAATAAATAATTTAATACACATACTATGGGATAATGGTAGTAAGAAGGCAGTAACGTCTGATTATATATCACATTTTACCGGCAGGGAAGAAAATTCTTTATCACCTAACATATTGTTTATGCTACATAAAGGGAAAATCAATGAGAAAAATTAAACTTGGCGCCAGAGTAATTTTAACAGATAAAAGCTACTGTCCATCACAAACCTACCCAGTATGGGAATCATCACATATGTGTATAGGTACAATAATAGATAATACAGTACCAACTACTTTAATTTATAGTACAATTGTAAAGGTTCGATGGGATAATGGAATAGTATCAAGTCTATTCCTTGACTCACTTACCTTATACAATAAAGATAAGCGGATTGATCCTAACAGTGCCTTTGTATTAAGGAAAATGGAGGGTATGGGATGAAGAAAATTAAGCCCGGCGACAGAGTAATTTTAAAAATAACAAAAGCTAAACCATCACCAGCAATCCCATTATGGAACTCACCACATAGATGTATAGGAACAGTATTAAAT
>Ga0164310_10002039_pt1 | contig 11590 bp, 7 predicted proteins | sample GuaBasSedimGuay1_FD_121795 | JGI IMG/M metagenome (GOLD analysis project Ga0164310, IMG submission 121795) | Subseafloor sediment microbial communities from Guaymas Basin, Gulf of California, Mexico - Guay1, Core 4569-9, 0-3 cm | ecosystem: Environmental > Aquatic > Marine > Hydrothermal vents >... | reverse complement strand
TCGTTGAAAGCAATATCTCTATAAAAGGTATAGAGATAAACGGAACAGCTAAGGGTATAGTATCTACTTCTGTGATTTCTGAAGGCAATGCCCTTCCCTTTGGCGAGCAGTATGTAAGGAGAATATTGATAAACAACTCTCAGAATTCAAATCCATTGAACGATTATCAGATTAATTTTACTATCGATACTCAAAGTCTAATTAGTGCTGGAAAAATGAGACCTGACTGTGGAGACATTAGATTTATCGACCCAACTACAGAGCAAGAGTTGAGCTATTATATAATGAACAATTCAGCAAATGCTTGTAATACTCCTAATACTGTTATATGGGTAAAGATTCCTCAAATTCCAAGTTATGGTATAAAGATAATTTATATGTATTATGGAAATCTAAGCTTAACTCCAAAGTCCTCTGGAGATGAAACGTTTGATTTCTTTGAAGACTGGGAAAACGGGATTAATACAACTAAATGGACGAGGGAGGGAAGTAGCGCAGCTTTATCTCCTTATTGGGATGCCTATACTCAAGTTGGTACGGTTAATCCCTATGAAGGAAGCTACTTTGCCGGAACCGTTAATTTAGGCACCTTAGACTGGGTATTCATTAATTCAACCCTCTCCCCAGAAACCCATAGTATTCTTACATTTTATTGGAGAGTAAGGGGGGCAGGTTCCAATAGAGCAAAGTTGGAATTTATATATGGTAGTGATACCGTAACCTCGATCACCGGCGTCACGGGATGGCTAAATTATAACTATGAGATTACTAATACTGAAAGCAATATTATAAAATGGAAATACTCCACAAACTGGAATGCGGGAGGAAGTAATAGAGGCTTTCTTGACCTAATTTTTCTGAGAAAATACATTCCTCCAGAACCTATTGTTACGGTAGGCAATGAAATTTCTTCTCCAGAAAGACCTGAGAATCTTCTAATAAAAGATGTAAAAATAAATGTTAACGACACTGCCATCGTTGTGGATGATATGGATAAAGTAAACATAGAAAATGTCTCTATAGACGGCAATAATGCCATAGAGTTATATTATTCAAAAAATAATACAATTGAAAATTCCACTTTAAGATGTTCGTCTCAGAATGCATGTCTATATATTTTCAATGTTACTTCATCCCACTTCAATAATCTGAGGATATCTTCTCAAGGATGGGGCATTGAAATAAATAATTCAGAGAACAACCTTTTCTCAGATATATTGTTTAACTCCTCCTACCCAACGCAGGTTAGCTTTGAATATTCTGGAAATATAAGATTGAAGGCCGTCGAAACTCCTCCCACTGACCCGGAAGGTTATAGAAATATTAAAAGGTATATGAACATAACCAACACCACCAGTAATGCCTGGATTTTTGTTAATTTCAGCTACTCCGATAGTGATGTTGTTGGGGATGAATCGACTCTTAAGGTATGGAAATACAACACAACTTGGTATGAGCAAGGATGGAATGGAACCAGGGTCCTTGACACCGTAAATAACATAGTCGGGGTAAATATCACAGACTTTGGTAGTATTTTTGCGCCACTTGTTTCTGGTTTGAGAATTCTTGGAAGAATTCTCGAAGACTTCGAAGCTCTGGGAGTCAAAGATGCAGATGTAGGGATCGAGAACGTTACAGTAGCCCTGTTTAAAGATATAAATCAAAATGAAACCCTTGATTTATTTGATATTGTAATGGCGGAAGCTCTAACAAATGCTACCGGCTTCTACAATTTTAGCGTGCCTTATTCAATTTCAACGTATTTTGTAACAGTTGATGCCAAATCTGTTAACACCACGAGGGGATTAAACCCTAGTTATACTATTGATGACATTTGGGCTGAGCAAACTTTTGTTGTCACTTGGAATAGCAGCAAAAATACCTACGAAAGTCAAAAAAAATTTGGTGGAGAAAATCCAGAGAAAAGCGATAATTTTGGAGTAGTTTTCTTCGATGGGTTTGAAACATGGCGGGGATGGACAAACTATGGAAGTGGAACAGTTTCCCAGAGCTCTGAGGAATCCTACATAGGCGAATATTCGCTCAAAAAATCTGACAACAACGACCCGAATGGAGGATATAAACTTCTCAAAAAATCTGTGGGAAGGGATATTATACTTGAGGGATACACCTACCGCCCAAGCCCATGGAGCGGGGGTTCAATAGATAGAATAGGAGTTGAGGATAGTAGCTTTAATGGATATAGCTTTAGGGTTCATCATACCCAAAATTATATTTCCATCGATAGAAGAACCGGTGGTAGCGCTACTGAGATAAGTATAAGGGTTTCGTGGGACCCGCCCGAAAATGAGTGGTATTTCTGGAGACTTATGCTTTATAGCAATGGAAGTATAACCTTCTCAACCTACTATGTAAATGGCACACTCGCAGCAAGCGTGAGTACAACAGACTCGACTTATTCACAGTTCGACAGAGTGGTTGTGCATGGCGGTTATGAATATTATGTCGATAACTTATGTTTAAAATCAATTAATTCAAACTACGAACATATTGCAATGGTGAATGCCTCCACCTATACCAATGAAAGCATAGACTTCGGTTTTAGCTTCGATGTCGTCGTAAATGCCAAAGATGTAGATGACGATTCGAGTTCCGATAGATATGCTCAGGGAACTTTAAGACAGTTTATAGAAAATGCCAATGCCATAATTGGCAAGGATAGAAGCTACTTTGTCATGATGGTTAATCCAAACTCTCAAGATTCAAATGGAAAATGGTGGAGCATAACGGTAAATTCTAGCTTGGGTGCCTTACCAACTATAAAAGATAACTATACCGAGCTGAATGGAACGGTATTTTATCAGAATATGAGCATTAGAGATGAAAATAAAGGCTACGTTTTATACAACTACACAACCAAAAAACTTGAATCCTACAACACACAAAATGAAATATCGGTTGGAGTAGGTGGAGATGGAAGACCGTTCAGCGGAGATGAGACAAAGATTAGAGCTGTACCAAAGCCAGAAGTAGAAATTTATGGCAATGGAAACAATATAGTTTTAGATGTAGGCGCTAATAACTGCACGATTTCGAGACTTTCAATATTTGGAGGGAACAACTTTGGAATTGGAGTAAATAATGGTGATACTTTAATCAAAGAAGTCTTTGTTGGATTAAGAGCTAATGCGAGCGATCCAAATGATAGTGGATTAAGCAGGAACAAACGCGGCATTGTTGTTGTTTCGAGCAACACGACAATAACTGATTCTATTACAGCCTTCAACAACCATACCGGGATATCATTTGGGGATACTCGCGTAAATTCCGGAGCCGTCAAAAACGTTCAAGCTTACAAAAATGGTTTGGCATATGACTGGGGTAATGGTTTTATCATGGAAAAAGAGGCAAGCAATATAACATTTGAAAACTGTTTGGCATCAAGCAATGCCGGATTTGGGGTCGATTCATTTTATGGTAAGGAGGGACTTAAAGTTATAAACTGTACGATAGAATACAACGGAAGGGGCAAAAATTCGGGGGGAATTAGAGTTTTAGCAAACAACAGCTTAATAGAAAACAACCTTATAAGAAATAACAATGGTTCTGGAGTAATAATCGGTAGAATGAAGAACTACCCAACCCACGGAATAAATGTAACTAAAAACTCAATATTCAACAATACTTGGATTGGAATTGATATAGACCCACGTTTAAATAACCATGACACATATAGCGGTGATAATGTAACACTGAATGATGGAAAACTTAACTCGTCTCAACCCAATAATGGTATAGATTACCCAGTAATAAACTTTTCCGCTTTCTTAAACAACAAACTTTACATAATGGGCTACATAAACAACGAAAGCTCTACTCTAGGTTCTTCAAACTTTGCGAATGCAATAGTAGAATTCTATGTGGTAAATCATGATGGTGAAGGAGATAATTTACAAGGAAATAATGGTTATGGCGAAGGTTATTATTACATAGGTAGCCTTCAAGCAGACAGCAATGGTAACTTTGAAGGAAGCTTTAACATAGATACCAGCAAGGTAAACGTTGGCGACAACATAACGGCTACTGCTACACTAAGTAACTATGGCACAAGCGAGTTTGGTAGAAACTTCATCTCAGCCTGGGCGTTCTACTTCGGTAATCTTTCGGCAGAAGTGATTCTTGCCAATATGTTGATGCAAAACATGACAAAGTGGGGAGAGACTAAAGGAGTTAACTTGATTATTTATGCTGAACAAGCAAATATAAACTTTTCAGCTTTACAAGCCTTAGGTAAAACCTCTTCTGGTTTGGATTCGAACAACGATTTTATTGAATTAGATGAAAGATTGAACATGTCTTACTTAATTGATAGTATAAACAGAACTTACAGTAAAGATGGTAGTGAGGCAAGAGAAACCAAAAGCTTTTACATATATGGCAAAGAAATTCAAAGCGTCCCAGTGGTTAATAGCATATTTGACGAAGATTTCAAAACCGGCATATTGTGGGATACCAGTGATTGTTCTTTATTACCGTGCGAATACGATGGTAGCCAAGATATAGTTTTCATTACCGAAATAAATCCAAATATAGGATTCGAAAACGATTATCATGATTACGAAATAAGGGTCCCGGTTAACTTGCAGTATATTAGTGGAGGAAGCGGAATAGTATTCTATGTTGTTGGAAAATAAAAACATTTATATATTAAAGATAATTGATATAAAGAAATTTATGAGGAAAATTTTATTCTTAATAGTCTTAATAGTGCCATTTATATTTTTAATTTCTTCTGTATATGCATACGTGATTGTTGATTCCCAAGATTGGCACGATACCTATCTTGCATCTTTATATGCGGCAGTAAATGGAGAGGATTTCAATTTTATTATAAATGAAGCACAGGGAAAAAACGTTATCCAAGGAATACCTCCGGGAAGCGACGTTCTCCTTATTACCGGAGAAAAACAGTATTTTCCGGCTATTGTAGCTCAGCTTAAAGCAAAAAATTGCAATGTTGAAGAGATTAAGCTTGGAGATTATACAGACCTAATGAAAGAACTTGCTAAAAGACTTGATGTTGAAAGTATAGTGGTAATTTCTCCAACGTTTGGATATGATGCAATAAGTGTTGCTCCTTATGCGATAAAAACACATGGTTTTGTTTATTTCGTGGATGAAAACAATATAGATAGAGTAAAAGATGAGTTGTCAAATAAGAAGCTCATTCTCTACGGCGATCTTCATAGAGATGTAATCTCCTCATTAACGGGCGAGAGAATAAATGAAGGAAGTAGATTCCATAACAATCTAAAAATTCTCGAGAAGTATTATGAAGGGTTTTCGGCTCCTCAATTAATAGTTACCTCAGGAGAGTTTATGGAAGCCTCGCTTTTTTCGGGTCAACCAATTATGTTACTGGGCAAGCAAAAAGTGTTGCCCGAGCAGATAGAATTTGTAAAACAGCATGAAATAAAGGTAATCTTGCTCATAGGTTATGAGTTGCTCGATGTTGCAAATGTGCTAAAAGAAAAAACTGGAGTAAGGGGGATTATGAAGTTTGGTAAAGGTACTGCTCAGGCGGGCGGAGAATTCATGAGAAGGGTAGAACCCCTAGATTTATATTTCATGCCTTTCTATACCCCAGAGATTTCTATAGAAAAGGCGAGCTATGATATAGCTTCTAAAAAACTTTATGTTCAATTTTTCAATCCCGGTGTTATACCAGTATATTTCACCTCTGTAGTTAGCGTGGCTGGAAGAGTATATGAACATGGAATAGAGAAAATCAATCCAGGTTCCTCTGTAGTTGTAGAATATCTATCTGAGCTAACTGAGAAGGAAACGAAAAATATTAACGTAACCGTCATATATGGAGAAGCTCAGAAAGCATTGGAATATGAAAAAACAGCCACGCTTCAAGCCGAGGTTTCTGAAATATCTGATAAATGCAACTTAACTATAGATGGAGGTGCATATAATGAGAAATCTCTTATTCTCAAGGTTTTTGTTTCTACCAATACTGAATGCTATGCAAAGCCCTCCGTAAGTCTAACTTCTCTTGGAAAAAAGAAATATTTGGTTGGGGATGTTCAGTTGATAAAAGGTAAGGGAACCTTTACCTTTGATGTAAGGATGGATAGATTAGACCTAAAGGAAGGCGTCGACGTTGAGATAGACTATGGAGAAAATAAAGAATTTTTATTCAAAAAGGCTAAGAAGAAGATATATCCCGAGATAGAAAAGGAAAGTAGCTCTATGATATATCTCATCATAATAGTGTCGATCATAATTGCTTCAATACTGATTTTAGCCAAGAGGAAAAGGGAATAATGAAAAATGTCAAAAAATGTTCCGCAAATTAGAAGTATTTATTTTTTTAAATATTGGGTTAAAGGAGAGGTGGTAGGATGCGAATTAAACCCGCCAAAAAATTGTTTGTTGCCCTATTAGTTGTATTTGGAATATTAGGAATAGCAACAGTATATGCGGTAACCCAAGGAGCATCGAATGTCCAATCAGGCACTCCCGAGACCTATACACCTACTCCAGGTTCTGTAAGTGCTCAGGGCGGAAACATAACTTCGCTAACCATAGATGCTACAGTACAGACAAAGAAATGGCAAGGCTTCTATGGGAATATATCAGGGACAATAACCTTGGCAAATTCAGCAGGAAATGCATATATGTACAACTGGTCGGTAACTCCTGGAACTGGCGTTGTAATATTAACCCAGGATAATGCATTCCCATGGGATCAGCTTACCAACGGAAACGATTCTGCTGTAGATACAGCTTGGGGGTTCACAGGAGATGACAAGGCTGAAGTCACGTTCGCGGATGTAGCAGCATGCAGTCCTGTAACCGTTAATGGAAAGTCCATAGGAAATAATGACAACGAAGTTTATCTATGGGATAACACGGGAAATGGATACTTCTGCGAGTATCTCGGCGAGGATAGCGGAGGAACAGGAGCCAAAGATGATTTTGCATTCATAGCTAAGATTTATAACGATGCCTCATGCTTCAATGGCGATACCTGTGACTTCGAATTGATAGTTCCAGTGAATCCAGATGGCGTAACCACAGAAACCTATTATGTATATGTAGAATTCTAAATTCACTTTAAACCTTTAAATTTTTTTATTTTTTTATGCTTGAAATTTTGAAACATTCTGGGCCGGCGAGGCTCGGAATTTTTCACATGGAAAATAAAGAAATACCTACGCCAAATATAATGCCTGAAGAACTTTTAAGAGAAGAAAGTTTTTTTTGCTTTGGTTATGATATTCCGAAAGAGATTGCGGAATTTTCGGTTAAGTTGGGATTAAAATCAAATATCCCTGTTATTTATGGCTCAAAATACTTAGACCTTAGACTTAAATGCGCAGAAGCACTAAAAGATAAACCCTTGTTAAGGATAGCAAATGGAGAAAAGCTCCTTGAAAATCCAAAATTTTTGGTAAAACTTATTGAAAAGCTTAAAGAGACGATTTCGCCAAATACTGCTTTGTATTTCCCCTTTGCTTCTCCTCATCAGTTTTATATCCTTGCATATCTTGGAATTGACTTGTTTGATACTACTAAGGGACTAATATTAGCTCAGAGAGGTTTTATACAAACTACTCGTGGCATACACGACCTTAAAAATCTTAAAGAGCTTCCCTGTTCTTGTAGCATCTGCTCTAAATATTCTGTTGAGGATTTATTGAAAAATAAAAAGCTTATTGCAGAGCATAATACCGCTATAGCCTTACAGGTGCTCAAAGAAATAAGAAATGCGATAAGAAACAATGAGCTACGAGAGCTTGTCGAAGAAAAAGCGAGTAGCGACGTTAGCTTAATGGTAATGCTGAGGAGCATTAGTTATAACTATGCTGAAAAATACACTTTGGTAATGCCATGAAGTTTATAACCTATGAAGCTTTGAGAAGACCAGAAGTGTTGAGATGGCACGAGAGAATAATAGAGAGATATTCTCCACCTAGGGGAATGAAGCTTACGATAATCCTGCCATGCTCTGCAAAAAAGCCTTATTCTAAGTCAAGGTCTCACAGAATTTTTAGAGAGTATATAAGAAAAGGAGCGGGAGATAAGCTTTCCATGGTCCACGAGATTATTCTAACCTCGCCTCTCGGTTTAGTGCCAAGAGAACTTGAGGCAAGCTATCCCGCAAATTGTTATGACATACCGGTAACTGGGGAATGGACCGAGCTTGAGAGGGAATATTGCTCAAAACTACTAAAAGATTACCTTAGCAAAGCTAAGGTAAATGCCATAGCCCATGTTGAGGGAGCTCTAAGAGAGATTTGCGAGCATGAAAATATTACCCTTACAAAGGAAAACATAATGAGCAGAGCTTCGCTCAAAGACTTAGAGGAGAAAATAAGAGAAACTTTAAAAGATTTGGAGTATAGCGAAGTTGAGCAAGATTATAAAATAAGAAAGATATGTGATTTTCAGTTTGGCAAAGGTGCGAGCAAGTTTCTATTCCCAGAGAACATTACAAGGAGAGGAAATCAGATTTTTCTGAATAATGAGCAAGTTGCAGCTTTAAATAGGCATGGTTATTTATCTCTAACCCTCAAAGGCGGAGAGTTACTCAGAGATTTTGGAAGTTACTTGGTTGAGATATCATTTCTACCAGAGACGAACAACATTTTTTGCTCGGGAATAATCAAAGCTGATAGCGTAATAAGACCTGGTGATGAGGTTATCGTTTTGTATAATAATGAAGTCGTGGGAGTTGGCAAAGCCATACTGAGTGGAGAGGAAATGGTGAAAGCAAAGAAGGGACTTGCCATAGCTCTAAGGCATAGAAGAAAATGCGCTCGGTAATTGTAATGCTAAAACAAAAAGAATTTTCTCAGAGAAGAGACGAAGTGCTTAGGTTAGCTGAGAATGCAAACTATGAGGTTTTAAATATCTTTATTCAGAATTCTAAACCAAGACCAAAATTTCTGATAGGAGAAGGTAAGGTTAGAGAGATCTCAGACTATATCTTTGAAAACAACATAGAACTTGTGATCTTCGAGAATTATCTAAGCTCAAGGCAGATAATGCTTCTTGAGAAGGAGTTTAAAGTTCCGGTGATTGATAAGTTTGATTTAATACTGAACGTTTTTGAAATGCATGCTAGAAGTAAAGAGGCAAAGCTACAGATAGAGCTTGCAAGGCTAAAAAGAAAGCTACCATACATCAAAATGGTTATAAGCGAAAAGGTGAGGAGGGAGCACCCAGGTTTTGGAAGCAGTGGAGAATATATAATCCACAGTACTATAAGTTCAATACACAAGAGAATCAAAAAAATAGAGAGAGAGCTTCAGAGATTTGAACTTAGGCAAAAGGAGCAAAGCAAGAGAAGAAGGGAAAAGGGAAAAGTCGTTTCTCTTGTTGGCTACACCAACGTAGGTAAAACCACGATTTTGAATAGCCTAACAAAAGCCAACAAAAAAGCAAGAGACGAGTTTTTCACAACTTTAAAGACAAAAACCTCGTTTTTCGTTTTCAAGAAAAATAAATTTTTCTTGAATGATACCATAGGCTTTATAAGGAATTTACCCCACGAGCTTATATATGCTTTTAGAGCTACGCTTGGAGAAATAAAGAACTCCGACCTCCTTTTACTTGTTCTCGATTCCTCTGAACCAGAAAAGGAATTTCTCCGCAAAAAAGAGGTCTGCGAACAAACTCTAATTAGAATAGGAGCAGATGGAATACCGAGGATTTATGTATTAAATAAAATAGACCTATGTGATAAAAAAGAGCTTGAGAAGAAGACAAAACTTGTTAAGCCCTACGTAGCGATATCGGCAAAGCATGGTATAGGATATGAGGAGCTGAAAAATGAAATATATGAAAGAGCTTAATGCTATAATGCAAAAAATCAGAAAGAAGCATTTAAAGCCGGGAAAAAAGACAAGGGCTACCTTCTGGAGGGAGAGAGATTATTTACATGGTGAGGTAAAGGCGGGAGTTATCATTTTACCAACTCGTGGTTGCAGATGGGGAAGAAAGAGCGGTTGCACCATGTGTGGTTATGTCTACGACGCTGGAAATTTAACTCAAGAAGAAATTTTTTTTGAGTTCAGAAGAGCTTTGAAAGAGCTTAAAAATATAGAATACCTCAAAATTTTTAATTCTGGAAGTTTTTTTGATCCACTTGAAATTTCTAAGGAAACTGCTGAAAAAATCTTCAGAGAGATAAATAAAACCAAAATAAGAAGATTACAGGTTGAGAGTAGACCAGAATTTCTCACCGAGGAAATTCTTGAGAAGGCAATAGAAACTCTGAATCCAGAGCTTGAGATAGGACTTGGAGTAGAAACCACCAACGACTACATAAGAATAAACTGCATCAACAAAAATCTGCTACTTGAGGATTATAAAAAAGCAATTAAGTTATGCAAATCCTTGGGCATATTCACAAAAGGATATCTACTTATAAAACCACCATTTTTAACAGAGAAGCGAGCTATAAAAGATTGCATTTCTTCTGCTCTTGAGCTTTACAAGCTTGGCATCGATAGGATTTCCTTTAATCCAATGAACGTGCAGAGAGGAACACTTGTAGAGCTTTTATGGAGTAAAAAAGAGTATCGCCCTCCTTGGTTATGGAGCGTGGTTGAGATCTTGAGTAAAGTTAAAAGCAAAATAGATATACCTTTGCTTAGCCATCCTACCGCAGCGGGTAAGCAGAGAGGTACGCACAACTGTGGAAAGTGCGATAGAGAGGTTTATAAAGCTATAATCAATTTTTCTGCAACGCAAAATTTAAATTACCTAAGCTTAGAAGAGATTTATTGCGAGTGCAGAGAGGAATGGAAGGTTATTCTTGAGGTCGAGCATTTAAATTGTTAAAAGGAGGATAAAGAATGATTTTAGGAATAAATGGAAGTCCAAGAAAGAAAGGAACTTTATTTTTACTTAGTGAAGCTTTGCACGCTGCTAGTGAAGCTGGAGCAGAGACCAAGCTAATAAGCTTAGCTGATTACGATATTAAGCCATGCGATGCTTGCAATAAATGCGTAAGAGAAAAGGTCTGCTCCATAAGCGATGACATGGAAAAGATTGGAGAAATGCTTATAGAGGCAAGAGCTATAATAGTTGGCTCTCCTTGCTATTTTAGTTCGCCTCCAGCTTTGTTAAAGAATTTTATCGATAGAACGAGGATATTGAAAATGCAGGGGCATAGGCTAAAAAATAAGTTATTTGCATGCGTTATTACCTCTGGTCTTATACATGGAGGCGCTGAGAATGTTATTAAAATTCTGCATGAGTTTGCATTAGCTCATGGAATGCTCATTGTCGGTGCTTGTGGAGATGCAATCAAAGAACCTTGGCATGTAATAGCTACTATGCAAAAAAGCGAGGGATGGCAAAGAATAACAGAAGATAAAATCGCGATAAATGCTGCGAGAAATCTCGGTAGAAGATTGGCAGAACTTTCAAAAAATCGAAAATAGCATTTGAAAAAACAAAAACGTAATAAAAATTCATTATTTTTAATAATTAAACATTAAATACGACAATTACTTTAGAAAAAGCTTTAAATGAGTATTTACAAGTTATATATCATGAGAGCAAAGGAACTTTTGGATAAAAAAATTGAAGAGGTAATGAAAAGGAG
>Ga0164310_10002038_pt1 | contig 11592 bp, 12 predicted proteins | sample GuaBasSedimGuay1_FD_121795 | JGI IMG/M metagenome (GOLD analysis project Ga0164310, IMG submission 121795) | Subseafloor sediment microbial communities from Guaymas Basin, Gulf of California, Mexico - Guay1, Core 4569-9, 0-3 cm | ecosystem: Environmental > Aquatic > Marine > Hydrothermal vents... | reverse complement strand
TGAGGTCCTCTAGAAGTCTAGACATCTCAACGATTTCTGGCACAACCTCGATATACACATTTTTGCGGGGAAGTTTTCTTCTTCCGGAGATTGTTAAATTTCTGAGAAGGAATGGGGCGCCGAAGAGTAAGCTGTCAAAATCTTGACTAGCGCAATAATCTGCGTCGCCTTTCTTAGCTAAGTAGGCTGCTTGAGCCTCTCCTTCTGACGGAGCTTGAATCCAAGGTACGCCCATTCTAGTTAACAATATCTTTGAATCTTCAGTCATGTAATCTTTCAGGCGAGATGTCATCTGAGCATACATTCGAGCTTCCTTGATCCTTCCCTCTTTTAGAGCCCTTTCATACTTGATTTGGGCCTCCTCTTTGATCTTCAATCTTCTTTTAATCTCGGCCTCCTTCATCGCTGGTGGGGTGCCGTCAAAAATGTAGATAGGCTTTATCCCGAGTTCTAAAAGGTTGCATGTTCTATAAAATAGGCCGCTGAGATGACTCGTTATTCTCCCGCTTCTATCCTTCAATGGAGTACCATCAGGCTGCCTTATTATTGAGAGAAATTGATAAAGTGCATTATACGCGTCTATCGCAACGACTTTTCCACTGAGACTCTTTAGGTCAACCTTTCTTTTCGGAACTATTTCCCCTAAGTTGACGCCCATAACCAGATCAGCTCTCGTTCTTGAAAATTCCCACCGAAATGGTGTAGAGCATTATATTCTATTAAACCTTTTCAAGATTCTCATCAGCATTTATAAGTCATCCTTGAAGAATTAGAGTTGATAATGAAATGATCGAGTCTACTCAACACTCAACGATTCCTACAAAGAGGATTATTCTTGAGTCCCTAAAATTCTGTCTTAATAACTATGATGCGTTATTTCCTCCATTCTTGTTAACTAACATTGCGGAAAGTTTCTTATGGAAAATTGCCTTTGATATGATTCCATCGTTTAAGATCCAGCCAGGATTCACAGAAAATTTCCTCGTAAATCTCATTCAATATTTAACCTCGGTTATTCCATTAATCATACTCTTCGCCTTGGCATGCTGGATTATAGATACTATTCCGAACGGTCTGGCTATAAAATACTCTTCTGAGAGAATTGAGGGAAGAAGCATAGGCTTGCTAGAGAGTCTTAAGACCATATCTTTAAACATTCCTAGGCTCATGCTATTAGGGTTCATAAGTGGAGTTTTGATCATTCTAGGATTCGTTCTTCTCATTTTTCCAGGCATAATTATGACCGTGATATTTAGCCTCGCAATACAAGCGATGATAATTGAAGGGTCAGGAGTTTGTGAAAGCCTTAGGAAAAGCAAGAATATAGTACTTAAGAAGCCATGGCAAGCTTCGCTAATTCTATTATTCCTTATAGTATCGATGTCAGCGGCGGGTTTTTTAGGAGAAAACATCTGCGCCCGCTTAATGATAGGTGAAATATATCCCAGACTAGTAATTATGTTTATAATTGTCTCAATCGTGAAACCTTTACAGCCAGCTGCTCTCACTTATCTATACTATTCATTAAGCGGCAGGCTCCAACTACCTGAGATATATGGGGAACATTTACCATCAGCTCCCACTCCATACCGGGAAGGAAAAATATGGACCATTAAGTATCATCCTAATTTCTGCTATAAGTGTGGACAAAGATTGCCGCCTGACGCCCTCTATTGCCCTAGATGCGGGGTTAGAGTTAAACCTTAATCTTAAGGGTTCTTTGTTTTTCACTCGCCAATGCTTATATTTCCTAGTTTCGTCTTTTTGTAATTGGGAGATTCAAAATTGAGATATCTGCTTGTCGCTAACGTTTATGAAAAAATTGAAAATACGACGAAAAGGCTTGAAATGACGGATTACTTGGTTGATTTATTCAAGAAAACACCTAAAGACCTGATTGATAAGGTTGTGTATTTAACGCAAGGTAAGATATGTCCCGACTTCATGGGAATAGAGATAGGAATGGCGGAGAAGCTGGTTATAAGAGCTATTGCTAGAGCTGCTGGAAGGAGAATTAAGGAGTTAGAGGAAGATTTCAGAAAGACTGGAGATCTAGGCGAAACCGCGCAAAGATTTTTAGAAAAGAAACTTCAGCTCACATTTGCTTATAAGCCTCTAACAGTTGAAAGAGTATACAAGGCACTCGATAAAATAGCTAGAGCTTCAGGCACTGGATCTATAGATCAAAAGATAGCTCTTCTAGCGGGCATTTTATCGGATGCTGAGCCGAAAGAAGCCAAATACATCGTTAGAACTGTTACGGGTAAGCTTCGTTTAGGAATAGCTGATATGACAGTTTTAGACGCGTTGGCAATAGCGTATGGAGGGGGCAAGGAGGCAAGACCGCTTCTTGAAAGAGCCTACAACGTATCCTCAGATTTAGGATACGTTGCGAAGACTGTTGTAGAAAGCGGATTAGAGGATCTAAAAAATTTCAAGATCTCCGTTGGGAAGCCGATTAGACCTATGCTGGCTGAACGATTAAGTTCTCCTGAAGAGATTCTAGAGAAGCTTGGTGGAAAATGCATAGCGGAGTATAAATATGATGGAGAGCGCGTGCAAGCTCATAAAAAAGGAGACGAAGTCTTCCTATATTCTCGAAGACTTGAGAATATAACTAATCAGTTTCCGGATGCCGTTGAGCTCATTAAAAGCCATATCAAGCCGTACTCCGCCATCATAGAGGCTGAGTGTGTCTCTGTGGATCCGGAAACGGGGGAGATGCGACCTTTTCAAGAACTTATGCATAGAAGAAGGAAGCACAATATACGTAGGGCTATAGAAGAATATCCTGTTTCTCTATTCGTCTTCGACGCTCTTTACGTGGATGGTAAAGATTTAACTTTAGAAGAATATTCGGTTCGCCATAAAGTGTTGGAGGAAATAGTCGACGAGACCGACCGTGTGCATATAGCTAAGTACTTAATAACCGATGACCCTAAGGAACTAGAAATTTTCTTTGAAGAAGCAATTGAGAATGGATGTGAAGGGCTTGTATGCAAATCGCTAGGTAAAGGATCGATTTATCAAGCTGGATCTAGAGGCTGGTTATGGATAAAGTATAAACGCGACTACAAAAGCGAAATGACCGACACTGTCGATCTAGCGGTAGTCGGCGCCTTTCATGGAAAAGGAAAGAGAGCTGGAACTTATGGTGCATTGTTACTTGCGGCCTACAATCACGAAGAAGATGTCTTCGAGACCGTATGTAAGTGCGGATCTGGATTCACTGATAAAGACTTGGAGAAGATACCGAAAATGATGGAGCCGTACGTAATTCCACATAAACATGCGAGAGTGAAGACAAGACTCGAAGCAGACGTATGGTTTGAGCCTAAAATAGTCCTAGAAGTCATAGGGGCTGAAATAACGCTTAGCCCCGTTCATACATGCGGCATGGGATCAATAAGAGAAGGAAGCGGATTGGCAATAAGATTTCCAAGGTTTACGGGAAGATACCGATTAGATAAATCTGCAGAGGACTCAACCACGGTTAGTGAGATAATGGAGATGTACAAAGGACAATTAAAGAGAATAGAAAGCTGAATTTCTCTCTGAAAATTATTCCAAGCCGGGTCTAAGCCTTTTAAGCACGTACCAGCGCGTTCAGACACAACGCCCTCTATACTATAGCTGGCCTCGTATAGATACGTACGTCTGAACGCACGTGCTTACATGCCACCAGCTTACCGAAGCAATGTCTTTATCACACGTTACCCTTCAGCTGGTCTCAGGTAACGTGCTCGTTGCTTCAGTAAGGCATGTGAGGCCTACTTCCCGGCTTGGGATTAATTGTTTTGTATTGAGAATTATATAAGGATTTTGCACAGACAATTAAACTGTTTTATACTCTGAATTTTGGAGAAAGCATGAATTGGGCGTATTTTGTTTTTTATCTCGGTAAAAAGTATTTCTTAAGCAATCCGCTTTTATATGAATGTCTCTGATAATTTTAATTTCTTTTCATTTAGTTTTACGAAGTATACGCTGCAAAAGATTCTTTTGTCTCTCTATTAAAAAAGGAAATCCGGGATGGATTACGCAAAAATCTTAAATCTAATAATCTAATATTCTGTATAGATGCGAGGATCATGGCTTCACAAGACTTTGAAAAAGACATTAATCACATGGTAAGTAAGCTCTGTGAAGACGAGAGTACCTATGTCTCCAAGGAGATAAAAAGGCTTGGAGAATCTTTAGTCTCATTGCATAAAAAGAACCTTGTGAAGATAAATCATTCAGTTATGGAGCTTGTCTGCGCTAAACATCTTGTCTTAGATGGCTATTATGTTGAAGTAGAGAAGATTCTTAATAAGATTTCATGTGATATATACGCTCGAAAAGGATTGGGAGCTCTAATTGTAGAGATTGAAACGGGATATATCCCTCCTGAGCATGCTCTTCATCCACTAACTTACTTAAGATCAAGAATTGCAAGTAAGATTACGCGCTACAGTGGATACGCTGAGAAGTTCGGATTAGCCGTTCCACCGCATTATACGATGATTATTCCCCTAGCATTTCTTAAGCCTCCCATAGATAGAACGAAAGAGGAGATAGCGGAAATTAAAACTCTATGTGATCTTTACTATAGTAATCCCCCAGTAAGCTTCGATGAGATAAGAAACGCTCGAATTCACACAGTTTACATTCTAGATGTTGAGAGCGGTGCTGTAAAAGAGATGGAACCGTCAACTTACATGAAGATGACTGGCTATATACTTTACGAAGTTGAAGGCTTAAGAAGTTATGTCTCTTCAAAAGTCGCTAAGATCTCCTAAAGAGTAATTAGAGATCTTGAAAGAATAAAGGAAAATATGTGCAAGCATCTCATCTCTTAATGAATTAAACTATTGTGGATACTGTGAAAGTAACCGAGAATACTGGATGATCGCTCCCCCTTATGCTTTCTTAAATTTCACGCCTAAGATGTAGATCTCAGCACTCTCTCTCCTGCTAGCCTTAGGCTTAATCACCTTAACTTTATAGAACCATCTTCTGACCAATCTTAAAAATTCTTCATAAAGATATCCCTGAAATACCTTAACTAGAAAGTTTCCTTCACGTCTTAAAACCTCGCGGGCTATTTCGAGCGATCTCTCCGCAAGCCCTATCTGACGAGCATGATCAACTTCCCATACCCCAGAGACTCTTGGAGAAACATCCGAAAGAACAACATCAGCGGGACGAGGTAAAATAGCCCTTATTCTCCCTATAATCTCAGGATCTCCGATACTCCCTACTATAGTGAAGACATTATCAAAACCTAGAGGCTTAATCCTTCTAACATCAACTCCAAGTACAAATCCCAACTCACCAACGATCTTTCTTGATACTTGAAGCCATCCTCCTGGAGCAGCTCCCAAGTCTACTACAATGTCCCCGGCTTTGATAAAACGATATTTTTTAACGATCTCTAATAGCTTAAAAGAGGCTCTGGAACGTAGATATTCTTTCTTAGCCCTTCTATAGTAGTAATCTCGCTTACGCCTCTTAATCCAATTCTTCGCCAATCACTCGCCACCAGATGGGTCATCTTTAGAAACCGACTCAAGTATCCATTGGGTTAACTGCTCACATTCATTTGGGTTAATTTTCCCACCTGGACCGCAACGATCATTATCTTTGCATGTGAGACATGGACATGTAATGATGGAATCTATTGAGACTAGTTGCTTCATAGAATAAAGCCTATAGGTCCATCTGCCATTATATAGTTCACGCTCCCGACGGATAAGTCCTCTCCTCTCTAGATTAATTGAAATTCGGGAGCCCTCCCGACTCGTAGCATTCATTCTACGCCACAACTCTGACTGAAGAATTCCTTTCTCCCCCTCTTTCATTATTATGCGTAACGCTTTCTGTTCTGTATTATTCCGTTTACGCATCAGGCTTTCCTCAGATAATTTAACACGCTACGTATAATTATAATATTTTCAAAGTGGATTAAAAAAGTATAGCATCTTAAAGAGAACCTAACTATTGGTAAAGTCTATCAGCTTGATTCTTTTCTAAGATAATATAGCCTAATTCTGATCTCTAGAGAAATCAATTTAACTATTTAACCATCTATAGAAATGGAAGCATCATGAGGAAACAAGAAGGATACTGTCTTGGAATAGAGAGTACCGCTGATGATTTCGGCGTCGGAATAGTCTCATTCAATGGGGAAATCTTAGCTAATGTTAATGATACGTACAGGCCGGAGAAGGGAGGTATACATCCTAGGGAGGCAGCTAGGCATCATGCAAGAGTATCCGGGAAGGTTATTATGAAGGCCTTATGTAAATCCGGATTAAAGCCTGAAGAATTAAGTGTGATTGCCTTCTCTCAAGGACCTGGACTAGGTCCTTGCTTAAGAACCGGAGCTACAGCGGCACGCGCCTTAGCGTCATATCTAGATGCTCCTTTGATAGGGATTAATCACTGTGTGGCACATATTGAGATAGGGAAGCTTATCAGCGGAGCTAGAGACCCTGTCACCTTGTATGTCTCTGGCGGCAACACCATAGTTGCTGCTTTTGAGGCGGGGAGATATCGTATCTTTGGCGAAACGCTTGACATTGCCGTTGGAAACTGCATAGATGTATTCGCCAGAGAAGCTGGTCTAGGATTAGAAGGGAAACTGCCACCTGGCAGGGTAGTTGAAGAGAAGGCTGCGAAAGGTGAGAATTTTATTCCGTTACCATACACTATTAAAGGGATGGATCTTTCATTTAGCGGCATACTTACAGCCGTGATCTCCTTTCTCAAAAGCGGAAAATATCCAATTGAGGATATATGTTTCAGTTTTCAGGAGACGATATTCTCCATGTTAACTGAAGTTACTGAGAGAGCATTAGCTCACACTGAAAAGAAAGAGGTTCTTTTAACAGGCGGAGTAGGCTCAAATAACAGGCTTAAGGAGATGCTTAAGGTTATGGCTGAAGAGCATGACGCAACATTTCACAGTGTGCCTAAAGAGTACGCTTTAGATAATGGTGCGATGGTCGCATGGGTTGGAGTTTTAAGTTATAAATATGGCCTAGTGACTCCCATAAATGAAAGCTTTGTAAAATTGAAGTGGCGTCTCGATGAAGTAGAAGTTCCATGGGTTGGGGAAAATTATGCTTATTAGAAAAGGAGCGGAAGCAAGCTTATACTTAGAAACATGGCATGGAAGAAAAGTTATTCTGAAGAAGAGATTAGAAAAGAAGTATAGAATTCCAGAGCTTGACTTTACCATTCGCACTCAGAGAACCAAACATGAACCTCTAATAATTCATAAAGCTAAGAAAGCAGGCATTCCCACACCAATAATCTATATGATCGATCTGAACTCATCAACTATAGTTATGGAATTTGTTAAAGGAAAGAGGCTGAAAGAAATGCTTGATGAGATATCGCATGAAGAGCGGAGGAGCCTATGCAGACGTATTGGCATTCTCGTAGGGAAACTTCACAAGTCTGGAATAATCCATGGCGACCTCACAACATCCAATATGATACTAACTCCGGAAGGAAGAATAGTTTTCATCGACTTCGGCTTAAGCGAGCAGAGTTTTGAGACGGAAAGCCGCGGGGTAGATCTTCATCTCATGAAAAGAGCCTTATTAAGCACACATTTCGCATATGCAGAGAAATGCTTCGTCTCAATCATTGAAGGCTATAGGGAAGTTATGGGAGAGAAAACGGAGGAAGTCTTAAAGAAGATCAGGGAAATAGAGAAGAGAGGTAGATACATCTCTGAAAGATAATAGTAAGAGGTCACTGCTTAAAAGAGGATAAGATAGTTGATTAATAAAACGTTTCCTCTGGGAAGACTAATATACTTTGCTACGAACAACATTCACAAATTCAATGAAGCGAGGCTAATACTCGCCGAATATAATATAGCAGTCGCCATGTTACGTGCAAAAACGCCTGAAATACAAGATGATAACATAGAAAACATCGCTAAGCTAGGTGCTGTGGAAACTTCACGCAAGACGCATCTTCCCGTGATAGTTGAAGATGCTGGGTTGTTCATAAATGCCCTTAACGGTTTTCCCGGCCCATACTCTAGTTATGTTTACCAGACCCTAGGGAAAGAGGGTATACTTCGATTACTTGAAGGATGCGAGAACCGCAGAGCAAGATTTAAATCAGCAATAGCCTTTCATGGCCCCGGCATGAAGACAAAGTGTTTTTTGGGAGTTGTTGAAGGGAAGATATCTAATACTGCCAGAGGGGAATCGGGATTCGGATTTGATCCTATCTTTGAACCTGATGAGTTTCCAAGTCGAACATTCGGCGAGTTATCAGTAGAAGAGAAAAACAAGGTTTCTCATAGGTCACGTGCACTTCGCAGATTTGCAGAATGGTACCTAAAGATAAAAAAGGATCTTTAAACAAAGCCTTTAAATATGATCATCATCGTTTTAGAGAATCTAGTGGAGGATGTAGGGTGCCGAAGAAAGAAAAGGGAAAGTCTCATTCCACTCGACCTGTAACTCATAGAAAGCCGAGTTGGTGCAAATACACACCTGAAGAAGTCGAAGCTTTAGTTGTTAAACTCGCCAAGGAAGGGAATTTCCCAAGCAAAATCGGAGTTATCTTACGTGATCAATATGGAATTCCGCTGGTGAAGCCGTTAGTTGGAAAGAGCATAACGGAGATCTTGAAGGAATATAGCCTCGCGCCTTCCATTCCTGAAGATCTTGAAATGCTTCTCAGAAAAGCTTCTAGACTTCATGCACATCTCGAAAAGCATAAAGGAGACAGGCATAATAAAAGAGCTCTCCAGATAATTGAGTCCAAAATACATAGACTTTCAGGGTATTATAAACGTAAAGGTGTGCTTCCTAAAGATTGGAAGTATACGCCGACTGTTCTCGCTGTTAGGTAATTTCGGGATTTCTTATGATAAACTATGAGAGACGTGTTCAGAATCTAATGGGAGAAGCATGTAGGGCTGCAAAAGTAATTCTCGAACATATCGAAGAAGGAAATTGTATCTCCGTTTTTTCTCATATGGATGCTGATGGTATATCAGCCGCGGGAATTATGGGCGTTACGCTGTCAAGAATTGAAGCTAGATTTCGGATTAGAATAGAGAGATGGTTTGATGAGAAGATGGCCAGCGAAATCGCCGCGGAGAAAGACTCCTTACCTATTCTAACGGATATGGGAAGCGGATATATTGATATCCTAAACGAAGCATTAAAGGGAAGAGATCTAGTTATACTTGATCATCATCAACCAAGCGGGAAGCATGAAGAGACATTTGTTCATGTTAACCCGGAGATATTTGGAATCAGCGGTGCAAGAGACATAAGCGGCGCGGGAGTGGCATATCTGGTGTCTAAGGAGATCTCTGAGAAAAACAGGGATTTAGCATATCTAGCGGTGATAGGAGCTCTAGGAGATATACAAGATAAGAATGAAGGTCGATCTTTAGGCGGAGTTAATGAAATAATAGTTAAGGATGCCGTTGAATCGGGCTATCTTAAAGTTGAAACCGACCTTCTCTTTTTTGGGAGGGAAACGCGGCCGATACATAAGGCTTTAGCTTACACTACTACTCCATTCATACCGGGCTTGAGTGGAGAAGAAGATAAGTGCTTAACATTCCTCACAGAGCTGGGAATAAAGATCAAAGAGAATGATCGATGGCGTGCATTAAGAGATCTTTCGCAAGAGGAGAAGCGTAAGATATTTTCCGGAATATCTGATCATCTCGCATCATACGGGTATAAGCTTGATATCGCAAAGAAGCTCATTGGAGCGGTGTATGTGCTCGTAAATGAAGAAAGATGGACTCCCTTAAGAGATGCGAGAGAATTCGCCTTACTTTTGAATGCTACTGGAAGAATGGAGAAGCCGGGCTTAGGAGTAGCCATATGCATGGGTGATCGTGGCCGATGCTTGAAGGAAGCTGATGAAACTCTTGAAGAATATCGTAAAACTATGATTGAAAAGCTGAGGTGGCTTGATGAACATAGGGATCGCCTTGAGGAGATGAGAGGTATCTATGTTCTTCATGGTGGACAAACTATAAATGAGAAGATGATAAGTGCAATTTCGACAATTCTCTCAACAAGTATGCCTAACATGGAGAAACCTATAATTGCATATTCTATCGTTCAAGAAGAAAAACTCATGAAAGTTTCAGCCCGCGCAACTGACTCTTTAACGCGTAAAGGAATTAATTTAGGCGAGATAATGCACATATCCGCTGAGAGGTTTTCTGGAAAGGGAGGAGGACATGATGTGGCTGCTGGAGCCCAAATTCCCATAAACGAAAAAGAACATTTTTTAAGATTTGTTGACGATCTTGTGGTGAGGAAGCTAAAGGGAAATGAGGATGGAGGCTAAAATATCATTAATGTACGAAGATGAGAAAATGAGAAAAGCAATATTAATGGCGATCTCGCCCGACAATATGGAATCCCCCAAAAATCTAGAGGTAAAGAGCCTTATTGAAAAAGATAAGGTAGTTACTCTGATAATATATAATGGAGAAAACTTTTTAACACTACAGTCTACGATGGATGATCTTTTAAGCTGTGTATCAGCAGCGGAAAAGACGATTTCAGCCTTAAAACAGAGATGAAGGATCTGCGGAAGATAAACAAAAAGATTTTTTAGGCTCCTTTGTCAAGTTTTGAGAGAGGATAATTTAAATATGAAAATAGAGCGAGGTAATTAGATTGTCAGTATTCGCTGTTCCGGGAGCTTACGATCGAGCGATTACAGTATTCTCCCCTGACGGTAGATTATTTCAAGTGGAATATGCCCTTGAAACCGTTTATAGGGGACCGACTATAATAGGGATCACTTGTCCAGAAGGAGTTGTTATAGGAGCTGAGGAGAAAATTGAGTCTAGACTTCAGGATCCAAACTTCAGCCAGAAGATTTATGAGGTTGATGCACATCTTGGGGCAGCTGTTGTTGGTATAAGCTCGGATGCTCGCATATTAATAGATGAGTCGAGGATTTACTGTCAGAGTAACCGATTGATGTACGACGAACCGGTAGACGTTGAGGTAGTAACGAAAAGAATAGGAGATATCATGCAGCTGTATACCCAACATGCTGGAGTTAGGCCCTTCGGAGTTTCTCTAATCTTCGGCGGAGTTGACAGAACGGGACCAAGAATATTCACCACGGATCCAAGTGGATCCTACAAGTCTTACAAGGCTGTGGCTATAGGTATTGGAAGAGAGACCGCTGAAAAGATGCTTGAAGAGGAATATAGAGAGGATCTTACATTAGAAGAAGCAATCAAGCTCGCAGCTAAATGTCTCTTAAAAGCCGCTCAGTCCAGAGATGAGAAAACCATGATAAAGCTGGCCATAGTGCCGACGTCTACAAAGAGATTCAAAATTCTCTCTAGAGAGGAAACTGAAAAATACTTGGCGGAAGTACAGGCAGTGGGGAAGTGATGAGCAGAAAATATACAGTAGCACGGATAAGCATAAAAGGAAAAAATTTTGAAGTACTTGTGAATCCTGATCCGGCTCTTGCATACAAAGAAGGAAAATCTATTCCTCTCTCGGAGGTTTTAGTTACCGAGACTATCTTCAGCGACGCTAATAAAGGCTTAAGAGCATCTGAGAATGAATTAAAAAC
>Ga0164310_10002037_pt1 | contig 11599 bp, 9 predicted proteins | sample GuaBasSedimGuay1_FD_121795 | JGI IMG/M metagenome (GOLD analysis project Ga0164310, IMG submission 121795) | Subseafloor sediment microbial communities from Guaymas Basin, Gulf of California, Mexico - Guay1, Core 4569-9, 0-3 cm | ecosystem: Environmental > Aquatic > Marine > Hydrothermal vents >... | reverse complement strand
GAGTAGGGTAAAGGATGGGTCTTCCATTTCCGATTCCTCAAAAAAATAGTGTTTGGAGTATTGAGGGGAACCAAATACGATTCATAGATGGCAGATGAAAAAAACTTGCCAATCAAAAAAACGCCCGATTCCCCCACCTTTAACCATTGAACAATAAGGGTTTTTTCAATTTTTTTTTGAAGAGATTAAAAAAGTTAAAAAAATGAGATGGTTTTTTTCTTATACGTCTAACATTAAATTAGACGTGCCTGTCCTCTGAATTTGTAATTTATTAGTTCTTTAAAAACCTCATCTTCCTGTAAAATCTTCATAATCTCCCCAGAGGATGAAGAGGTTTTGATGTCTCTTGTTCTACCGTATCGTCCTTTTGAAATCACACGAGCGGTAATGATACCAAGCATGTCTAGTTCAGATATAAGATCTGCGACTCTCCTCTGAGTAAGAGAATCAGTCCTTGTTTTCTTACATAAATCTTTATAGATCTCATATACTTCACCAGTTGTGACAGCACCTGCTGTACCTGTTTTTTTGTTGTGTTTCTCTTTTAATAACACCGCGAGGAGTATAAGTTTTGACTGCGTTGGTAAAGTTCGGACTACTTCAATTATTCTATCTATTTCTATCTTGTTTTGAGCGAGACGTACGTGTTTTCTAGTTATCTTTCGTGCTTTACTTCGCTCTGCGAGTTCTGCAGCCATACGTAAAAGATCTAATGCGCGACGTGCATCACCATGTTCCTGTGCAGCAAGTGCTGAACATAACGGCACTACGTCCTCCTCAATGCAACCTGGTTTAAGAGCGATCTCAACACGTTGATTTAAAATATCCTGAAGTTCACCTGCATCATATGGTGGGAAAATCATGTTTTCTTCACCAAGACTTGATTTAACACGAGGATCAAGAAACTCAGTAAACTTTAAATCATTAGAAATACCCACAATTGAAACTTTTGCATTCTTTAGATCAGAGTTAATCCTAGAAAGGTTGTACAATGCCTCGTCGCCTTTCAACTTATCCACTTCATCCAAGATAATAACAGTAACACCACCCTCTTTTTCGATCATCTGCTTAAGTTTAGCATATACTTCATCAGTTGGCCAACCAGTAAATGGTATCCGTTCAGACCAATCGTCAATAAGATGATTTGTGATATTCTGCAATAACCTATACTGTGTATCAACCACTTCACAGTTAATATAAATAAAATTAACTTTTTTACCCGTCTCTCTACCTTTCTTCAAAAGTTCTTTCCCAACAAACTTTGTAACAGCTGTTTTACCAGTACCCGTTTTACCATAAATAAAAACATTAGAAGGAGTCTCATCACGTAACGCGGGAACTAAAACAGAAGCTAAATTATTAATTTCTTTTTCTCTATGAGGAAGGATCTCAGGCATAAAAGTAGGACGCATCGCTTCTCTATTAACAAAAAGACCTTCAAACTCTAACAAACGCCCGAATATATCGCTGTCTACCACTTCTTTCCTAGTCACAAAAGCCTACCCCCAAAAGGATCTCTGTAATCAACTACTGTGTATTAAAAATTTATGAAAAAAATTCATCATGTTTTCCTCCTGTCCCCCACCTGTTACGTAAGACAAAGAGAGGGGCCTTTGTTTCCTATGGAAACACTATGTGTCACCTATAAAATATTAATTAAAATCTTATAATTTTTCTATATTTATAATTTTAAAAATCAGAAGATTCAAATATCATCAAAAACATACCTTTCTGGGTATACTCAACGTCTTTGATATACTCAACAAAAAGGGGTACTCAAACATAGTAGTTCCACACGAAATAAGGGGGTCCCTCTTACCTTACTATAATGGCTTGACAGTTCTTTTTTTCACAAAAATCATCTAAAAAAACGATAATAACATAATAATCATAATAATTGTTGGTAATAAAAGAAAGAATTTTTTTAATCTAACCAAGAAAACCTTTTTTATTTATTCCATATTCTCTGCAGGTGAGGTTTTAGTTGATGGTTTTTCACCGATTATGATTACATCTTTCACTGATTTAATCGATTCAAATGGGAACACCAAATGACCTTGTTTATCGAGATGGTATAACCGTGGATCGACATCATCTGAAGGTTCTATAAGAATGTTTAATAATTCACCTGTTCTAGTGTCAACTGTTGTGTTTCTCATAATCCCAAGATATAAACCCTCTTCAGTCATAACTGTTTTTCCTCTTAAATCATTTTCAGTTATCTTCAATTTTTTTCCCTCCTTTTTATATTTTAAATAAATAGTTTACATATATTGTATATCTTTATCGCTTTTATCCTTTTTGGCAACGCCACTCCCAAGGTTTTCAGAGATCCGTTCGTAGAATTTGATAACATTTGATGTTATTGAAGCGCGAACTACATGCATCGCTCTGTCGAAATGTTTCCTGGTAACTGTTTTGGCGTCACTGCTTTCTCTAATCGCTATCATCGCTGCTTCTCTGCATAAAGCTTCTATATCTGCACCAGAGTATCCCTCTGTTTTCTGCGACAGCCAATATAATAGTTTTTCTTTATCTGATAATTTTTCAGTGTCTGCCTGTTTCTTTTCCTCTGTTTTATTTGTCTCCGCTGCTGTGTTTTCTTGTAATAGAACCTCTCCACCGGTGGTTTGTTGAATGATTTTCTTTTTTTCTTTCAACAGTTTTAAAGTTTCGTTTTCTAGTTCTTTTTCGATTTCTTTTACTTCTTCTTTAGTTACAGAAACCGGCATATCACGTGTATGGATTTTAAATATCTCAAAACGTGCTTTTACATCTGGCGCAGGTATCAAAACCAGGCGGTCGAAACGACCTGGTCTTAGTAGACCTTGATCAATAATATCTGGACGGTTTGTTGCACCAATTACTACAACACCTTCCATGCTTTCAAGACCGTCAATACTAGTAAGAAGCTGATTCACTACACTATCAGTTACATGTGTACCTGTATCTGTACCGCGCATAGGTGCGATACTATCGAGTTCATCAAGGAATACAATAGTTGGTGCTACCTGCCGTGCTTTTTTAAACAATTCACGTACAGCTTTTTCGCTCTCTCCAACCCATTTACTCATGACCTCAGGTCCCTTAATAGAGATAAAGTTGGCGTTTGACTCATGAGCAACTGCTTTCGCTAAGAGTGTTTTACCTGTACCTGGTGGACCATATAATAGTACGCCACGTGGCGGAGTGATACCCATTCTTTTAAAAACATCAGGTTTTGTAAGAGGCCATTCCACAGCTTCTTTCAGCTGTTGTTTTGCTTCTTCAAGTCCTCCAATGTCGTTCCAGCTAACTTTTGGAATTTCCACTAGGAACTCTCTCATAGCAGATGGTTCAATACCACGTTGAGCGTTTTTGAAATCCTCCATTGTAACCTCCATTTTCTCAAGTACCTCAGTAGGAATAGGTTTCTCAAGATCAATCTCAGGTAAGTACCTACGGAGAGCATTCATGGCAGCCTCCCTAGCAAGCGCTGCGAGATCTGCACCAACAAAACCATATGTGTTATCAGCTAGTTTATCAAGATCACAATCATCACTCAAAGGCATACCTCGTGTATGTATTTGAAGGATTTCTCTACGGCCATTACGATCAGGAGCGTCGATGCGGATCTCTCGATCGAAACGACCCGGTCTGCGGAGAGCAGGATCAAGAGCATCAGGGAGATTCGTAGCACCAATAACAATAAGTTTACCACGTCCTTTTAAACCATCCATAAGAGTCAGCATCTGAGAAACAACACGACGTTCAACCTCACCATGAACCTCAGATCTTTTAGGAGCAATAGCATCAATCTCATCAATGAAAATAATAGATGGCGCGTTTTTCTCTGCTTCATCGAAAATCTTACGGAGGTTCTCTTCACTCTGGCCATAAAACTTACTCATAATCTCCGGGCCATTTATAGTATAAAAACTTGCACCTGATTCATTAGCTACTGCCTTAGCAATTAGTGTTTTACCTGTACCTGGTGGACCATGTAATAATACTCCTTTCGGTGGATCAATACCAAGACGGTCAAAAAGCTCTGGGTGTTTAAGAGGAAGCTCAATCATTTCACGTACTTTTAAAATCTCATCATGTAACCCACCAATGTCTTCATAGCTAACCCGTGGGCCTTCCATCTCTATTTCTCTAGCTGCTTCTTCTTTAACTTTTATAATAGTATCTTCACTTATAGAAACAATACCGCCTGGGTTGGTGTTAATAATAACAAAAGGAAGTGAACTACCAAACAAGGCTATACCAGGGATGATAACGCTATCTCCTTTGGTAAGAGGTCTTCTTAACAAACCTTTCTTTATTAAAGTATCAATACCTGCGCCAAACTGAATCTGCTGCCCCTTAGAAATAAGAGGAGCAAGAGTAACTTCACGCGCCTCTTTCAACTCAGCCTTTCTTATCTTAACACGTTCACCAAGGGTTGTACCAGCATTTTTACGAGTAAGATTATCAATACGGATTATGCCCTTGCCTTCGTCAGCAGGGTGCGCCCTCCATACAACAGCAGCAGTGGTTTTGGTCCCTTCGATCTCTATAACATCGCCTATGGATAGATCTAGGTTCACTCGGGTTTGATGGTCAATACGTGCTCTGCCATATCCGACATCCTGCTGAAAAGCTTCAGCGATCTTCAAAACGGCTTCTTTTGCTTTCATATTTTAACTCCCACCGAATTATAAACAAATATAAACGTTTTTTTACTGCCTAATGGATAAAACATTATTATACTTTTTTCTATAACAAACCCATTATTAGTGTTGAGTGTTTCTTCGGGCACTGAGTTTTCTCTTGTTTAAAGTTTAAAATAGTTTAAAAATAACTTTTGCCAGACCCGGCAGGCATATTTATAACACTATATTTAAATAAATATAAAATAAATAAAAAGAAAATGCGGTTGAAACATTTCTCAATACTCTTCTCCATCACTGGAATCACGGTTTTATATATTCTTTCTTTGTTTTCACAACCTCCTCTTATAGAGTTACAAGAGTTGCCTATCTATAAGGGCAAGATGGTCATTGTTGAAGGAAGAGTTACAAAATGTTATATGACAAAAAATAGTGGGCAGATGTTAACTATTGAAAACAATAACTCTACAGCAACAGTATACATTACAGGTAGAGTAAATGTAGAATATGGTGACATTTTACAAGTAACTGGTAGGGTAGAAAGATTTAGAGAGTCCTGGGAAATCATTGTTGATGACGAAAAAAGTATACAGGTTTTAGAAAAATGGAATAAAAACGTTATACCTATACAGGTTCTCGCGGATAACCCAACAAAATACCTCGGTTTAAACATTAAAACCACCGGGCATATCGACATGATTTATAGTGATTGTTTTTATCTCATGGATTACAATAGCGGGTGTTCTCTCCTTGTTTTCTGTAACTTTTCAAATATCCCTTTTGTATCACAATTTAAAGGTAGTAAAGTATACGTCACAGGTGTATTTTCATTTGATAAACAAACGCTTCGGTATAGGTTAGAAAGCTATGATAGTAAACATGGTATTTTGTTTCCAGCAGAGGAGTAAAAAAAATGTTTATGTTACTTTTTTTATTACTTGTTTTTGTTTTTTGTCTCCTTGGTGTCTCAGCTGGTGTTTTAACAGGTTTGCTACCAGGTTTTCATGTTAACAATGTAGCAGTTATCCTCCTCTCAGTATCCAGTGGCATTGCACCATTTTTCCGTTTCCTCTCAGGTTACGGTTTTTCATCTGAAACAGTTTTCACCCTCATCAGTGTTTTTATCCTCAGCTGCAGTATTTCACATACATTCCTCGACTGTATCCCTTCTACTTTTTTAGGTGCACCTGATCCTGATACTGCTCTCTCGGTTTTACCTGCTCATTCTCTCCTCATGGAGGGACGAGGATATGAAGCTGTTAGTCTTTCCGCTATAGGCAGCTATGGTGCGATATTGTTTTGTTTCATTTTGTTTTTTCCTCTACGTTTTGTTATTGGAACACCTTTAGAAGGATACAATTTGTTGAAGAAAATCATGGTTTTTGTTTTAATCGCAGTTTCTATTCTTATGATTGCTACGGAGAAGGGGAGAATCATTGTCCACAAAAAAGAGAAGAAGGGTTTATTTCCTTCTATAATGGGGATGTTGTTCGCGGTTTTTGTGTTTTTCCTCTCCGGTGTTTTTGGTTTAATTATTTTTAATATAGATGCAACCTCGCCCGTGGGTTTATCCTCTTCTATTTTGTTTCCTGCTCTCGCTGGTTTATTTGGTATGCCTACGCTTATTGCTTCTCTTAAATCTAAACCAGTGATACCGAGGCAGAATATTAGTGAACCAGTTTTTGATAACTTTGGTAAGAAAACCTCGTTTTTATCTATTGTTTCTGGTAGTGTTATGGGTGTTCTTGTGTCTGTCATCCCTGGTATCACTTCCGCAGTGGGTACTGTTCTCGCTATGAATGTACGCGGTGAATCTGATAAAAAACAAACAATTATTACACTTTCAGCAGTAAATACTGCTTGTGCTTTTTTCATAGTTATTGTAATGTTTATCATACTACGTGCAAGAAGCGGCGCTGCATTAGCTATGATGAATCTTATTACTGTTAGTGAATGGAAAGATGTTTCTCCACCCCAGGTTTTATTTTATCTTCTAATAGCTATACTCTTCGCGGGTTTTTTATCCTATTTTTTAACATTAAAAATCGGTAAAAGTTTCGCTAAAAGTTTTGATAAAATACCATACCTTCTAATGATTAAATCAACCATTCTATTGGTTACCCTCCTTGTGTTCCTCTTCACAGGTTTTATAGGTGTATTGGTTTTATCCATCGCGACATTTATCGGTTTACTCCCTGTGGAATGGGGTATTCGCCGTAGTCACTGCATGGGTGTACTTTTAATACCGGTCATACTTTATTTTCTCTAAAAAACTTTTTTCTACTTTACTCCCTAGGAAAAATTATTAAAAAAAAGATTTCTTTGTTAAGAAAACAGTTCTTCTTCAATCTGATCAAGTAAATCCTCAAAAGAAAGATCATGTTTTTTTCCTATTAAAAGCGCTGCAACCTCTGGAGTTACATTTTTTTCTTTTTCAACGTTTTTGATTTTTTGAAAAATTTCTTTTTCAATTAACTGTGTTTCTACCGAGATCCTATGAACAATTTTTTCTAAAACATCCTGCGCTTTAAGTTCTAAACCAGGGGGTTCTTCTTTTTTTTGTCCGGTTTGTTTTTCAAAGATTTTTTTAGATGGATGAAAACCAACAGGGGTAGTAACAGCAGTAATGTCAAAATTTGGTTTCAACAGTTCTTTGTTTTCCATTAACACCTTGTTTTTTATCGCATGTTTTATAAAATTTTGTGCCTCTCCAGGTGTGAACCAGTTAAGATCCATTGAAAGAGTGAGATACAACTCTGAGAAACTCATTTCTTTTTTCCCGCTACGTTTGAATACAAATGCTATAACCAGCTGCATTTCAGAAATCATGTTTTTGCAAACTCCTTAAAACTGTTTATGTTCACAAGTAGACCGGAGACACCAAAATTACTCCAGTAACCTTGGTTATCCAGTTTATCCTCATATACGTATGTTTTTTTGTTTTTGAAAATGAGTTGTTTTAAAATACTCTGAAGTTTAAAATCGTCTTCTATTTCTCCTCTACCATGTAAACATACAAAACCATCCATTTTTTGATAAAAACCCTCATCAGCATCTGTTTTTTGTTTTATCATTTCTATGTTCAAATATATTTCGACTTCAACAACTTCTTTAACACGAGGTAGATCAAACAAGGGAAACAAGTTTTCTCTAAGTATGATACATGTTGCACCAGCTGTTACAATATCTACTACATCCCCCAGGTTCCGTGGACCCGAATCCACCCAGAGGTCATAGTAACGTGATAGTCTTTGAAAGATTGAAAGATTTGGTGTATCTTTTTCAACCCCGTCGAGATCCAAAACATATAATTTATTGTTTTCACTATTTTTTTCAGAAATAGAGAAAGGTTCTTCGAGTATTCCTTTTTCTTTTAATGTTATTAAAGGTATTATCTCCATGTTTTTTTCTCAAAGTAAAAAACGGGGTAAAAAGATTTACCCTTCTCTTGTTGTTCTTTATAAAAACTTTTTTTATGAACTTATTACTTTTTGTTCATCCAATCTTTTTTCAACCTCAGCGATGTTGAGACGTGTCTTAATAACAGTATCAGGGTTCAAAGACATACTATCAATACCGCATTCAACTAAAAACTCTGCAAACTCTGGGAAATCAGATGGAGCCTGCCCGCATATTCCTACTTTCCTACGTGGTTCATGTGCATGTGCTGTGTCTATAACTTGTTTAACTAGTCTTTTAACTGCTTCGTTTCGTTCATCAAATATATGCGCAACTAAGGCAGAGTCACGATCTAGACCTAGTGTGAGTTGCGTGAGATCATTACTCCCTATGCTGAAACCATCGAAGATATCAGCGAATTGATCAGCGATTATAACATTGGATGGTATTTCACACATGACATATACCTCAAGATTGTTTTCTCCCTGTACAAGTCCGTTTTCGTTCATAATAGCTATGACTTTCCGTCCTTCTTCTGGCGTTCGGCAGAAAGGTATCATGGGTTTAATATTAGTAAGACCCATTTCATCTCTTGCTTTTTTCAACGCTCGGCATTCTAGGGCGAATGCTGGTTTGAATTTTTCATCATAATATCTACTTGCACCTCGCCAACCAATCATTGGGTTGTGTTCTTCTGGTTCATATAGAAATCCACCGATGAGGTTCGCATACTCGTTGGTTTTGAAATCAGATAACCTTACAATAACATCATTTGGGTAGAAACCAGCAGCAATCTTCCCAATACCGCGGGCAAGTGTATCTACGAAAAACTCTACCTTATCCTCATATCCAATAGTTTTTTCATCGATCTTTTGTATAACTTCAGCAACTTGGGGGTCAGAAGCTGCTTTTTCTTTTAACTCATTATATTGAAGTAAAGCCAAGGGGTGTATACCAATATATGAGTTTATGATAAACTCTTCCCTCGCTAATCCTACTCCATCATTGGGTATCTGCCCTTGTATAAATGCTTTCTCTGGAACTCCAACATTCATCATAATCTTGGTTTTTGTTTTTGGTAGATTATCAAGTTTAAGTTCATCAACACGGTATTTCAATAAACCCTCATAGATTCGACCAACGCCTTCGGAGCAGTCCACAGTTACCTGTGTACCTGGTGCAAGTTTTTCAGTGGCATCCCCAGTACCTATCACGCAGGGTATCCCTAGTTCACGTGAGATAATCGCTGCATGGCAAGTCCGGCCACCACGGTTTGTAACGATTGCACTAGCTATTTTCATAATAGGTTCCCAATCAGGATCTGTCATATCTGTTACAAGAACTTGTCCTTTCTGGAATCTACCTATATCCTTTGCATCTTTAATCACATTTACCTCGCCTTGACCTATTTTGCTACCAACAGCTTCTCCCTCTGCGAGTATGTTTCCTTTCTCTTCAAGTACATACGTTTGTAGAGTAGCAACATCTTTCTGAGAATGCACCGTCTCTGGACGTGCTTGAACAATATAGAGTTCACCTGTTTCTCCATCCTTCGCCCATTCTATATCCATAGGTTTACCATAGTGTTCCTCAATAATACAAGCCCATTCAGCAAGCTTCAATATTTCATCATCACTTATCACAAAACGTTTTTGTTCCTCAGGAGTAACAGGTTGTTGCATCGTCCCTTTTTCACTGTAAACTAGTTTTTTCTCTTTAGAACCTAGTTTTTTCTCAATAATAGGACGGAAACCTTTTTTAAGTGTTGGTTTAAAAACATAAAACTGGTCAGGGTTAACAGCACCCTGCACAACGTTTTCACCAAGCCCATAGGCACCAGTGATATATGCTGCATCACGGAAACCACTCTCTGTATCAATAGAAAACATTACACCACTACATGCAAGATCAGATCTAACCATCTTCTGCACACCAACAGATAGGTACACGCTGAGATGGTCAAACCCTTTATCAACCCTATAGGATATCGCACGGTTGGTAAACAATGAAGCAAAACATTCACGGACTTTTTCAACTACTTCATCCTCACCTCGTACATTAAGATAAGTTTCCTGTTGACCTGCGAAACTAGCGTCAGGTAAATCCTCAGCAGTTGCACTACTACGCACAGCTACATCAACGTTTTTACCATATCGTTCCTCCATCTCCCGGTAACGTTTACGTATGTCCTCCTCCAACTCGGGAGGCAGAGGGGTATTGCGTATTAAATCCCGTATTTTTTGCCCACGTTCAGCAAGATTATTCACATCATGCGTATCAAGATCTGATAGTATTTCTCTGATTTTTTGATCGATACCTGCCTTTTCTATTAAATACTTGTACGCGTAAGCTGTAACTGCAAAACCAGATGGAACGTTAACACCTTTTTCACTAAGGCTTCTTATCATCTCGCCAAGGGAAGCATTTTTTCCACCAACAGAAGGAACATCTTCAATTCGTAAATCTTCAAACCATTTAGTAAATTCTTCAATCATAAATTTCATCTCTCCTTCTCTAAAATTTACAAATAGTTATAACATACCTTACATATAAACCCTTTTTAAAAAGAAAACCCTCTCTATCCTGTTCTCATTTATTTTTTTTAATTTTTTTATTCTTCTAAGAAAACTGCAGCAGCTATAACAGTGGTCCACAAACCATTTTTGTCCCCCTGTGCTGTTTGTACTACACTCTGCGTCCGTACAAAACGTCCACTCATTTTGTATTCTTGTTTACGTTCATCCCAGGCTTTGTCAGGGTTAAATTCTAAACCCAGTGTTGTAGCTAGCATAGTCGCTGCGAGATCCTCTGCATAGTCCCCAGCTTTCTGCGCTGTTTCACCGAAACTATGATGTTCGGAGATATAACCATATGTGTTTTTTTCTTTAGGAATAGCGACACCAATAGCTGCACCAATCAACCGGTTGGGTTCATTGGTTTTATTACGAGACATTACACAATAGGTTATACCACCTGGTTTAAGTTCTTGTATACCTTTTTCACGGGATATTATTTTACAACCTGGTGGGACAATACTGGAGACGTTTACAATGTTACATTTTTCAATACCTGCGCTACGTAATGCTAACTCAAAGGATTGTAGCTCGTGTTTATGCCGCCCTACGCCTTTTGTGAAAAATATTTTTTTTGGAACCATGTTTTTCTAATACCTTTGGGAATAAAAATTGTTTTTATAAATATATCTAAAAATGTTATAACGACGTATCTTTTTTGTTGTTTTCTTCTCCTTCTTTTGATTCAACTTGTAGCTTCAGTAGATCACGCATTTGTTTTTGAATATCGACTTGTTCTTTTTGAAACGCTACTTGTTCCTGTTGATAAGGTGTTATAACACTACTCTGCACCATTTCTTCTAATAGTTTTTTAACTTCTTTATAAGGGTGTACCCCATCTAGTTCAAAATAACTCCGTGCCCTGGGTGTTTGTACTTCTTTTCCACCGCCGAATATTCCTAGGAGTTTTGCTTTTTTTCCTCCAAGTTGTATGCCTCCTGCTGCTAGCGAGCTGTCGCTGCCGAGGCCGAAACCTGATTGGCTGATAGGGAT
>Ga0164310_10002036_pt1 | contig 11600 bp, 17 predicted proteins | sample GuaBasSedimGuay1_FD_121795 | JGI IMG/M metagenome (GOLD analysis project Ga0164310, IMG submission 121795) | Subseafloor sediment microbial communities from Guaymas Basin, Gulf of California, Mexico - Guay1, Core 4569-9, 0-3 cm | ecosystem: Environmental > Aquatic > Marine > Hydrothermal vents... | reverse complement strand
TGCCCGCTTTCTATATCCGGCTGACAACTTCGATGAGTCCAAATACAAAAAACAATGGAGTCACAACAAAATCACCTTGACTACTAAAAAGGCAAGAGGTGCAATAGCTGTATTTGACGATGATCTTGAAGATGTTCGTCATATTGAAAATGAAGACACTTTTACAGATCACTTAATGAGAATTGTGGCGAAGAAAATCGCTAATGAACTTGAAGAGGCTTACTACATCGGCGATACTCATGGGCTGAACGGCTTTTCGAGCGACGATATTCGAAGCCTCTGGGACGGCTGGCGTTACATCATTAACCATTCCCAGTCAGGGCAAGCTTACTATAACGATGTGACAGGCGGAGCTTACATTCTAGATGCCTGCCTCTGTGAAAGCGGATCTTCTTGTCCAAGCGGAAGTGCTGATGCTAATGCTGTGTTTCAATTCCCCGGAATGATCGCTGAACAAGACTCGAATCCTCCGTACAACTGGGAATTCAAGTACCATCAGATGTTAAAGATGATGCCCTCTAAATACAAGCAGAACAACGGTCTTGCCAACATGGTTTTCTTTAACAGCGACCTAGTGACTCATGATTACCTGGAAGCTCTGAGCCAGAGAGGAACGGCTCTCGGCGATGCTATTTTTACTGGGAAAATGGAACCGGCCTATGGGCGAGTAAAAATTGTAGACGTTCCTCTTCTCCCGACTAATCTCGGTCAAGACAGCGACGGTACTTACGGTCTTGTTGGTGGCGGAGAGTATACCGACGTGCTTTTGACTCCGAAGAACAACCTGATTGTGGGAATCCAGAGAGACATTAAAATTGAAACCCAGCGCGTGCCGGCAGATGAAGCGACCTATGTCTTTTATTCCCTGCGGACCACAGTTGCAATCGAAAATGTGAATGCCGTTGTGTTCCTGAGGTGTCTTGAACATCGTTGCTAAGAATGAAAGCGAGGATCATTAATTACAGCTACCGAAAAAATTTTCCGACCTGTCTAGGCAATATTTTCTTGCCCCCACAGAAACCGATAATTCTTGAAAACGCTCAGGCTATAAAGGAGCTGGGCAATTTTCCTAGCGTTCAAATTGAGGTACTGGAGCCGGAAGAGACAGTTGACTATGCGTCTTTTCCGATTAATCAGTTGCGAAAAATTGCCACCAAGGTCGGGATTAAAGGGGCCTTTTTTATGAAGAAGGCCGAGCTAGTGAAAATATTAGGAGGACAACATGTATGAATATCCTAACTCTGAAGCTGGAACTAACCAGAAGGAAAAATTCATCCGAGACATAGAGTTCTTGAACTATCATATAAACCATGACAAATGGCGCTGGTTCATGCACCAACACCCTCAGATGGCCCACCGATGGGAAGACGATTTCGATGCCTGGGATTCAGAGCACTACAACATTTCTACAACTGAAAATGGAAGCGGAAATGCTTCTGAGGCTATTACCGACATGGTAAACGGCGTCCTGTTGATTACCAACGATGACGCTGACAATGACAATGATGAAATTACTCTTCAAGGCGAAAGCTGGAAGCTATTAACGGGTTATCCTTTATATGCCGAGATCAGGTTTAAACTCAGCGATGCGACCCAAAGCGATTTTTGGTTCGGGCTGATTACCGGGACCACTTTCTTTACTGCACCAAACGATTATGTTGTTTTCAAGAAAGATGACGGCGATGTGAACCTTGACTTCGCAGTTGCCAAAGATGGAACTGGATCAGATACCGACACAACAGTGGACTTGGCAGATGGAGTCTGGAAGATTGTCGGTTTTCATTTCGACGGAAACGGAACAATCCGCTGGTTTGTTTTTACGGATGGCGATGAGCCTCAGACCTGTGCTGCAAACGGGAGCGTGACTGCAAATATCCCGGATGACGAAGAGCTGACTTTGGGTTTTGGCCTCCAGAACGGAGAAGGGGCAGCCAAGGCTCTTTATGTTGACTACATCTACTGTGCTCAGCGACGAGTGCGCGAATAAACCTTAACCCTAAATATTGAAATAGGGGGCGATGACATTTTCCATTCAAGGCGTCCCTTAAGGAATGGCTTCGCCCCCGCCTTTCTAGAGGCAGGAAATGGGAAACTATGTTTCTAAATCTGACATCACAAATTGGCCATCAGGAACCAGCGATTCAGAAAAAGACGCAATAATCGGGAAATATGAAACATATCTGGAGAAAATCACCGGAACCCATTTTTACGAAAAGAGCTTTGACCTATACCTTAATGGCAATAATAAAAACAGGCTGTTTCTAGGCCTTGAAGCAGATATAATAAGTATTACTGAGGTTTATATTTGCGGAACCGAAATCCCCTCTTCATGGTATAGCTGGGATGCAGATTCAGTTTATCTTGACTTGTGCGGATCAGGAGCTACGGTCGGCATAGCTTGGGGAGAGCTTTATTACAAAATAGGACTATCAACCGAAGGCTTGTTCCCTAGAGGACTAAACAACATCCATGTAGTTGGGACCTACGGGCAAACAAATCTTTTCCAAATTGCCAAGCAAGTCGTTAAGTCTTTAGTCGAAGCTCATAACGAAGGTGGCATAACGAAAGGTAGTCTTTTTGAATCTGAGAAAATCGGCGATTATTCATATAAATATGGAGGCACAGCTTATGGAAAGATTTATACAGGGAACCGAGAAATCGATACAATGATCGATTCACTTATAAGAGATAAACCCGTGATATTAACTCCATGAAGATGTTGTTTGAGAGTCAGCAATATACGAATAGAGAGCTAAGAGAAGTGCTTCCGGACGGAGCATGGCAAGGGAAGCCTTGTTTTATTATAGGCGGAGGTCCTAGCCTTAAAGACTTCGACTTCTCAAAACTAAAGGGATACAGAACCATTGGCATTAATCTAGCCTTTGCCAAAATTACTCCAACGATCTCTTTTTCAATGGACACAAGATTTTTAAGGTGGGTGATGGACGGCCGATATGGAAGCGAGGTGAAAACCAAGTTTGAAAGAATGAAGACTTACAGGGTATGGCTTCTTACATACAAAGCCAGCCTCCCCGATTATATGTATATTGTCAAGGTTTACAGGAATTACAAGCAAGGGTTTAAAGCCTTCCCGTTTTCTCAAGCAGAAGGCATAGGACACGGCAACAATTCAGGATATGCCGCTCTTAATCTGGCTTGCTGTTTAGGAGCGAATCCTATCTACTTGCTGGGCTATGACATGAGGCACAACAACGGCGAAAGTCATTGGCATCAGGGGCATCCGGTTCCCCAAAAAGAATCGACTGTCAAGAGCTTTATAAATTACTTCAACAATGCAGCCCCGATCATAAAAAAGCGAGGAATCAGAGTAATAAATTTAAACCCCAAATCAGCTCTTAAATGCTTTGAAAAGAAAAAGCCGGAAGAGGTGCTGAAATGATAGGTGCTAAAAAGGGAAAAATCTGGGGTGAAACCACTCAGATTTTTAAGACCGCAAATGTTGAGGTTCATTGCTTGAGGATCAAGAAAGGCGGATATTGCAGCGAGCATAAGCATAAAAAGTCAAACCTGTTTTACATAATCAGAGGGAAGCTAAAAATAAGTGTCTGGGACGGCTCCAAGCTGATCGATGAAACAGTCCTGACCGGAGGCCAAATGACGACAATTCAGCCGGGGTTATGGCATATGTTTGAAGCACTGGAAAATACCGAATGTATCGAGATATACGAAGCCCAAGTTTTTGATAACGACATTGAACGAAGAACGACCGGAGGGCTTAAGTGAAGGTTGCTATATATAGCAAGACTCCGCTGGCGGCAGCGCCCTGGGAGCTATGGAAGGCTCTCAAAAAATATACAAACATAAATGCGACTCTAATAAATGAAACCTGCCGCTATCCGGACGGCCGGGAATTTCCCTATCATCTTCTCATGACAACGGCCAACGGAACGGCCAGAAAAGCACTCTTACAAAGCGATCTTTGGCATGTCCATAACTATTTGACTCCTGTTCTGATTCGTCATCATAAAGATCAAAAAATATTAGCTCAATTTCACTCCATCCCTCGACTTGGAAACTGGAAGCAGCTCATTGAATTTGCCGATAAATGCTATACCATAGACCAGCCTTTACACAAAAAAGAGTATAAACTCCCAGGATTGCCAAACATAATAGACCCTGACGAGCTTATACCACAGCGGAAGCCTTCAACGATCACAATCGCCTTTGCTCCCACAAATCGGTTTGGCATCAATTATCCGTCGTCCAAGGGATACTATGAGGTCAGGAAGATACTGTCTGATCTTGCGGTGCAAAAAGGGGTGGACATTTTATGGATTGAAGGCAAGCCGTATTTTAAAAACCTTGAACTCAAAAGCAAGGCCCACATTCTTATTGACGATGTAGTTAGTGGCAATTGGCACAGGACCTCGCTTGAAGGGGCTTGCCTTGCTTGCGTCGTTGTAAACAGGACTAATAAATACCCTTTTATTAATGCTAATTTATACAACCTCAAGGAACGATTAGCCTGGCTTATTGAGCATCCTAAAACGATGAAAAATATCCAGGAGCGATCAAGGCTTTGGGTTCTCCAGGAATGGCATGCTATGGACAAGATTAAAGACTATGTCAAGGCTTACAGGGAGATTCTAAAATGAGCATTCATGTCGATGTCATTATTCCTACCCTCGATAGAGAAGACACGCTCAAGGAAACTATAAAGTCCGCCTTAGCCAGTTCCTATAAAAGGATCGGCATCACTGTTGTGATCGATGGTAACTTCCAGCTAGCAAGGTCTTTGGCCGGCTGGCCTGTGAAAATCATATTAAACGCCCAGAGGCGAGACTGGGTAGCATCGATGAACAAGGCGATTGCCATGACTCATGATAGTGCCGTCTTGTATGCTTCAGATGACCTGGTGTTTGACAAATATTGCATCGAGCGAGCGGTTCAAAAAATGCCAAAAGATCAAGACGCTCTTGTAGCAATTAAGCAAGATGTTAAAGGATGTCGGACGGCTTTTGGCCTTTTGGGTCGTAAGTTTATTGAGCGATTCCCAAAGAGTCAGGTATTTTGTCCGGACTATATTCATTTCGGCTCTGATTTTGAGATCGGTCTTTATGCAGCCAGAGTAAATAAGTTAGTAATGTGTCCTGAGGCCAGAGTTCAGCATCGAAGGCTACATGATGCCACTCACCAAGTAGCAGTGAAGGTCAAGGAAAGGGATGTAAAAATAAAGCAAGAAAGGAAAAACAGAGGGTATCTCTGGGGCCTAAACTTTGACAGGCTAATGAAATGAACGATCAAATTATTTTTCCTGCTTTCGAGGATCAAAGATATTATAAGACTCACTATAAGTTTGTAGAAAATCTAGCCGAAGCAGTCGGGAAAAAGGTTATAAAAAAGAAAGGCATGGATGTTGACGGGCGGAGTTTTTATATTGTTTATAGAGGCTATAAGATTCTGATAGACTACGGCGACCATAAAATTGTAAGCTCAAGACAGGAAGAATTCCCGATTTCCTTTAGATTTCATTACAGCCAAGCAAGTCACGGCGATATTCCTCGCTGTTATCCCTTAACTCCAATTAGTTTTTATGACTGGGGGCGATATTTCAGGCTGGAAAAAACGATTATTTATCGGGCCTCAGGAAAATGTATAATGGCTAATCAGATACCAGGGAAAGCGGCCAAGTTCCGCCGTTCTTATGTTCAAGCCAGACTCAAAGATCGATATAGGGGGCGAGTGGATACTGCCATCACCGATAAGAAAACATTTTGGCTGAAACTTAAAACCTCGCTTCTAGCCATGTGTGTCCCGGGAGCAAGAAATGACATACTTGATCGCGGTCAGTTCCAGCTTATGGCTTTTGGCGGATGCACAATCTCGCCGCCTCTTGATATTATGCTTCCTTACTGGAAAAGGCTGGAGCCGAATGTTCATTATTTGGCTTGTGCTGAGGATTACTCTGATGTTTACAAAATAATAGACTGGGCTTACGAAAATAAAGAAAGTTTAGTTAAAATAGGGCAAAATGCCAAAAAATTATTTCTTGAAACATCAACGCCTGAAAAGATCTGGGCGTGGATAGATCAATGTTTGGAGGACTTAAAATGAAAAGAGAAGAAATTATCGACAAGTTAATCAAAAAACTGACAGCTCGAAGGAAAAAATATCATATCTCATCTTTGAACGATCTTTATCGAGGTGAGGTAAAGTTGCCTTACAAAGACAGGGAGCTGAGTGCGGTAGTTTGTCGAGCCATGATAAGGAGGGCCTCGTCTCCAAAGCAAGCCATATCAGAGTATGCTCGAGTTCTTCGGTCCAAAGGAAAAGCTCTTATAATATTTAGAGCCGGCCATGTCTTTTCAAAGGAGCTTGGGGAAGAACTGATAGCTGAGCATTTCGATATTGAAGAATCAAACATCATTGAGGATCTCGGCAATCAAAAATGGGTGGCTGTCATAGGAGTTAAAAAGGCTTAAGATGAAGGTTATTATAACCGGGATGCACCGTTCCGGCACATCTATGGTTGCCGGGCTTTTAAAACAATGCGGACTTTATCTCGGTGAGAATCTAATTTCAGGTCACCGAGACAATCCTAAAGGTCATTTTGAGGACAGGGAATTTGTCAGGTTGAATGACAGGATCCTAGCTGAGAATGGCGGCAGGTGGGATCGTCCCCCAGAAAAGATTAGCAACATTTCAGTTGGTCTTCAGAAAGACATAATACAGTTTATAAAGAAATGGCCTCAGAATAAACTTGTAGGCTGGAAAGATCCCAGAGCGTGTATCACGTTGCCGGTGTGGAGAAAGGCTCTCAAAGAGGAAGGCTTAAAGGTTGTAATAGTCAGAAGGTTTTGGCTGGAGATTGTGAAAAGCTTAGAGGTTAGAAACGGATTTAGCCATGAGAAAAGCATTGACCTTATAAGGGCTTATCTCGGGCAACTTGAAAAAAACATTATAAATATAGGCTATGTTACTACATACTATCTCAATTACTTTGACGACTGGAAAAGCGAGCTTAGGAAAGTATGCAAGTTTCTAGGTCTTAAGACAAGATATAAAGATTCAATAGGCGAGTTTATCGACAAAAAACTTTGGCATCATAGGGACAGCAATGAGCAAAAATAGCTTGGCATACGAAAGGGATCGCCAATTGGACAGGTGTCTCCCGGAGCTTTATAGCTATAAAACGCTTCTATATATCGGTGTAAAAGTTCGCTGGAATTATCCGATGTTTAGAGGACAGGACAAATTTGATAGAGCAGGTTATAAGATAAATGTTTTAGAAATCAACCCCAAGACCGTGAAACGACTAAAGCAGATGAATAAAACAGGCCATCGGTTTCGAAATACATTTCGACACCCCCCAATGTTCCGCACAATCTATGAAGGGGACGTAAGGAAAGTGAAAGAAATTGTCCCCGGGATATATGATGTCGTAATGTGGTGGCAGGGCCCTGAGCATGTTCGGCTTCATGAAGTAAAGCCTACCTTGGACGCCCTCTGGGGAAAAACAAAGCATCTGCTAGTTCTTGGTTGCCCTTGTTCAGGCATAACCGACGAGCATCCTATGGCAATCGGCAAACCGGACGGGAATTACTCAATGCACTACTCAAGATTTGACAAGCAATTTTTTATTGATTTAGGCTTTAAAGTAGACATCGTAGGCGAATGCGGGAAGAAAGGGAATAACATGCTGGCTTATAAGAGAAGGCCTTGGACCCCGAAAGTCAGAAGGGAGCAGCTATTAAAGGCCGTGCCAGATATACAGAGTTATAAAAGCATTTTATACATAGGGGCAAATGTAGTTCGACAGGAGACGCTTGACCTATTCAGATCTGAGCAAATAACGATACTCGAAGTGTGGCCCCCAAATGTTGCTGATTTATTAGAGCTAGGATACAAGGTCATCCAAGGCGATGTAAGAGAGTTGGCCAAAATGGATATAGGAAAGTTTGATGTTGTTATCTGGTGGCACGGGCCGGAACATGTAGAAAAGGAAAGCCTCCCGTCGATTTTAAAAGCAATTAAGAAGATAGCAAGGTGCGTGGCCGTAGTCGCTTGCCCGTGGGGAAAATACAAACAAAGCGAGGTGCGAGGGAATCCATACGAAAGACATCTTTCCTGCCTTTATCCTAAATTCTTTGAGAAATTAGGATGGAAAACGAGTGTTATAGGGGAAAAAGATGTCATAGGCAGCAATCTTCTTGCATGGATAAGAAAATGAAAAAGTTAGCTTATGTGCCGGAAATCTTCATAAAAAACAAATATCTCTCGGATCGAGTCCGTCATTTCTTCCAAGAAATAGAGAGGTCATGCGGATTCAAGGTTAATTACTCTGAGCGTATTACAGAAGAAGCAAAGACGGCCGGGCTATTAATGGTTTATGCAGGTGCCCACGGTCAAATGCTTTTAAAAGACGCCATGAATATTAAAGGACCTAAAAAGATTTTTCTTCTTACAGGGCCCCATGCTCTTAATAGGGTGATTCTCTCAAGGATTATAGATGTTTCATCCTTAACCCTTGTTACTTATAAACATTATTTCGAGAAGAAGTTCCCAAAGCTAGCAAGCAAGACGGTTTATTTTCCCCTCTATTTCGCACCACATGAGAGATATGCTAGACTAAAAGTCAGAGAGAAACCCATAATGAAATGCTTATTGACAGGACACACAATTCCTAGGCTGTATCCTTTTCGAGATGCACTAAAAACGACTATTAAAAATAACCAAAAATACTGGAAATATGCTGATATTATGCGGCATCCTCGCTGGGCAAGGCGAGGCAGGCTGGAGTCATATGAAATCGGGCCTCAACTAAATGAAGACTACGCAAAGACTTTGAATCGATATTTTTGCTCCATAGCCACAGATTCAAAATATAGATATGGGCTAGCGAAATATTATGAGATACCGGCAGCGGGTGCATTGCTTATAGCCACAAGAACGCCGGACATAAACGATGCAGGGTTTAAGCCCTGGGTTCATTTTGTGCCGATTGAAAAGAAAGACTCAGAAAAAGCAATGAATCAGGTTATAAAAATTATAGAAAATCCGTCAAATTATGAGTTTATCAGGAAACAAGGCAGGGAATTTGTGCTTGAAAACCACAGCGTAAAAAACAGAGTTCAGAGATTCAAAGAACTTTTAGAGAGGATCTAATGTCATACGACGGCTTGCTTATAAACACTTGCTCAATAAAGAGAAGGTCTTTTGATAAGTGGGGCGAGGCGACCGAGGCGATTGTCTCAAATATATCCTGTCGATTTATGAACATTATAAAGCGAGTAACAGATTATAGCGGTGAAGAAAGAGTAAGCGCAGGGAAGTTTTTCTTTAAGGCGAATATTGACATATATCATACTGATTTAATTGTTTACAATGATCGGGAGTATGCGGTTCTAAAAATTAATAAACCTCAAGATTCAGCTTCTTCTCATCATATTGAGGTCTGGGTGGCATAAAAAAATGGCAAACTTTGAACTGGACACAAAAGACTTTGATCTTAAGTTTGACCAGCTAAACAACAAGGAACTTCCAGAAGCTATAAAAAACGCCCTGCTTCAAACCGGCGCTCTTATTATAGACGATGCAATAAATGAAGAGCCAAGAGTCCCGCACAAGACCGGGCACTTATGGCGGAGTCAAAGAATAGAAATAGAATCAAAAAAGGGTAGCCATAGCCTTTTGGTAGGATTCAATACGGAATACGCAGCCCGATTACATGAAGCACCAAAGGCGTGGAACTGGACCCTTGAAGGCTCAGGTCCTAAATATTTAGAATCAAAATTATTGAAATTTAACAAAAAATACATTAGCTTTATAGTAGAGCAATTGAATAAAGAATTAGGGAAATAAAAAAGATGCCTATAAAAGAGATAGCTCAATGGGTCGAAGACAATACAAGCTGGGAGATCGGCACAGATCTTTTTGTAGGGCATCTGCCTTTGAAACGGCCTGACGGCTCGGACATCCCAGATAGATGTCTTTTAATTTTAGAAAATTCGCCCGGGGCAGTAGAGCCGGATCTTCCGGACCGTCTTGACAAGGCAATACAATTTTGGAATAGGGCTAGGAATTATTTCGAGGCTCGAGACGATGCCTTCGAATTGTTTGAACTCATCCACGGGACATCGGGCTGGAACCTGCCGGTTCTGGTATCAGGTGATCAATACTTGGCCATGACCGTCGATGCAATCGGCTCTCCAGCGCCGATAGAAAACCCGGATGAGAAAGGCTATTTCGTATTTTCAACAAACTATGTATGGAGGCTGGAAAAAGCCTCATGCTAAAACAGGAGGACTAACATGCCTAAATGGCCATTCGGTGACATTGGACCTTGTATTGTAATTTGGGATTTCGGCGGAACGCCAATTGAACTTGATCCTTATCTTGGGACCGTGACCCTTCGGATTGCCGACAGTGTAGAAAATGTGGAAGAGGAACGCTGGGGCTCAACTGCAGTGGACGCTGTCTTTTCCGGCACAGAATGCCAGCTTGATGTTCCTTTGACAAGGCAGGACTTTGATGACCTTGCAAACTGGGTGCCAGGCTTATCGAAGTCGGGCTCGGATTACATCTTTGCACCTAAGGCTGGCTGTGCTATGTACGAGAACGCAAAGGAGATAGTGATTAAACCTCTTTGCGATAATCAACCCGATACTGACGACTCGCACTGGATCCATATCTTCAAGGCTTATCCTTGGAGAGATGTTGAGCTGGGATTTGACAGGAGCGGACAGCGAACATTTCTGGTTCACTTTAAGTTGTTCCCGGATCAGACAAGCGGTGCCGGTGGGCGTGTGTTTAGCGTAGGTTTGGTGACCTAAAAGGCGAGAGATGAGCTTAAAAATAAGCACTAAAAAAAGCCTGTTTAAGCCGATTACAATCGAGCTGGACGGCAAGGTGCTCGAGGCCAAACCGTTGAACCGCAGTCTTCTGGCAGAGATTCAAAAGATTGAAAGAGAGGTAAGATCAGGAAAAACACATAGAGCCTACGATGAACTGAAACTTATATTCGGCGACCATTCAGAGTTTGACCAGCTAGACATTCGATATGTGAACGAAATACTGTCTTATGTCCTAAAGAAAATCTATTCGCCTGAGAAACTGCCGCCTGAGGAGCCTGAGGAAGAAAAAAACTCGAAAGGGCCTGGAGACAAAGAATAGCTCTCATAGCGTCTGAGTTTCCAGGCCTATTTACAAGAGAAGAACTTTATAGCCTTGAGTACCGAGAGGAAAAGTTCTGGTGGCTTCAGGCTCAAAAGAGAAAGATAATTCGACAAATGGAAGCATATCAAGCAGCAAGAGCAGGTATGGCAACGGACGAAAGTTATCGAGACCAGCTTACAATGTTGAACTGGGAATTAAAAAAGATAGATGCTTGGATAGACGAAAAGCCTGAAGTCATAAGGCCTAAAAGGAGAGGCAACTAATGCTTGGAGCATGGATGACCGGGGCCATCGTCGGAAAGCTGACGATGGACAAGACCGGGTGGGATGCCTCGGTCCGCCAAGTAAAACAAGACGAAGAGGCCTTAAAAACTAAGGCAAAAGGCGTAGAGGTCTCTATTAGCTCAATAGGCAAAGGCTTGACCCTTATGGGGGGAGTTATAACCGGGGCATTCGGACTGATGG
>Ga0164310_10002035_pt1 | contig 11601 bp, 5 predicted proteins | sample GuaBasSedimGuay1_FD_121795 | JGI IMG/M metagenome (GOLD analysis project Ga0164310, IMG submission 121795) | Subseafloor sediment microbial communities from Guaymas Basin, Gulf of California, Mexico - Guay1, Core 4569-9, 0-3 cm | ecosystem: Environmental > Aquatic > Marine > Hydrothermal vents >... | reverse complement strand
TTGTTATTTTTAGTTACGAAATTTATATTTATTAAAAATGTGGTTAATAACAACGCACTTGTATTTTCTATATAAAAATGGATTTAGAGCTTACCTATGAGGGATTGAAATTTTTTCAATGTTTCTAAGCCATTTTAATACAAATAAAATTTAGAGCTTACCTATGAGGGATTGAAATATGGTAGTTTCACATACAACATTGCCATCGAAACTAAATTTAGAGCTTACCTATGAGGGATTGAAATACGTAAGGTCGGCACTACCTGCAAATGTGGTGCCATCATTTAGAGCTTACCTATGAGGGATTGAAATGCTAGGGCATGTATTATTTTAGCAAGTGGAAGCGGGATTTAGAGCTTACCTATGAGGGATTGAAATATTTTAACTGGTACTGAAAGGGTTACTGCTTGGAATAATTTAGAGCTTACCTATGAGGGATTGAAATAGATAGGGTAGACAGCTTGGATGCTGCACTACCTGGATTTAGAGCTTACCTATGAGGGATTGAAATTAAAGACTATTTAAAAACAGTTTTGCTAATATATAAATTTAGAGCTTACCTATGAGGGATTGAAATACAATTCAGCGTGTTCAGCGAATTCTTCTGGAAAGTCATTTAGAGCTTACCTATGAGGGATTGAAATAACATTACACGCAAAGCAATAAAGGGGTTGTTTTTATTTAGAGCTTACCTATGAGGGATTGAAATGTGTGCAGCCCAGTACCTTAAAGCCCATTCCCTTGATCGATTTAGAGCTTACCTATGAGGGATTGAAATTTCTTTTTTGCTTTTTTAGTCTTTGATATTCTTTCCCTATTTAGAGCTTACCTATGAGGGATTGAAATGCTTTTGCTTTTTTAATTAAACCTGTTACTTCTCGGATTTAGAGCTTACCTATGAGGGATTGAAATTGATTATTTCTGTGTCTCTTAAACAGTAATTAAAGAATTTAGAGCTTACCTATGAGGGATTGAAATTGATTATTTCTGTGTCTCTTAAACAGTAATTAAAGAATTTAGAGCTTACCTATGAGGGATTGAAATTTTTTCTATATTTAACTAACACCCCAAAAGAGTAATAAATTTAGAGCTTACCTATGAGGGATTGAAATATTGCTAAACCTATCCATGTACCAAGTGTTGTGACAAATTTAGAGCTTACCTATGAGGGATTGAAATTCGGACGGATGTAATAAGAGATTTACTTGTCTATGTATTTAGAGCTTACCTATGAGGGATTGAAATTTCAACAATTGTTTCAACAATATCTAGTGCAATTACAAATTTAGAGCTTACCTATGAGGGATTGAAATGAGACATGGGATAATTTAGTAGAAGTGGAAACAACAATTTAGAGCTTACCTATGAGGGATTGAAATGACTTGATTCGGCTGGCAGTAAGGGAGGCTTTTTCGGAATTTAGAGCTTACCTATGAGGGATTGAAATCAGCGACGAGGACATACAACGGTTAAAGGCAATGGAAATTTAGAGCTTACCTATGAGGGATTGAAATACCTATGACTGCCTTATCCTCGCTTATGATTGCTTATTTAGAGCTTACCTATGAGGGATTGAAATTTCCTTCCTTGATTAGCTTACTTAACTTTTTCGTTGCATTTAGAGCTTACCTATGAGGGATTGAAATAGGATATGTCCAGCCAAAGCACCCACTGCCTCAAATATTTAGAGCTTACCTATGAGGGATTGAAATATCTTTTCTGCTTTCTTTGGCACTCCCTTGATTTTTTATTTAGAGCTTACCTATGAGGGATTGAAATGTGGCTTAGAGGGGAAATCGATACAGAATTACACGACAATTTAGAGCTTACCTATGAGGGATTGAAATAGATTTATTAGAAAAGGAGCTAAAAAAGCATGGGTATGAATTTAGAGCTTACCTATGAGGGATTGAAATGTGACGAAAGGAAACTGATTGAAAAAATAGTTAATGAATTTAGAGCTTACCTATGAGGGATTGAAATTCAATGAAGGAAACAATTAGCGTTTTGGATAAAGAAGATTTAGAGCTTACCTATGAGGGATTGAAATTATCAGGATGCACTTAAAAAGAAAGTTGAAGAGATTGAATTTAGAGCTTACCTATGAGGGATTGAAATCGGCTAACGCACTTTTTCAATGCAAGCTTGATGATAAATTTAGAGCTTACCTATGAGGGATTGAAATAGTGTTGTGGGAATATATATCTTGGAGCAGCTTATTAAATTTAGAGCTTACCTATGAGGGATTGAAATGTTTGCAATATTCAATTAATTCCTTTTCTGACACATATTTAGAGCTTACCTATGAGGGATTGAAATAAGGGAAACTATTTGGATTAGGCAAACTAAGCAAGAATTTAGAGCTTACCTATGAGGGATTGAAATGTTTAACAATTATAAAAAAGCTTTGCAGGTGTGGGAGATTTAGAGCTTACCTATGAGGGATTGAAATCTTTAACAAGCAAACACTTTCCTCAATCCTCTTATCTAATTTAGAGCTTACCTATGAGGGATTGAAATTTCAACAATTGTTTCAACAATATCTAGTGCAATTACATTTAGAGCTTACCTATGAGGGATTGAAATTTTAACAATTATAAAAAAGCTTTGCAGGTGTGGGAGATTTAGAGCTTACCTATGAGGGATTGAAATTTCCGCCAGCAATGGGTATATTTAACCTAGCAAGCTCATTTAGAGCTTACCTATGAGGGATTGAAATGAAATAAGGAAGGCTATTTGTGAGGCACTTATGTTAGATTTAGAGCTTACCTATGAGGGATTGAAATCCAAAATAACATAATCATACCAGAGAAAATAGAAAAAGATTTAGAGCTTACCTATGAGGGATTGAAATAAGTCTGAATATATGCTCAATAGTAACAGCGTCTTTTATTTAGAGCTTACCTATGAGGGATTGAAATGCTGAAACATTTTACATCGGAGTGGACTTTAGTCCTATTTAGAGCTTACCTATGAGGGATTGAAATGTTCATCGTCCGTTGCAGTCGCCGATACATTATAAAATTTAGAGCTTACCTATGAGGGATTGAAATGGAGACATAAATGACGGAGGAATTTATCTGGGACTGGATTTAGAGCTTACCTATGAGGGATTGAAATTTTGAAATTGAGTTTGAAAATAAATATTACATGCTAAATTTAGAGCTTACCTATGAGGGATTGAAATTGCCACTTCCCATAGTTTCATTCTTGCTTTCCACAAATTTAGAGCTTACCTATGAGGGATTGAAATACAGCAAAAAGCACTGGTGATGATTTAAGTTTTTGTATTTAGAGCTTACCTATGAGGGATTGAAATTGCAAAATATATGAAATTGTTTTAACTGCAACAAGTATTTAGAGCTTACCTATGAGGGATTGAAATAGTGGTACATACACGAGTTTTTTTGAAGTAAGCGGGATTTAGAGCTTACCTATGAGGGATTGAAATTAATACGGTCTTTGTGACATAAAAGACAGCGTTTGCTGATTTAGAGCTTACCTATGAGGGATTGAAATCGCATCACTGCGTAAAGTATTATAAACAGCGCTTGAAAAATTTAGAGCTTACCTATGAGGGATTGAAATGTTAACATTTTAATCACTTCAGCTTTTCTCTCCATTAAATTTAGAGCTTACCTATGAGGGATTGAAATTTTAACAATTATAAAAGAGCTCTGCAGATGTGGGAAATTTAGAGCTTACCTATGAGGGATTGAAATAATCATATGCTATCCTTAATAATTCAAGAATTAGTGGATTTAGAGCTTACCTATGAGGGATTGAAATGCCGAAAAGAAAAAATTTGCTTTTTTCGGACGTTAATTTAGAGCTTACCTATGAGGGATTGAAATTAAAGAGAATTCATTATTAGTTTAGCAAGCTTATACTATTTAGAGCTTACCTATGAGGGATTGAAATTATTTTCATAAAATAGCTATTAGGGTTTTTAATACAGATTTAGAGCTTACCTATGAGGGATTGAAATAAAGCAGATAAAAAACCGCATTGATTTAATTCATATTGATTTAGAGCTTACCTATGAGGGATTGAAATAAATTATGCTTTTTCACAAATTGGCAGAAGTAAAACATTTAGAGCTTACCTATGAGGGATTGAAATACAGATAGATTCGTTCTCTTGGCATAACTGCCTTACATTTAGAGCTTACCTATGAGGGATTGAAATCTGGAGGTAGGTATGCCAGACGGCACTGGTCTCTTAGATTTAGAGCTTACCTATGAGGGATTGAAATTACTTACTCCTGAACGGCTTATGGAATTGTGGCGGAATTTAGAGCTTACCTATGAGGGATTGAAATATAACTGCGTTAATAGTGGAAGTGCAAGCTACAAATGGATTTAGAGCTTACCTATGAGGGATTGAAATCAGTATGAAGTGTATGAGTGGAAAATTGTCGGATTATATTTAGAGCTTACCTATGAGGGATTGAAATCGCAAATTGCTCTCCTTATCTCTGGACTTACAACGCATTTAGAGCTTACCTATGAGGGATTGAAATAAATAAGCCGCTAATTCAAACTTATCTAATTCATCAATTTAGAGCTTACCTATGAGGGATTGAAATACAAATATAACAATGCGCTTACTTCACGTGCTGGCACATTTAGAGCTTACCTATGAGGGATTGAAATAATCTAATTGCTCTTTAGATTTAGCTGCATCTATGCATTTAGAGCTTACCTATGAGGGATTGAAATTTCAGGCGCATGTGGAGCAGGATCCGACCAGTCACCAATTTAGAGCTTACCTATGAGGGATTGAAATTACTCAGACTTGGCAATTCCCAATGTGCCACCCAAAAATTTAGAGCTTACCTATGAGGGATTGAAATCGGACGGATGTAATAAGAGATTTGCTTGTCTTTGTAATTTAGAGCTTACCTATGAGGGATTGAAATATACCAGGACGCACTTAAAAAGAAAGTTGAAGAAATATTTAGAGCTTACCTATGAGGGATTGAAATCTCGGACATTGCCCGAACACTTCCACATAAACATCACATTTAGAGCTTACCTATGAGGGATTGAAATAACATTTCACGTGGAATTGAAAGAGCAAGGGATAAATATTTAGAGCTTACCTATGAGGGATTGAAATTCACACGTTTATTGACAAGATGAAAAAACTTGGGTATAATTTAGAGCTTACCTATGAGGGATTGAAATAACGGAGTAGGTGAAAGTGCATTATTTTGGTTAGGTAAATTTAGAGCTTACCTATGAGGGATTGAAATAAGGTAGGAGAGCTTGAAATTACACGTGCAGTGATTATTTAGAGCTTACCTATGAGGGATTGAAATTTGGGTAAGAAAATGGGATACAACTAACAATAATTATTTAGAGCTTACCTATGAGGGATTGAAATTGAGCCGAGCAGCTTACACTATGCAAATGATGCATAATTTAGAGCTTACCTATGAGGGATTGAAATGATTGGACGGGCGTGATTCATGAGGTTTATGCTGGATTTAGAGCTTACCTATGAGGGATTGAAATTCTTTTCCATGTCTGCATTATTCTTTTTCGTGTGCTCATTTAGAGCTTACCTATGAGGGATTGAAATGAGTTGATGTACGGCGGATGTATCGTGAAGGGGTAATTATTTAGAGCTTACCTATGAGGGATTGAAATTTTTTGTAGGATATTCATACTTCCACATCACATAAGGATTTAGAGCTTACCTATGAGGGATTGAAATATTAAAACCCGTTTCTACCTTGATTTTTTCTGCTTTTATTTAGAGCTTACCTATGAGGGATTGAAATCGGAAATTGAAATGCTTATTTATGAGTGGAGACTTGAAAATTTAGAGCTTACCTATGAGGGATTGAAATCTTGTTGTTTGCACTATATCTGTTTTGTAACGTGGCCCATTTAGAGCTTACCTATGAGGGATTGAAATAATAACTGGACAAACTAGTGGTGCAACAGCTATTGAATTTAGAGCTTACCTATGAGGGATTGAAATCATGCGCCTGAATGGTTCTGGCGTGCCGTCTATGACATTTAGAGCTTACCTATGAGGGATTGAAATAGTATGATTTTTGCTTGTAACATGGGTGACTTATTTGATTTAGAGCTTACCTATGAGGGATTGAAATATAAATATGTTAAAGCAGAGATTTCTCTAGCTGGTACAATTTAGAGCTTACCTATGAGGGATTGAAATTTCCAAATCGCTTTCAAGTGCTTTCAATTTCTTAATAATTTAGAGCTTACCTATGAGGGATTGAAATGCGTTTGCTGAAATATATCAACAGCACTATTAATCCAATTTAGAGCTTACCTATGAGGGATTGAAATTTGAGGTTTTTCAAGGATCCCTGCTTCAATAACTGTATTTAGAGCTTACCTATGAGGGATTGAAATACAAAAAAAATAGGTTATCTTGAAAATGTTTCAATAGATTTAGAGCTTACCTATGAGGGATTGAAATTCATATACATAGTCTTTTAAACCATATATGGTTAACATTTAGAGCTTACCTATGAGGGATTGAAATCGGGGTGAATTTTTGCAGTTTCTGTTTGTAATATAGATTTAGAGCTTACCTATGAGGGATTGAAATTCAATTAACCCCCTTGTTAACTTTCTGTCCTCGCTTAATTTAGAGCTTACCTATGAGGGATTGAAATTGGTTTTTCTACCCATGCAATAATATATGGCGACACCATTTAGAGCTTACCTATGAGGGATTGAAATTATTGACAAACAGATAAAGGAATGTGGACGTGTCAAATTTAGAGCTTACCTATGAGGGATTGAAATTCAATAATTCATCATTTTTTCCACCTGCCAGCCCTACAAATTTAGAGCTTACCTATGAGGGATTGAAATGATATGCTTCTTCAAACTTATTATCAAGCAATTTATCATTTAGAGCTTACCTATGAGGGATTGAAATGTTTTTTACTTTTCTTAACCATTCTTGGTGTCTTTTATTTAGAGCTTACCTATGAGGGATTGAAATATGTTTAGGCTTGAGATGGCATTGAACATTGCAGCATATTTAGAGCTTACCTATGAGGGATTGAAATTGAAAGTGCAGGGTTTAAAGTGGGTGATTATGTTTTATTTAGAGCTTACCTATGAGGGATTGAAATTTTTGTTATGCAAATACCTGTGATTTCTGTTTGTATAAATTTAGAGCTTACCTATGAGGGATTGAAATTTTTAATCCCACCAAAGCCTTAAAGTATTTTTACCTAATTTAGAGCTTACCTATGAGGGATTGAAATAACAAATCACCAATTTGTTTGTAAGATAAGCCCTCCATTTAGAGCTTACCTATGAGGGATTGAAATTCTGGAATAACTACTGGATTAAGTGGTATTACTGGTAATTTAGAGCTTACCTATGAGGGATTGAAATTTGAAGCAGCAGAACGAAACACAAGGAAACCCTGCTTATTTAGAGCTTACCTATGAGGGATTGAAATCTTGCAAAACCAGCAGTGCTGGAAATTGTTAAGCTGTATTTAGAGCTTACCTATGAGGGATTGAAATTTCAGTCTTAGCTTCATCAGTGGTAGGGTCAATTTATTTAGAGCTTACCTATGAGGGATTGAAATAGCTACAGTGGATATTCCTGGTTTGGGACAATTTAAAATTTAGAGCTTACCTATGAGGGATTGAAATCTCTTGATGTGATTAAAGTTGAAACACAATCAGAGGAATTTAGAGCTTACCTATGAGGGATTGAAATCCTCCTGGAGCTGTAGTGTTAGGTAGAGTGGCTCACAATTTAGAGCTTACCTATGAGGGATTGAAATTACATTGGCGGAAAAACGGCTACAGGTGATGGCTTGGATTTAGAGCTTACCTATGAGGGATTGAAATATTCTACTTGCCCATTTGCTTTGAACTTAATATTGTAATTTAGAGCTTACCTATGAGGGATTGAAATGCTTGAAGCAACGTTAACTACAATCACAGGAACAAATTTAGAGCTTACCTATGAGGGATTGAAATCCTGCTAGTGGTGTAATTATAACGGCAGATTTCGAAATTTAGAGCTTACCTATGAGGGATTGAAATAGGTCATCCTCATTCAGTGTCACTACAGGGTCACTTATTTAGAGCTTACCTATGAGGGATTGAAATCTGTGCCCTGGTATCGTAATCCTTCATGCCTATGGTAATTTAGAGCTTACCTATGAGGGATTGAAATCCGTAAATGGTGGTGCACAAAGTTCTATTCTGTCTCTATTTAGAGCTTACCTATGAGGGATTGAAATGGAAATCATGACACACCAATAGAAATTTGGTATCAAGATTTAGAGCTTACCTATGAGGGATTGAAATGCTAGTGGCAGCATCGGCGGCGGCTAGGACAGCCCATTTAGAGCTTACCTATGAGGGATTGAAATGCTGCTTTTGTTTATGCAGCTACAGAAGTGCGAAAGGATTTAGAGCTTACCTATGAGGGATTGAAATCATATTGATGAAATAGTAGCTGGAAAATTCAGAGGAGATTTAGAGCTTACCTATGAGGGATTGAAATAGCAGATAAATAGCTAACTGATGACGAGCAAATAGTTTATTTAGAGCTTACCTATGAGGGATTGAAATTTTTGCTTTATCTGATTTAAAAACAAATAGAAAATCATTTAGAGCTTACCTATGAGGGATTGAAATTTGGAGGATTTCCTCACACTTAAAGGCAATACGGAAATTTAGAGCTTACCTATGAGGGATTGAAATTTAGATATGCCAACGATTCCCTAGAGAATAGACAGCATTTAGAGCTTACCTATGAGGGATTGAAATAAATTTATAGTTATTGGAGAGGCTTTATCTCTTTAAATTTAGAGCTTACCTATGAGGGATTGAAATCATGAGTTACTGCACTTGCTATTGCAGATCCTACAGTATTTAGAGCTTACCTATGAGGGATTGAAATGGTCATTACAAAGAATGATGCCATCAATATGCCCTATAAATTTAGAGCTTACCTATGAGGGATTGAAATTTCTGATTTACGTCCAGAGGTGCATAAGGTAATGTTAAATTTAGAGCTTACCTATGAGGGATTGAAATAAAGAATTATCTTATATAGGATTTGAAATAGATAAAATTTAGAGCTTACCTATGAGGGATTGAAATTTAAGTCTTCACTTACAAGTGCTGCTGGATCAGATACATTTAGAGCTTACCTATGAGGGATTGAAATAGATAGGGTAGACAGCTTGGATGCTGCACTACCTGGATTTAGAGCTTACCTATGAGGGATTGAAATGGATCCAGGCGATGTCATTGAGGTTATACATGATGGAATTTAGAGCTTACCTATGAGGGATTGAAATTCTTTATAAAGTTGTCTTAGTTTGTTAGCTGACAGGATTTAGAGCTTACCTATGAGGGATTGAAATCTAACTTTGATAAATTGATTTTTTATGTCTATATCTTCATTTAGAGCTTACCTATGAGGGATTGAAATTATAAAAAACAAAAACAAATTGCACTTCAGCATAATTTATTTAGAGCTTACCTATGAGGGATTGAAATCTGCTAGCACAGGTATTTTTAGTGGGTGGTGTTCATATTTAGAGCTTACCTATGAGGGATTGAAATATTGTAGCTGGATATATAAGTTCATTATTATAAGCACATTTAGAGCTTACCTATGAGGGATTGAAATGATTCATCTGTCCATAAGTATCTAGTTGCTAAAGCAGCATTTAGAGCTTACCTATGAGGGATTGAAATAATGGCTGTAAGGGAAGTGTTTACACCAGCAATTGCAGATTTAGAGCTTACCTATGAGGGATTGAAATCTAAATTTTCCTTAACAAGCACACTTCTAAGCTCTTCATTTAGAGCTTACCTATGAGGGATTGAAATTTCAAAGATGTGGAATAATCAAATTGCACCTAGAACATTTAGAGCTTACCTATGAGGGATTGAAATATGCAAGTGGTAATGTTAGAACTACAATGGATTTAGCCGATTTAGAGCTTACCTATGAGGGATTGAAATCTGTTTCCTTATCCTCAACCCATTCTGGTGGCTTGAATTTAGAGCTTACCTATGAGGGATTGAAATATTTTTCCCCGCAATAGCGAGCATTGGGTAAAGGGTATTTAGAGCTTACCTATGAGGGATTGAAATCTGATTGGGGTTCTGGTGGAGATATCCCTGGTGCAACCAATTTAGAGCTTACCTATGAGGGATTGAAATACTTTTCATCCTGAGCGTTTAGACGAGCCATTAAAAATTTAGAGCTTACCTATGAGGGATTGAAATTTTCACAAATATCATAAGTAATGAGGACATAATCAAAATTTAGAGCTTACCTATGAGGGATTGAAATGCGTCAAAAAGTTTTACTTTCAAAACGTTTTACGTATTTAGAGCTTACCTATGAGGGATTGAAATTCTTCTTATGAGTATCAATATATTTATGATTACCTTCATTTAGAGCTTACCTATGAGGGATTGAAATGAAGTATGTGCGTAAACAGGTATTTTGGATTTTTGTATTTAGAGCTTACCTATGAGGGATTGAAATATATTGACAATCAAGTATGAAGTTTTCAAGATCTAGATTTAGAGCTTACCTATGAGGGATTGAAATTTACTTTTGACAGGCTTATTGTTCATAAACAGATATATTTAGAGCTTACCTATGAGGGATTGAAATCATTAGCTTTTATTCTTAGAGACTTTCCCGATACTGATTTAGAGCTTACGTATGAGGGATTGAAAGACTTTTCATCCTGAGCGTTTAGATGAGCCATTAAAAATTTAGAGCTTACCTATGAGGGATTGAAAGTTACTATTGTTATTGCATTTAAAATAAATACCGTTTATTTAGAGCTTACCTATGAGGGATTGAAAGTTCTACAAAAGAATAATCATCACAAATTAGTTCAGCATTTAGAGCTTACCTATGAGGGATTGAAAGTTTAAATATTGTGTTCTTACTGCTCTGCTTACTCTGTATTTAGAGCTTACCTATGAGGGATTGAAACTTGGACTGGTCAGTGATTTTGGAATTAGCGGAAAGAATTTAGAGCTTACCTATGAGGGATTGAAACGTGACCCAAAGCTGCGTCAGGCTTTCCAAAGCCTTACATTTAGAGCTTACCTATGAGGGATTGAAACCGCAACCACAACGCCCGCACCACATCCGCACTTAATAAAATTTAGAGCTTACCTATAAGGGATTGAAACTTAGGTCAACGACGTTTGAAACTGAAATTATTTCCCTATTTAGAGCTTACCTATGAGGGATTGAAACTTCGGGGAAGATTAAAAGTTCTCCTCCCATTATTCTTTATTTAGAGCTTACCTATGAGGGATTGAAAGCCGACAAAAACAGGAATAAGAGTAATGTTTGCTACTAATTTAGAGCTTACCTATGAGGGATTGAAAGCAAGGGACGATTAGTCTTACTTGAAAAACAACAAAATTTAGAGCTTACCTATGAGGGATTGAAAGTATACTGTTATCAGAACGGCAGGTTCGACAACAAAATAAATTTAGAGCTTACCTATGAGGGATTGAAAGATTTTAAAGATTTAATTATCTGCTATCTGGAAACAGGATTTAGAGCTTACCTATGAGGGATTGAAAGG
>Ga0164310_10002034_pt1 | contig 11603 bp, 10 predicted proteins | sample GuaBasSedimGuay1_FD_121795 | JGI IMG/M metagenome (GOLD analysis project Ga0164310, IMG submission 121795) | Subseafloor sediment microbial communities from Guaymas Basin, Gulf of California, Mexico - Guay1, Core 4569-9, 0-3 cm | ecosystem: Environmental > Aquatic > Marine > Hydrothermal vents... | reverse complement strand
GGCCATGGCCAGCGCCTTCTTGCTCCCCACCATAACTAGGAGCTTACGGGCCCGAGTGACCGCTGTGTAAAGCAGATTGCGCTGTAATAATAGATAGTGTTGCGTCAATAGGGGAAGAATCACAGCAGGATACTCGCTGCCCTGGGACTTGTGGACCGAGATGGCATAGGCCAATGTAATGTCATCCAGTTCAGAAAATCGGTAGGTCACCTGGCGCTCTTCATAGTTTACGGTCATCTCCCCTGTGGTCTGGTCAATGGATAGAATGAATCCAATATCACCATTAAAGACTTCTTTTTCATAGTCATTCCTGATTTGCATGACCTTGTCACCGGGGCCATAGACATGGGACCCTATTCTCACCCCATGGGCTTTTGGATTCAAGAGCTCTTGAAGCCTTTGGTTCAGTACCCCGGTGCCCAAGTTGCCTCGGTGCATCGGGGTAAGCACCTGAACATCCCTCAAAGGGTCTAGGGAAAACCTTTTGGGGACCCGTTTGCATGCCAGTTCCAGCACCACCTCAAGCGCCTGCTCCGGGTCTTCCTGTGCAATAAAATAGAAATCCTGAAGCCCTTCTGAGCTGCGCTCGGATTGCGGCATGAGGCCTTGATTTATCCTGTGGGCATTAACGGTGATAAGGCTTTGCTTTGCCTGACGAAAGATCTCTGTGAGGGTGACAACCGGGATCTTTCCCGAATGGATCATGTCTCTGAGCACATTGCCCGGCCCTACAGAGGGAAGCTGATCCACATCACCCACAAGGATGAGCCTGGCATGGGATGGAATTGCCTTGAGTAAATGGGCCATGAGGGAGACATCCACCATTGAGACCTCGTCCACAATAATCACATCAGCCTCTAATGGCCTATTCTCATTGCGTTGAAACCCTCCCTTCTCCCATGAGAATTCCAGGAGCCGATGTATGGTCTTCGCCTCCATGGCGGTTGCCTCCTGCATACGCTTTGAGGCCCGTCCTGTAGGGGCAGCCAAAAGGACCCTGGTCTTCTTGGCCTGAAAAATTTGGATGATTCCCTTGACAGCGGTAGTCTTTCCAGTGCCGGGTCCTCCGGTTATGATAAGGGCCTTGCTCTCCAAGGCCTTTTGTATGGCCTCGAGCTGCTTGGGGGCAAAGGTCAAGCCCATGCTTTGCCTAAGCCACTGCACTGCCTTTGGAGCGTCGATCAATGGCCCGCCGGCTGGCGCCTGGAGGATACGCGCCATATGCCGGGCAATACCTGTCTCAGCCATGTGATATCTCCTGAGAAACACGGCCTTCTTATCTGGCTCAAAGGCATCTAGGTCTTCATTGAGGTCTTCTATGACTATTTCGTCCTTTGCCACAAGAGAGGCAATTGCCCTGGAGATCTCCTGTTGGGATGTGCCGAGGAGCTTAGCACAGGAAAGCAACAAGGCCCTATACGGATAGAATACATGGCCTTGTTCAGCCCTCATACTGAGGCTAAAAAGCACTCCAGCTTCGAGCCTTTGAATACAGTTGTGCTCAAAACCCAGGCTTGTGGCAACTCGGTCGGCGGTCTTAAAACCTATCCCTGGAATATCCCTGGCAAGTCGGTAAGGGTTCTCTGTGATTATGGACAAAGCTCCTTTGCCGTATCGCTTGATGATCTTGGTGGCAAGGGATAGCCCCAAGTCATGGCTTTTGAGAAAAAGCATGAGGGAGCTGACCTCCTTCTGCTCTTTCCAGGCATCCTTAATGAGCTCCAGCCGCTTTTGCCCTATCCCTTCCACCTTGGCCAATTCATCAATTCTCTCATCAATTACGGAAAGGGTTTCTTCGCCGAACATGTCCACGATCCTCTCCGCCAACACAGGGCCTATGCCTTCTATTAGGCCAGAGCCCAGGTATTTTTTTATGGCCTCAATACCCTTGGGCATCACCCTCTGATAGCTTTGTACCCTGAACTGGCGCCCAAACTTGGGATGATTTTCCCAAAGCCCTGTGAGCCGGATGGTCTGTCCTGTGGTGATGTTCGGTAGATTTCCCACAATCGTCACGGATAAAGGATAGCCTTCCACCTTCAGTCGAGCCACTGTGTAGCCGGTCTCAGGACTACTGAAAGTGATCCTCTCTACTTGACCCTCAAGATGAAGGGACCCTTGGAGGGATTTTTGGCCCCGCTGATTTTCTCCCTTGGCCTGCATCAAGCGAATCGTCCCGTCGCTTGGATTAGTTATCCACTTTTCTTCTATAGGTAAGAGAACGGGATGTTCTCAGTTTACAATTCCCCCACGAATCATGTATACCCCCGGGTGAATCCCTATGATTAAGGAGGCGCTATCCATGGAATTCAAGGATTTCATCTACGAAAAGGCCGAACCCCTGGCCTACCTGTACCTCAACCGACCGGACATGAAAAATGCCTTCACAACCCCCATGCTTGACGGCCTGTATGAGGCGCTCCAAGATGCCTCCAGAGACTCCAAAATCAAGGTTATCATCATTAAAGGAAAAGGCGAAGCCTTTTGTGCAGGCGCAGATATCAAGGACATGATATCTGGCAAGCTCCGGTCTTGGGGAATGAAGACCTATCTGGCAACCAAGGTACAAAGGATCCCCTTGCTTCTTGAACAGATGGATAAGCCTGTGCTGGCCTCCGTTGATGGCCCGGCTTATGGCGGAGGATTTGACCTCGCCCTTGCCTGTGACCTTCGTATTGCCTCAGACAGGGCGCGTTTTTGCTCCACAGTGGTGAGAATCGGGCTCGCCCCGGGAGGCGGGGGAGCCTATTATCTGCCCCGGCTCATTGGTATAAGCAGGGCCCTGGAACTGCTCCTAACCGGTAAAGAACTAAATGCCCAGGAAGCCCTGGAGTTGGGCATTGTGGATAGAATTGTACCGGCTGCCCGTCTGCATGAAGAGACCGAGGCCTTTGCCATGGAACTGGCCCAATGGCCACTGCCCTCCCTCAGGGCCACCAAAAAGGCCCTTTATTACGGCCTTGCCTCTGATCTAAAAGGGCATTTGGATTACATGTCCTCCCAGCTTGCCCTCCTCACAGAGACAGAGGAACACCAACAATGCGTGCGTAAGATCGCTGCGAAGATAGGAGTGCTGTAGTCTCGTGTATTTGGTCTATTTCGTCTTTTCGTTGGTTACGTCCATTTAATACCCATCCAAAAATCATGCTTGTCCAAAAACCGATTTCAGGTGTTAGCAGGGGATGTTCCCCCCGCCTGCGCCGGTATCGTGGCGGGCAGGGAAATGATACTCGCCCGCCTCAGGCGGGGTTAATTTGGCATTGGAAGCGAGCTGTTTTTTAGGAATCAAAATCTGTGTCAGGTAGAAATTGTCCACCGTTCACTGTTGACCGTTTTGGCCTGCATCAGGATGTCCTGTACCCATTTATAAAATTACATACATTTAAACCTTTGGTATCCACCTGCCGATAAAAAAGTATACATGACGGGCTGACAACTGCCCATTAATCCTACTACATAAGGAGCAGAAAACTACAAGTGCATAGTGCATTGAGAAAAAGAAGCCAAAACAATAACTCCCCCATTGAACGCCTGAGGGAAATCTCCTCTTGGGTCTCTTCTGTGTTGGATCTGGACCAATTATTGGAACTCATTATTGAAAAGGCCACTATTATGATGCGGGCAAAGGCCAGCTCGCTCCTTTTATTGGATAAGAGGACAAAGAAACTTTACTTCAAGGTTGCTACTGGTGCGAAAAAGGAAGAGGTCAGAAAATACGAAATAAATCTAGGCCAGGGTATTGCCGGGTACGTGGCGGAGAAGGGCGAGCCATTGCTAATACAGGACGTCACAAAGGATCCTAGGTGGTACAAGAAGATCAGCGAATCCACCGGATTTGAAACCAAATCCATCGCATGCGTCCCCATGAAGATGAATGGGGACATCATCGGAGTGGTAGAGATTATTGACAAAGAAGACGGCAGCCCTATTCAGCCTCAGGACATGAGGCTCCTTACCGTGTTCGCAGATCTGGCCTCTCTTGCCATCAGCAATGCCCAAAAGATTGACAAGGTACGCCGGGAAAACCAAGACCTTAAGGAGGAGCTAAGCCAACGTTACCAGATAATAGGGGAAAGTCAGGCCCTGAAAAAGGTGATCACCGATGCCTTTAAGGTGGCTAACTCCAAGACAAGCACTATGATCCTCGGGGAAAGCGGGACCGGCAAGGAGCTTCTGGCAAGACTGATTCACATGGCCGGGCCCAGAAAAGAAGAGCCAATGATTGTGCTTAACTGTGCCGCCCTTCCCGATACACTTTTGGAGGCCGAACTGTTCGGTTATGAAAAAGGGGCCTTTACAGGGGCTACCTCGCGAAAGATAGGCAAATTTGAACTTGCTGACGGGGGCACCCTTTTCTTGGATGAAATTGGTGAGATGAGCCCTGGGATGCAGGCCAAGCTCCTACGAGTGCTTCAGGAAGGGGTCTTTTACAGGGTGGGTGGAAATACTCCCATTTCTGTTGATGTACGGGTCATCTCAGCCACCAACCGCGATATAACCCAAGAGGTGGAGCAAGGCAAGTTTAGGGAGGACCTCTATTACCGGCTGAATGTGGTCCAAATACACATGCCTTCCCTTAGAGAAAGAAAGGAGGACATTCCACTCCTTGCCAACTACTTTTTGAAGATCTTTCAAAAGGAAAAAGGTCTGCCCGATCTCAAGATCTCCAAAAGCGCTATGGAAAAAATGATCAAGTACGACTGGCCCGGCAATATCAGGGAACTGCGCAATGCCATAGAACGCGCTGTGGTTATGGGCAATGGCAAGGAGATTCAACCCGAAGATCTCCCCATATTCTCGGTCCGAAAGGGAAATCAGGGCATTTCAGTGGGGATGACATTGAAGGATGCAGTAAATGCCTTTAAAAAGGACTTTATCATCCAAAACCTGAGGCATACCGGTGGCAACCGGACCGAGGCTGCCAGGATCATGGGAATCCAGAGGACCTACTTGTCGCGGATGATCTCAAAGTACAATCTCCAAGAGATCTGAGTCTCATCTTAACCAGGGTATTTGAAAAGGCAGTTATGCAATTATGGATAAATATCCTCTGCTGATTTTGTTAAGGAAGTTATTAATTCTGGGTCTATTAATTTTGGCTGTGGCCTGCGCCCATGCTCCGCAAAAAGAGGTGAAGCCCCAAATATCAGACCCAACCTTGGACCGGGCATCTCAGGCTTCCAACTCAGACATTAGGCTGGCCACCTGTGACATTTCTGCCCCCATAAACGTGCCTGATTCGGGAGCCTTCGAGCTGCTACCATCAATACCACTGACTCCCCCCCAGCCTGCCTCAAAACCAACCCGGGTCTCTGTATCACCCACTCCCCAAGAATATCTGGACAGGGCACTTGATCTGTGTCAGTTATCCAATAGATTCTGGGAAGAGGGCGATCTTGATAACGCCCTCAGCACACTTGATCAGGCCTATTCCCTTATCTTAAGGGTTCCCCCTGAAAGCCCGCCCGAGCTACTCCAACAAAAGGACGATCTGCGGGTTACCATATCAAAAAGGATCATTGAAATTTACGGGCTCAGGCATACCAGCGTGAGGGGATATCATAAGGCCATTCCATTGGTAATGAATCGGCACGTGCGTATGGCGATCCAGTCTTTCCTGGGAAAGGAGCGGGACTACTTTCTGGAGGCCTACAGGCGCTCTGGAAGATACCGGCCTGCCATCCTTAAGGCATTAAAAAGGGCGGGATTGCCAGAAGAGCTTTCCTGGCTTCCTTTGATCGAAAGTGGGTTCAAGATCAGGGCCCTGTCAAGGGCAAGGGCCTTGGGGCTTTGGCAGTTTATTGCATCCACGGGCTACAAGTTCGGTCTGAAGCGGACGGCCTGGATCGACGAAAGGATGGACCCGGAAAAATCCACCAGGGCAGCCATTGCCTATCTTAAGGAACTCCATAGTATTTTTGGAGATTGGACAACAGTATTGGCAGCATATAATTGTGGAGAGGGGACGGTTCTAAAGAGAATCCGCTCCCAGCGAATCAATTATCTGGATAACTTCTGGGACCTCTATGAAACATTGCCCAGGGAGACGGCCGCTTATGTTCCCAAGTTTTTGGCGGTCCTTCATATATTGAACCACCCCGAGGAATTCGGGATTAAACTTCCCCGGCCCGACCCACCTTTAGACTATGATGAGGTTACGGTTGACAAGCCACTTCATCTGGCAAGCGTGGCAAAGTCCCTGGGTCTCAGCACGCAAATCCTTAAAAATTTGAATCCTGAACTCCGCTATGCCATTACCCCCAGCGGAGGATACAAACTCCGGGTCCCAAAGGGAAAGGCAGCCCTACTCCTCGCCAAGTTGGATCAGATACCCGCTGCCCCTCTTGCCAATACGCGAACCATCCTTTACAGGGTAAGAAAGGGTGATTCCCTCTGCCGACTTGCCAGGCGTTATAATACCTCTGTGAGGGCCATCATGCTCCTAAATCACATAAAACGCCCCCATTATCTGAGGGTAGGATGGAGGCTCAAAATTCCTGTGGGCAAAAAACGATTGTATAGGGAGGCCTCGTTCACGCCTGCTGCCATAAGCGGGCCCTGTCTGGATTACTTTGTAAGGAGAGGGGATTCCTTGTGGAAGATTGCCAATCGTTTTGGAATCACACCAAGGGCAATCAAGACCATTAATCACTTGCGAGGCAACCGCATACAGATCGGTCAATTACTCAAAATTCCTCTACAGATCAAGTATAATACGCAAATAGAACAAAACACCACCCAAAGGAATCCGGGCAAATCGACCACATAGCATTATCACTATTGGGAGTGGCCTATTGCCTCCCTTTCCAACTGGTAGCGTTTTTCACTCTTACGGCATAGCTCCCAGATGATGCACTGGGGCCTGAACTTGCAATAGCCGCACGGGTCCGTGCACGCATCACAGTTGTCCAAGCATTCTTGACAATAGCTGATCTCCATCTTTTGACAAGTGACCACCGCCTCTCGATCCGGATGATATTTACACTTAGCCATATCCTTTCCTCTATCTCCTGCTTCAGAGTCCCAATCGGCTCACATAACGCTCCACTTGAATACCGATAAGTAGCCCTAGGTCCTATGTCAAGGGCAATGGTCCGGATCAATATGGATTTTTCTTGCCTCTGTGCCTCTATTTTCATAAGGTATATATATGTATCCACCCTAAGATATTAATTTTTCCACCCACTGTATTTCTTTTTGACATCCCGAGGGCCATGGGGGCGGTATTCAACAAAGATATGCATGAGCGATACACAGGCTGGTATAGAAGCTGGCAGGGAAAGGCCATTGACTCTGCATTGGAAAGCCTTATCGTCTCCCTTATTGATCCCCAGCCGGGCCAGCGGGTACTTGATGTGGGTTGTGGGGCAGGCAATCATCTCCTTATCTTGAATAAGTTGGGCCTTGATGTTAGCGGCATTGATGCCTCCCCATATATCATCGAACAGGCACGAAGGCGCCTGGGAAATCGCTGCACATTACGAGTTTGCCCGGCTGAAGAGCTCCCTTTTGAAGACAACGAATTCGATATAGTGGTTCTGATCAATACCCTTGAGTTTGTCCAGGATCCGGCCCAGGTACTGCGTGAAGCAGGAAGTGTGGCTTACAGGCATGTGTTTATAGGAGTATTTAACAGCCTTTCCTGGAGCGGCCTTGCCTATAGAATCCAAGGGCGCCTGGGCGATTCTCTGTTTCAGCACGTAAGATGGTACAACCTATGGCATATTAAGCGCCTGTTGCGGGCGGTCTACGGTGATATCCCCATTTCATGGCAAGCTGTTCGGCTCTACCCCGCATTTTGGGATAGGATGCGGCTCACTCCTGATTCGTCATGGATAGGAAGGCGAGTTCCGTTTGGCCTGTTCCTGGCCTTGTGTGCCACAATGGTTTATACGGTAAAGACTAACAACATCCCACTCAAAATCAGAATCAAGGAGGTGGGACAACCCCTCACCCATGCGAGGGTAAGCAGTCCCGCCTACCCCATGGATTTCGGTCAAGAACAAGGAGTCTCCACCCATGAAAGAAGCCTATCTATATGAAGCCCTTGAACACGGGCGCGTACGTTGTCATCTTTGCAGCCACCGCTGTCTCATCAAGTCGGGTGCAAAGGGCATCTGCGGAGTTCGAGAAAACAGGGATGGGAAACTATTCAGCCTCGTGTATGACAAGGTGATCGCCAGGCATGTAGATCCCATTGAAAAAAAGCCCCTTTTTCATTTTTTGCCCGGGACCCTTTCCTATTCCATTGCCACCGTAGGGTGTAACTTCCGATGCCTGTTTTGCCAAAACGCCGACATCTCCCAAATGCCCTCAGATCTGCACAGGATCATGGGCGAGAAAACAACACCACAAGAAATTGCCCTGGATGCACAGCGCTCGGGGTGTGCCACCATCGCCTATACCTATACAGAGCCCACCATCTATTTTGAGCTGGCCATGGATACAGCCCGAATCGCCGCTTCCAAAGGCATCAAGAATGTGTTTGTAAGCAACGGATACATGACCAAGGAATGCCTGGAGGAAATCCACCCTGACCTCCATGCGGCCAATGTGGATCTCAAGGCCTTTACTGACAGATTTTATAAGGAGATGTGCAAGGCCAAACTCCAGCCCGTCCTAGACAGCATAACAACCATGAAGAAACAGGGCGTCTGGGTAGAGGTAACCACCTTGCTTATCCCGGGGCAAAATGACTCCCCTGAGGAATTGAAAGACATAGCCAGGTTTTTGGTGGATGTGGACCCGGACATTCCCTGGCACATCAGCCGGTTCCACCCCACCTACCGCCTTACAGATCTGCCGCCTACCCCTCCTCAGTCTATCCGGAGGGCAAGGGATATAGGTTATGAAATGGGACTCCATTATGTGTATACGGGCAACCTACCCGGTGATGAAGGGGAGAATACCAACTGCCATCAATGCGGCCACCGCCTAATAGAGCGTTTTGGATTTTACGTGAGGTCCAACAAAATCACAAACCAAAGCTGCCCGTCCTGTGGGGCCAAGATCCCTGGCGTTTGGGAAACCCATTGATTTTCACCCTTTGCCCTGATAAGTTATGTAATGGTTAGGGAGGGCTTTCACAGGTTCTTCTTTGCCTTGCCCCTGCTGAACCAAAATGGCCTTCTTCCTTTCAGCGGGGGCAAAAAAATTATGGACCCATATCCTTAACAACAGGCTTTGGCGTTTGGAGAGTATATATGAAAAACGAACAGGAACTGGCCATAAAGGTAACTAAGGAAATTATCGTGAAGTTTATTGAGGTGGGGAGGCTCTCACTCAGTTCCTTTGAAGAGGCATGGCAACAAATATTTCAGGCAGTAAGCGAGTCCCTCACCCAGAAGATGGATCAATGATGCCTTCGGCATCTCAGTAAGTAACCTTCACCAAGAATAGGCCCTGGGGAGGGGCCTTTTTGCCTGCCATGGTCCGGTCCTTTGAGGCCAAAATGTGCTGGAATCTTTCCTTGTCTATCTTCCCCAGCCCAGCGCCTACCACTGTTCCCACAATATTACGAACCATATGACGGAGGAATCCATCCGCTTCAAAGAGAAAGGTAAGCTTGTGCTCTGCATCTTGGGACACTTCTGCCCTGAAAAGGGTTCTGACGGGATTACGGTTTGAGCTTCCCGAGGAGCGAAAGCATGAAAAATCATGTGTCCCCTGAACCATGGCAAGGCAATCTGACATAACCGCCACGTCCAAAGGCAGGGGAATATGCCAAAGGTAGCGCCGTGCGAAAATATCAGGTTCTATCCTGTTGAGGATCCTGTACACATACGTCTTTGTCTTGGCACTGTACCGCGCATGGAAGTCCAGGGGCACATCCGAGGCCTCTACAACATATATGTCATCAGGAAGAAGGGCGTTTAGCCCCTTCCTCAACCCCTCTATAGGTACGGACGAATCAGTCAAAAAATTACAGACCTGGCCCAAGGCATGGACACCAGCATCTGTCCGGCCTGCACCGATAATCTTAACCCTGTGTCCCACGATCCGCTGTGCCTCCCGCTCCAAAACGGCTTGGATCGTGGTCTGCCCGGTCTGACGTTGCCATCCATGGTATTTGGTCCCCTCGTAAGCAACCACTAGTTTTATATTGCGCTGGGCCAATTGAACTCCCTCCCGGCCGCCTTTTGACACAAAAAAAGAGGAGCCGTTCCTCGGGCTCCTCAACTAATAACATGGCCTATTGTGACCCATTCAAGCCTGGCATTAGGCATATAAATACAAGAAATTTCCCCTAGCGCTTGGAGTACTGGAACCGGGCCCGCGCGCCACGCTGGCCATATTTCTTCCTCTCTTTCATGCGCGGGTCCCTGGTGAGAAAGCCCCCCTTCTTGAGGGGTTCCCTCAGCTCTGGATCAAGTGAGACCAACGCCCGGCTTACGCCGTGACGGATAGCACCGGCTTGTCCCGAAATCCCACCACCCCGGACATTTATCTTGATATCAAATTTTCCTAGGGTTTCCGTAATCTGAAGTGGTTCCAAGATCAACACCCGGTCCGTTTCCCGGGCCAAATATTCTTCCATGGGCCTATTATTGATGGTGATGTTCCCAGTACCTTGCCTCATCCAAACCCGCGCAACAGCGGTCTTTCTCTTCCCTGTAGCATGAATAAGTTCCTGAGCCATTTAGATCTCCAACTCCTGCGGTTTTTGGGCCTCGTGCGGATGCTCAGGGCCCGCATATATCTTTAATTTTCTCAACTGCCTGCGACCCAGGCTATTTTTGGGAAGCATACCCTTTACAGCATGCCTCAAGATCTCTTCAGGCTTTGTCTCCAGCATCTTCTTGGCAGACCTCTTTTTCAGTCCTCCCATATATCCGCTGTGCCGATAATAAAATTTATTGTCCCATTTTTTTCCAGTGAGAACAACCTTATCGGCATTGACCACTACAATGAAATCGCCAGTATCCGCATGGGGAGTGAAAATGGGTTTATGTTTTCCCCGCAGGCGCACGGCGATCTCTGTGGCCAACCTGCCCAGTACCTTGCCTTCCGCATTCACAAGATACCACTTCTTGGTCACCTCTGACTCTTTAGCAACAAACGTTTTCATAATATCCCCACATTGTCCTAAAAGATCGAAAGTATTTCTTTTACGCAATGGTTCGGATGATGTCAAGGAAATTCTCTCAAAAAGCTGTTGACAAAGGCGCATCTTGTTGGTAAAAAAATCACATCAAAGCGCCTGTAGCTCAGTTGGATAGAGCGCCGGGCTTCGAACCCGTAGGCCGCAGGTTCGAGTCCTGCCAGGCGCGCCATAATATAAGAGATCTTGTAAGATCTTTGGGCGTGTAGCTCAGCTGGTAGAGCAGTTGACTCTTAATCAATTGGTCGGGGGTTCGATCCCTCCCACGCCCACCAGAAAATCCAGGGCTTATATCCTCGCGGTGTAAGCCCTTTTTTACTGCTCTCTCCGCAATCTCATATGTAACCAGAGACCAAAAGGGGGTTAGTCAAAAATGACTAACCCCCTTAATCTCGCTGGTAGCGGGGGATGGATTCGAACCATCGACCTTCGGGTTATGAGCCCGACGAGCTACCTGACTGCTCCACCCCGCGGTAAAGTAAAATTTTATCCCTCTTGATCC
>Ga0164310_10002033_pt1 | contig 11607 bp, 9 predicted proteins | sample GuaBasSedimGuay1_FD_121795 | JGI IMG/M metagenome (GOLD analysis project Ga0164310, IMG submission 121795) | Subseafloor sediment microbial communities from Guaymas Basin, Gulf of California, Mexico - Guay1, Core 4569-9, 0-3 cm | ecosystem: Environmental > Aquatic > Marine > Hydrothermal vents >... | reverse complement strand
GTTTCAGTAATTAGTTTAAATGCATTCCAGGTTAAAAATATACCACTAAAAAATAGTGATAAGTTTACCGGAACAAGCTTAACAAGCCCAAAGAGCGGTATAAGCAAACCCGTTACAGCAGTTGCAGCCACCCAAACAAAGGTAATACGCGCAAGCTGTTTTTTTTCAAAGATCTGTGTTAAGGTTGGTAAACCTGCCTGTTTATAATCTTCATCAAAAATTAGAAGCAAAAGCCAAAAATGTGGTATTTGCCAGATAAAAAAGAAGAACGAGATAATGATAATTTGCGGATCAAACAAATAGCCACCGGCAGCAACCCATCCTACAGCAGGAGGAATTGCCCCTACCAAAGAACCCGGAATAATCGCAAAAGGAGTTTTTCTTTTTAAGAGAGTATAAACAGCATTGTACCAGATAAGATTAAGAAGTCCTAAAGCTAATGCTAACTCTCCTGCTCCAAAAAACAAAATAATTGATCCGGAAACAATAAGAAGCAGAGAAACAAACAAAGCATTCCTTTCTGAAATTCGCTTCGATGGTATTGGTCTGTTAGATGTCCTGCTCATCATCGCATCTAAATGTCTTTCCTGGTAATGATTAAGCGCTGCTGAACCGCAGGCAAGCAGAAGTATCCCAGCCAAAACCGGGATTATATACATGTTTACCGAACCGCTTGCGGCTATAAAACCGAACGCAGTTGTAACGGTTACAAATGATGTTATTCTAAACTTAGTAAGTTCAATCAGTATTTTTAATTTTTCTTTCAAATGATATTCAGGAATTCTCTTTAATTTTCAATCAGATTATCTTCATCATTTCCACCAGTCATCTCTTCCAGCAATTTCTGATCTTCATCACTTATACCATAAAACCAATTATCAAAATCTTCCTGTGAAAGGACATGAACCTTGGAATACATATATGAATGATTCAAACCGCAATATTCGGCACAAGCAATATCATATTCACCAATCTCAGTCGCTTCAAACCATACCTCTCTTTCAGTTCCCGGAAATACATCTTTTTTAATTCTGAATGCCGGGACAAAAAATGAATGGTTTACATCGTACGATATTAAATTAAGCTTAACCGGTTTGTTAACTGGAACATATAACGAATCTGTCTCCACACCGTTCGAGTACTTGAATTTCCAGCTCCACATTTGTGCAGTAACATCAACAGGCATTGCATCTTCAGGAACATTTACCATATCCAGGTAACCAGTCCATCCATACCAAAACATAATTAGCACCAAAATAGTTGGAATTGCTGTCCATAGAATTTCTAGTTTGGTATTTCCCTTTATATTAACTGCCCGCGGATTTTTCTTCCGGCTGTATTTAATAACAAATCCAATCATCAGTGCAGTTATTAATACCAGGGAAAAAACTGAAACAATAATAGTAAACAGGAAAACACCGTCTACAGATTCTATAAAACTTGAAGCTCCGTTAAACATATCCTAATCCATTATTGAAAAGAGTAATCCGCAAATAATAAAATAAAAGAAACCAGTAAAAAGAGTAAAGCTACCATCACAAACACTTTAAATGTTTTACCCTCGCTGCGTAAATGCATAAATATAGTTATAACCAGGTATGATTTTATAGATGCAATTACAAGTGCCACTGTTACAGTCAATGTTTTTAAGTCCAATCCGGCTACCGTTACGGTTACTGTTGTTAAGACAACAAGTGCCAGCCAAACTAAAATATAAATGCCATAACTATGTGAGTTCTGGCTGTGTGAATTATTATTTTCCATATTAATTCCGTTAAGTTATCAGATAGAATAATGGGAATAAAAAGATCCAGATTATATCAACAAGGTGCCAGTAAAGCCCTGTGTTTTCAAGCTTAACATAATTATCATGTGTAATAATTCCTCTTGATGTAAATCCAGCCATCACTGCTATTAATATCATACCTACAAGAACGTGCAATCCGTGCAAACCCGTCATTACATAATAAAGCCCAAAGAAGAGTATTTCACCAGAACTTTTTGTTAGCAATTCATCAGAACCGGGAAACAAACCATGATTTATTTTTGCGGACCATTCAAAATATTTATTCATCATAAAAAAGAGACCAAGCAGAATTGTTAGTAACTGAAAGAATACTGAAAGACTTTTATTATTTTTCTGTATTGCCGTTATAGAAAGAGCCATTGTTAAACTGCTTGTTAGTAATATGGCAGTGTTAAATGTGCCAATAATTGTATTCAGTTCAGTTGCTGCAAGATGAAATTCGGACTGATTAGTAAACCTGTAAACAGAATAAACAAGAAACATCCCTCCGAAAAGAATCAATTCTGTAAATAAGAAAAGCCACATTCCCATCCGGGCGCCATAATCATCCCTGTGAGTGTGAGTTGCCGCGTGTTCTTGTGTACTCACTTTTCCTCCTTATTTTCATCAAGGTTTAAATCGTTTTCTTTGTACTGATAAGGACTTTCTTCAATCACCGGAATTTCTGTAAAGTTTTCGTGAATAGGCGGAGTATCTATTTGCCATTCCAATGTTTCGCCGCCCCAAATATTTTTTTCGGTTACAACAGGTCCACTTTTTAAGGCTTTGAACAAATTATAAAACATTAATAATAATCCTGCAATAACAATCCATGAGCCTATTGTAGAAATTAAATGATAAGGATGAAATTGTGGAAGATAATCATAATATCTTCTTGGCATTCCCAACCAACCCATAATTAACATGGGAAAGTAAAGGAAATTGAATCCGATAAACACGAACCAAAAGGCAATCTTTGCAAATTTTCTATTATACATTCTTCCGAACATTTTTGGCATCCAGTAATGTAATGCAGCAAACAATGCGAAACCTGTTCCACCAAACATCACATAGTGAAAATGCCCAACAATAAATGAAGTATCGTGAATTTGAATATCAATAGCTATCACACCTGCCATTACGCCCGTTAATCCACCAATTGTAAAAAGGAAAATAAATGCGAGTACGTAAAGCATAGGTGTAGCAAGTTCAATAGAACCTTTATATAAAGTTGCAATCCAGTTAAAAACTTTTATTGCACTTGGAATTGCAACTAACATTGTGAGCAACGAAAAAATGAATTGTCCGGTATCGCTCATTCCTGCTGTAAACATATGATGCGCCCAAACAAGAGAACCAAATAAAGCAATAGCAATACTTGAAAAGGCAATAAATTTATAACCGAAAATAGTTCTGTGAGCAAAAACCGGAATTATCTCCGATACCATTCCCATTGCAGGAAGTATCATAATATAAACTGCCGGGTGAGAATAAATCCAGAATAAATGCTGGTAAAGAACAGGATCACCACCAAGTGCCGGATCAAAAATTCCAACGTGTAAAACCCTTTCGATTCCAACCAGTAAAAGCGTAATACCAATAATTGGAGTAGCAAGAACCTGAACCCAGGCGGTGGCATAAAATGACCAAACTGAAAGAGGCATTTTAAACCATCCCATACCGAGCGCTTTTAATCGATGCACTGTAGTTACAAAGTTAAGTCCAGTTAGAATTGATGAGAATCCTAAAACAAACGCTGCACACAAAGAAAATATTACATTTGTATCAGTTCTAACACTATAAGGTATATAAAAAGTCCAACCTGTATCTGCTGGTCCTCCCGGCATTACAATAGAAAGTAATGCGAGTATTCCACCAGTTAAGTAAAGATACCAGGAAAAGAGATTCAACCTGGGGAAAGCAACATCTTTTGCCCCGATAAGTATTGGAAGAAAGAAGTTACCAAAAACTGCAGGGATTCCGGGAATGATAAAAAGGAATACCATGATAACACCGTGCAGTGTAAAAAACCTGTTATAAGTTTGGGCACTCATAATAGTTTCACCCGGTGAGATAAGCTCTAACCTCATAAGGAAACCAAATGTAGCACCAGCAATAAAGAAAGTAAGAATACCGATCATATAAAGAATACCAATTCTTTTATGATCTGTAGAAAAGATCCAACCCCTTATACCTGAATATTTTCCCTTAAAATCCAGGTAGCTGGGTTCTTTATCATTCGAATCCAATGTAACAGCATCGGCGGACATAAAAAATTACCTCGCTTTAATAATTTCTCTTTTTGGTTTGAAAATTATAAATATTAAGAACAGGATAACCAAAATTAAAATTCCGGCTCCAAATATTCTTGTAAAGTTCAAAGTGTATTTCTGACCTTCAGTATCGTAACTAAAACAGAACCGAAGAACTCTTGCAATTGTTGGTGTTACCTTACCATCAGCCGCTTCAAGAACAGCCATTTTAAAATCGAATGGTAGAATTCCAAAACCGCTTTTGTCGCTGTAATTCGGAATTAAATACCTGCAAATCTTTCCTTCTTTATCCAGGAATAAGAATGCACCTGTGTGCAGGAACTGATCATCTTTACGCTTAAAATAAAATCCTACTGCATCGGTAACTTTTATTATCTCTTCCCTGCTGCCGGTTAGAAATTTCCATGCTTCTTTTGGTACATCTTTATCAAACGCTGCAAAGAATGTTAACTTTTTATCGGCTGCAATTTCAGGTGTTTCAAGTTCATCCATACTAATGCATAGGACATTATAATCGTAGCCCGGCTCAAGATCAGATTTATTCATAACCTCTGACAATTCAAATAAAAGCGGGCTGCAAATACCGGGACATTCGTAATAAACGAAAGCAAGAACTGTTGCCTCAGTAACCAGCTCGCTTAGGACAACATCATTTCCGTCAGCATCCTTAAAAACTGCATCAAGCGGAATATATGAACCTAATTGCTCATCAATTCCAACCTCAATTTTCTCATCTACCTGACCAAAAGCAGTAATAATAGATATAGCAAAAAGTAATACAAGTATTTTTATTAACCCCTGCATAACTTTATCTTTTTATTATTAGTTAAATATTATTTTTTAAAAAACTGAAGAGTAAAGACCATTCGTTATCAGTTAGACTAAAGATTTGACCATTAAACCCGTTATAGTTCAAATTTCCGGTTAGTAGTTCCCTGAAACTGTTCTCATCATTCCAATCTTCTTCAACAACCAAAGCCGAGATAGCTTGAAATTCATCATCAGTGACTATGTAAAATAAATTAGCACCTGCAGATGAACTATCTTGAATTTGGCTTAAAGCATTTTCCACTTTTTCAATGCGTAACATATTTTCATTAACAACAATCTGAATTGCATTTGCAACAGGAATTTGTGCGGGAATATCTGTGCCGGCAGAAATATTATACAACTGATCGAGCGCAGTAAGCTCATCAGGATTACCGACAGGGGGATTTGTAATGAATTCAGTGCGGATATAATGTGCCAATGAGAACTTATCTTCTGCAGTTAGAAAATCATACGAAATCATTGCTGTTCCGGGAATTCCATCCTGCAGCGATGTATAAATACCTGCTAATGTTTGGGAATTCTTCCATCCCTCTGGATTTGAAAAATCTCTTGGTGGAGGATTAAGTGCTGCAGCACCTGGACCTGAACCGAGTCCGTCTTCACCGTGGCAGGCAACGCAGTTTATAGTATAAAGTTCCTTCCCTGCTTCCAGCAAAGCTGTATTAGGTTCCATTACAGTTTGAATATCTAATGCGGGAACAGTACTGGCATTAACCATTGGAAGATCTGTGACAATAGTTGTATCAGGAATTAAAGCAGGAATGTTCTGCTTTGTAATAAAATCCAGTTTGCTTATATAGTACAACCCGATTATAACAACCAGTATCAGAATGTACGGATACAATATTCCGAATATTGCTCCCGGATTTTCTTTTATTTTAGAAGATATTAATTTCAGATAATCCATTTTTTTACAGATGAAAATCCAATCCGCGTTTTAATTTTGGATCGCCAACCGGTATCAGATTTTCCTTCTTCGCTTTCAAATTAAATATAATTATTATAAACCCAACTACTCCCACCGGGAAGACAAAGTCTATCCAGCTAAATACATAACCATCAGCTAAACCAGGCATTTGCGGCATTACCAGCCAGTAAAGATCGAACAGATGTGCAAAAAGCAGCCAAACAGAAATAAACTTTAACCTTTTCGGATTCATTTTAGATGGCTGAGAAACAAGCACAATGTAAGGAACGAGAAAATGAATGATAATGAGGAGTATAGAAAAAATTGCCCAGCTTCCTTCCCATTTTTGCAGAATCCAGTATGTTTCTTCTGGAAGATCAGCATACCATATTAAAAGGTATTGAGAAAATGCTATGTAACCCCAGAAGTTTATAAATGCAAACTGCAAAGCACCTAAGCTGAATAAATGATCATTAGTCATCCTTGAATGTAAATAACCGTGCTCTTTAAGATATACAGTTGCAATTGTAACCGCTGCTATTGCAGCAATAACAGTTCCCGAAAAATAATACACGCCGATTATTGTAGAAAACCAGTGAGGTTCAATGCTCATCAACCAATCTACTGCAGCAAGCGAAATAGTGATTGCAAATACAGGGATGAAAACAGCTGAAAGCTTTATGTTTCTCCTGGTTAATTTTTGATCTTTAGTTTCGTCTTGCTTCCTCGAATTCCTTGTTATAATGAAATAGAACAGTGACCATAGTCCTATCATAACAAAAACTCTTATAATAAAGAACTCAACATTAAGGTAAGGTTCTTTTCCCTGAAGTATTACATCTTCTGCAACGGCTTCTGCGTGCGACCAGTGAAACAGTTCGTGAATATTAAATATCAATGGAAGTACAAGTATTGCAAGCAACGGAATGATCGCAGCGAAAAACTCAATAAGTCTTCTTATTGGAACACTCCATACTGCACCCACAACATATTCTAATGCAATCAGGAATAAGGCACCAACACCAATACTGATAAGGAAAGTATACGATACTACGTAATTGTAAACCGCTCTCTGTTGATCAGCAAAAAAACTAGCAATACCAAGTAACACTCCAATAGCTAAAAGAATTATTCCAAGCTTTAAAAACTTTGCTGGCAATTCTTTTTTCTGATATGATATATCAGTTTCAGTCATCAGAAGCTGTCTCCGTTTTTAATCAATTCTAAATCAGAATCATTTGCGCTTTTTGCTCTTTGCAAAACGCGAATGTAGTTTACTATTGCCCATCTTTCTTCTCTCGTAACCTGCGAAGCGTAGGAAGGCATAATATTTTGTCCATTAGTCATAATATGATAGATCAATCCGTCACTAAAATCTCTTGCCCTGTTTGAATGAAGAGTAGGCGGATTGGGAAATTGTCCATTCAGCCTGCTGTCTCCATCACCAAAATTGCCGTGGCAAGGACTGCAATATGTTAAAAATTTTCTCTGTCCAAGATCAAGATTCTCTTTTGTAGGAAGATACGGATTTGCTAGAACCTCTTCAGGGTTTGCCTCTCCTATATAGGGATAAGGAATAAAACCTCTTGCAACAGATCCTTCAACGGGTAATCTCATTCCCCTGCCGTCATCAAAAAATTCACTGCTGTTTTGTGCAACTATTTTATCCTGCTCCATCATCCAATTAAACGGTACAATAAACATTAATTTATTAAGCATAAGATAAGTGCCAATTGAAACAATGATGGCTGTTGATGCAAGGAACATTAAAAACCTGGGTTGTAAAATTGGATATTTTTCTTCCTCACGATAATAAATAAAACTGGTAGAAACGGGTTCAAAACTATTTAGCAGATCAGTAACTTCAGCTTCATTATAATTCGGGTCGCTGGTCTCAACTATAATTCCAAAGTGATCGCATGAAACTTTTTTCATATAATTCGTATCGTGCAAAGGATGTGAATTATCTGGAAGCCCAAAGAATATTGCGAACATCGAAACTACTGTAAATACAGTAGCCATAAGTACAGTTACTTCAAAAGTAACCGGAATAAAAGCCGGAAGCGCAAAATAAGGTTTACCGCCTATAACCAGCGGGTAATCTACAGATAGCGTCCACCACATTAAAAGTAGGGCTAATCCAATGCCGGCAAGTCCAAAAAACATGGTCACAAAACCAAGCTTTGATGGTTTCATATCCATTGCACCATCCATGCCATGAACAGGATAAGGAGTATTAACATCCCATTTTGTATATCCACTCGATGCAATCCTTCTAGCAGCTGCCATTATGGCATCAGGAGTGTTGAATAATGCGGAAGCAGCAAATACTTTTTTATCAGCCATTGTGCTCTCCTCCGTGATGTGACGGCTGTGCACCATCTGCAACAGCTTTAATTTCGGAAATTGATACTACCGGGAGCATCTTTGTAAACAGAATAACTAATGTAAAGAATAAACCGAAACTGCCAAGTAAAATTCCTAAATCGTAGAAGGTTGGAGTATAATATCCCCAACTAGAGGGGAGGTAATCTCTGTGCAGCGATGTAACCACAATAACAAACCTTTCGAACCACATACCAATATTAACAAATATCACAATTACAATCATCAAGGGAACTGATCTTCTTATCTTCCTGAACCAGAAAAGCTGTGGCGAAAGTACATTGCAGCTTACCATAATCCAGTATGCCCAGGCATACGGACCGAATGCCCTGTTTATAAATACAAACTGTTCAACCTCTACTCCGCTGTACCAGGCAATAAAAAATTCCATGCTATAAGCGTAACCAACCATCATACCGGTTGCTAAAATAACTTTGTTCATCTTTTCAAGATGATCGATAGTAATAATATTTTGCAGATCGAATATTTTTCTTACAAAAACAAGAACCGTAACCACCATAGCAAAACCAGAGAAGATTGCACCAGCTACAAAGTATGGTGGAAAGATTGTTGTATGCCAGCCAGGCATAATTGAAACAGCAAAATCGAAACTAACAATTGTATGTACAGATAAAACCAAAGGAGTTGCAAAACCTGCAAGTATTACGTAAGCTTTTTCGTAATGCTGCCAGTGCCTGTTGGAATGTCTCCATCCTAAACTGAAAGTGGAATAAACTGCTTTCTTAATTTTTGAAGCTGTTCTGTCGCGCAAAGTTGCAAAATCAGGAATCAAACCGGTGTACCAGAAAACAAAAGAAACACTAAAATAAACTGAAACTGCAAAAACATCCCACACGAGTGGCGATGTAAAGTTAACCCACAAACCATGCTGATTTGGATAAGGCATAAGATAACCGGCAAGCCACGGACGCCCTGTATGAATTATCGGGAAAATACCAGCACACATTACTGCAAATATTGTCATCGCCTGTGCAAAACGTGCTATACCTGTACGCCATCTTTGCCTTAATAGGAAAAGAATTGCTGAGATTAGAGTACCGGCATGACCAATACCAACCCAGAACACAAAATTAACAATCGGGAAACCCCAGGCAACGGGCTGATTGTTTCCCCAAAGACCTGTTCCATAATAAAATGAGAAGGCGAGGCAAACTGCGCCGAAAAGCAAAGCACTTAACGAGACGCTAAGAGCAATATAGAATTTTTTATTTGGACGGGTGTCCATTGGTTTCGCAACCAGTTCTTCTATCTGCTTTAGCGAAAGTCTTCCTTGTACTACCGGGGGCTCTATTGAATAATCAATCTTCACTAGGCTTCCTCCGGCGGAGTATTTCTGAGTTTAGTAAGGTACGTAACATTTGGTTTAATATTTAATTCATCAAGCACATAATATCCAAGCTCGTGGTTCCTGTAATTATAAAACTCCGATTGCTCATCATTTATATCGCCGAACTTAATAGCGTTTGTTCCACAAGCATCCTGGCATGCAGTTGTAACATCCGATCCCTTAATTTCTCTTCCTTCAGCTGTTGCTTCAGAGCGTGCTTCGCTTATCCTTTGAATGCAGAAGGTACATTTTTCCATAACACCACGAGAACGCACTGTAACTTCAGGATTTTGCAATAATGAAAACACAGGTTCTTCCTGGTATCCATCCCTGAAGTGATCGCGGTAGTTATAAAAATTAAATCTTCTAACTTTATACGGACAGTTGTTTGAACAATACCTTGTACCAACACAACGGTTATAAACCATCTGGTTAAGTCCATCAGCGCTATGATTTGTTGCAACTACAGGACATACATTTTCGCAGGGTGCCTGATCGCAATGCTGGCATAGCATTGGCTGGTTAACAACAACCGGGTCATCTGCAGTACCCGAATAATATCGATCTATCCTTAACCAATGCAACTCCCTGCCTTCATCAACCTGGTCCTTACCAACTACGGGGATATTGTTCTCCACATTACAAGCTACAACACAATCGTTACAGCCAAGACACTTATTAAGATCTATCGACATTCCCCATTTTAATCCTGGATATTCGATTTGTGGATTAACACTTTCCATTTCGTGATGTTCACCTTCACTTAAAAAGTGAGGATTCTTTAAATATTCATCAACAGTACCTTCTTTAATTATACCACGCTTTTTCGGAATGTCCACTTTGTTTCCCTGATCGAAAGCATAAATTGTCTGGGCAGTAACAAGTTTATAATTACCACTGACTTTTTTAATTTCAGCTCCCGTATAAAGCCATTGTGTTAACCCAGAGGTACTAAGTAATTTATTTGCATTGAAACCAACATTTGTTGCAACTGTTCCACTATTAGTTCTGCCGTAACCAAGTTCTATAGTAATTGTATTTTCCGCAGCACCGGGTTGAATGAATATTGGAATTTGAAGCGATTGATTTCCAACTGTAATTTCTGCTATATCGCCATTTTCAAAATTTAATTCTTTAGCATTTGCCGGAGAGATAGCTGCATAATTATCCCAGGTAACTTTAGAAACTGGATGAGGTAGTTCCTGCAGCCAGCCGTTGTTTGAAAACCTGCCATCCCTAACCTGGTAGCTTTCTTTTAGATGAAGTGCATAACCACTTACTTTAGGTGCCCCATTAAGTAGTTTAGCAATATTTAAATCAAAAGTATTTAATTCTTCAACTTTATCATCAGCGTAAACTATTCCATCATGAAGCGCCTGGTACCAGAATTTTTTAAACCCGGAGTTAGAATCTAAAGTTGGGTAAATATTCTTTTCCCAGTTCTTCATTAAATATTGATGATACAATTCTGCGGTGTATACTTCGTTATCCTGTTCAATCCAGGTGAGCAAAATTGCTTCCTGTTCCCTGGTATCATAAAGTGGTGCAATAACCGGCTGCTGTAACGAATAAAATCCTGTGCGGGTTTTTGCATCTCCCCAGGTTTCCAGGGTTTGATTAACAGGTAAAACAAAATTACTAACCACAGAAGTTTCATTTTCGATATCAACAAACGTAACAACTGTTCCTGCATTTTCAAGTGCAGTTTGGTAACCAATATCTTCTGGAAGATGATAAACAGGATTCGAATTTAAGTGAATTACAACTGCAACATTTCCTGCTTTTAAATTGCCGGTTAACTGCTTTAATTCATCATTGGTTGAAAGAGGAAGCACAGAAATATTAGCTGAATCGTTTTGATATAAACCTGTATTACCAAGCGCATCATTCAGTAGATTAACTGCAATTTGTACTTCTTCAGTAAGATGCTCTCCTGCATAGATGATTGACTTGCCTTTATTCTCACTTAAATCTTTAACCAATTTACCAATTAGTTTAAGATCTAAATTTTCCTTTTTAGCAAGCTTGCTAAGCGAATAACCGGATGAATTAACAGGAAGATTAATAACACCTTTTT
>Ga0164310_10002032_pt1 | contig 11609 bp, 13 predicted proteins | sample GuaBasSedimGuay1_FD_121795 | JGI IMG/M metagenome (GOLD analysis project Ga0164310, IMG submission 121795) | Subseafloor sediment microbial communities from Guaymas Basin, Gulf of California, Mexico - Guay1, Core 4569-9, 0-3 cm | ecosystem: Environmental > Aquatic > Marine > Hydrothermal vents... | reverse complement strand
GCGGCCATCGTGGCCGGCTATCCCGGCACGATCGCCAGCCTCTGGCAACAGGCGGGGCGCGCGGGACGGCGCGCCGATGTATCGGTGGCTGTGCTAGTGGCCTCCGCTGCACCGCTGGACCAATTCGTGGCCACCCACCCTGCCTACCTGTTCGAGCGCTCGCCCGAAATGGGGCTGATCAATCCAAACAACCTGGCGATCCTCCTTCGCCATTTGCGTTGTGCGACCTTTGAACTTCCCTTCGAGGAAGGCGAGGATTTCGGCGCGGTCGAGAGGCTGGGGGACCTGTTGGCGTTCCTGGCCGAGGAAGGGGAATTGCACCGCTCGAATGGGAGCTATCACTGGGTGGCAGATGCCTATCCCGCAGAGAGGGCTTCCCTGCGCGCCAGCAGCGATGACGTTATCGTCATCCAGGATGTGGGGGCTGGCGAGCCGGTCGTCATCGGCGAGGTGGACCGTGCCACCGCCCCGCTCATGTTGCATGAGGGTGCGGTCTATATTCACGAGGGCCGTACCCATTTGGTGGAGCGGTTGGATTGGGAGGCTGCGCTGGCGGAGGTGAGAGCCGCAGAGGTGGATTACTACACCGATGCGTCCGAGAGCGTGGATATGGAGATTCTGGAGGTCTATGATGCCGACGAAAGCCGCCCGCTGCGGCGCGCGCATGGCTGGGCCCAAATCACAGCCGAGGCAACCTCCTTCCGGAAGGTGAAGCGTTATACCCACGAAACCCTCGGTTATGGCCCGATTGACTTGCCGCCGCGCGTATTCGAGACCTCCGCGTACTGGATCTGGATCGCGCCGGACGAGGTGGAGCGGCTCGAGCGTGCGGGTGTTCTGCTGCCTCCCCAAGACTATGGACCGAGCTGGGAGATGGCGCGAGAGGCGGCGAGGGCCCGGGATGGCTACCGCTGCCGGCAATGCGGCGCGCCCGAGCGGGCTGGCAAAGCGCACCACGTCCATCATATCCAGCCGTTCCGGACCTTCGGTTACGTGCCAGGTGAGAATCGCAAGGATCGGGAAGCCAATCAATTGGAGAATCTGATCACCCTCTGCCCGACCTGTCATATGCGGGCTGAGTCGGCGCGGGCCAGGCGCAGCGCCTTAGGTGGGCTGGCGTATGCTCTAAATAACATAGCGCCGCTCTTCCTGATGTGCGACCCCAGGGACCTGGGCTCCCTGACGGCCGTGCGCGATCGGGAAACCAAGAGCCCGACCATCACCCTTTTCGACCGCGTGCCGGAAGGGCTGGGGCTTGCGGAACGGCTTTACAGTCTGCATGATGAATTGATCCAGGGCGCGCTCGAGCTCGTCCTGACCTGTCGCTGCGAGGATGGTTGCCCGGCTTGTGTAGGCCCCGTGGGGCCGGGCGGGGGCGAGGTGAAGGTTCTCACCGTTCAATTGCTGCGGGCGCTCATCACGCCATCCGGGCAAGATCCGGGCAAGGCCTGAACCCTGGCAGCAGGCAGGATTAGGCTGAGACTGCGGTTGAGCCCTGGCCGTTGGGGCGTGGGCGGAGCGCGCTTGCGAGAGCGCGCGGTTTAGATACCCCGGAAGACGCTTCCCAGAAAGAGCAGAAGATAGGCAGCTAGCATGAGCGGGTATGCGTAGCCGCTCACGATCGGCAGGCTGGCGAACTGTCCTGCGAGTGAGAGGATGGCAAGCAACATGGAAAGCGAGAAGACCGCCTTGGTGGGGGGACTGAGGCGCATGAAGCCTCCACAATGAGAGCCCGGACGGCGTCGACGCCCAGGGGCTCTCTCCTAGGTGGACCGGGCGCCTATGAGGAAAACACGGGAAGTCCGATAAGGATACGCCAAATCCTGCGCGGCCGTGGCGGCGGGATGCGACCGGGGCGCACGCCGCGTGCGCCCCGGTCCTGCCCTAGATGGATAGGAGAAGAAGCGAGTATGACTCTAGCCGTCGACGGCGAGGCAAGTGAGCGTCTCCAGAACACCGGGGATGGGTTGAATGCGGTTGGCCATGATCTTGCCCAGGCTACGCACATCCTCGGCTTCGACCAGGGCGATAGCGTCGTAGGGGCCGAAGGTCATGTGTGCCTCTTGCACGCCCTCCACCCGGCGAAGATGCTCGACCACCTTCTCGATCTCACCCGTTCGGATTTCGATCAAAATATAGGCCTTCATGGCAATTATCCCTCTCTGAGTTCTTAAGAATTGTTTTGGCGGAGAAAAACGGACCAATAGACCGCGGCGACGAAGACAGAGCCGCCGATGATGTTGCCCAGGGTGACCGGGAGCAGGTTCCCGGCCAGGAAGCGGCCCCAAGTAAGCATCGTAAGGTCAAGGCCTGACGCTGCCGTGAAGGCTGTGTCGAATTGCTTAATCAGCAGGCCGATGGGAATGAAGTACATGTTGGCCACGCTGTGTTCAAATCCAGCGGCGACGAAGGCGCTGATCGGAAAGATGATCGCCGCGATCTTGTCGATCGTACTGCGGGCGCTGAAGGTGAGCCACACTGCGAGGCAGACCAGGATGTTGCACAGCACGCCCAGCATCAGCGCCTGGAGCCAGTCCAGGGAAACCTTGCCGTTGGCGATGGCCAAGGCCGTGCTTCCGATTGCGCCGCCACCGAACGTGTATTGCCGGCTCAGGAAGAGCAGCACGGCGGTGCCCACAGCGCCGACGAAGTTGCCCGCATAGACGATCGCCCAATTCCGGAGCAGGCCGGTCGTAGTGACCTTGCGGCTGGCCCAGGCCATGACGATGAGATTGTTGCCGGTGAAGAGCTCGGCGCCACCCACGATGACCAGGATCAGGCCCAGGCAGAACACAAGCCCGATCAGCAGTTTGGCAACACCGAAGGGCAGCGCCGCGGTCGTTCCGGCCGCGACGGTGGTGGCGAAGATCGCGCCCAGGGCGATGAAGGCGCCGGCGAGGACCGCGAGCACGAAGGTGCGCAGTGCGGGGGCCTCGGCCTTACCGACCCCGATGTACTCGGCCCGCCTCGCCATTTCGGGCGGGAGCAAGGCGTCGATACGCAATTCTTGATTCATAGAGGAAACTCCTCAGAGCAGACTACGGCAAATTGTCAGACAAACTAACGATACCCCCAGGTCCATCTTGCCGCAAGGGACAAAGGTCATTTGTGAAATCTGTAACTAATCATATCGACCCGTGGCCCCCTGCGGTATCCCGCCACCCGCGGCTGTATCCAGCGTGACTGGGCAAGGAGTTCGGTAATTCGCGGTAGAATGGGCCTGAAAGGAGGCCCGCTTGGACTCTCGTCAAAAACCATCCAGCCGGACGCAAAGAATCACTGAAGCCAGCCGGCCACTGCGGAGACCGGAGTGGATCAAGGTGCGGGCACCCTCTGGGGAGAAGGTGGAATGGCTCCGCACTATGATGCGCAGCAAGGCCCTGCACACCGTGTGTGAGGAAGCCCGCTGCCCTAACATGGGTGAGTGCTGGGGATCGGGGACAGCCACCTTCCTCATGATGGGCGAGATTTGCACCCGCTCCTGCGGTTTCTGTGATATCGCCACCGGCCGCCCGGCGCCGCTGGACTGGCTCGAGCCCGAGCGCGTGGCGCGAGCCGTGCAGCGCATGAACCTGCGCCACGCGGTCATCACTAGCGTGAACCGAGACGAGCGCCCGGATGGCGGCGCGCCGATTTTCGCCATGGTCATTCGCCGCATTCGCGAACTGCAACCGGGCTGCTCGGTCGAAGTGCTCATCCCGGATTTCAAAGGATCCGAGCAGGCTCTGAAGATCGTGATGGACGCCCGGCCGGAGATCCTGAATCACAACGTGGAGACCGTGCCGCGGCTCTTCAAGAGGGTCCAGCCCCAAGACCGCTATGAATGGGCTCAGGCCACGCTCACCCATGCAAAGAAACTCGATCCGGATGTGCTAACCAAGTCGGGCATCATGGTCGGGCTTGGCGAAACATTCGAGGAAGTGCAGGCGGTCATGCGCGACTTGCGGTCCTGGGGTGTGGATATTCTCACCATTGGGCAATACCTGCAACCCACCCGCAAGCACCTGCCGATCGATCGCTATTATCGCCCCGAGGAATTCGAAGCCTTGAAGGAATACGGCCTCGGACTCGGTTTCCGCTGGGTGGAGAGCGGGCCGCTGGTGCGATCCTCCTACCACGCCGAGCAGCAGGTGCGTGCCTTGAGCGTAGTGCACCGCAGGCTCTACGGCGAGACCGAGACTATGCAAGCTTGACGAAGTGCAGACATCGGGCGCCCCGGCACTTCGGTCCGGGGCGCTTCGCATGCTACTGCCTGTCGACAAGGCTCCCAGCGCGTATAATTTTGGCGGTCGTCTTTGGAACCTGTGCCCATGGGCTCGCCCGCCGGGCGTGATGGAAACGGAGGAGGGACTACCTCTATGTTGTACACCGTCACCGTCATTGCTCACAATATCTTCCGCTGGTTGGTGCTGCTGGCCGCCGTTTGGGCCCTTTGGCGAGCCTACCGTTGTTGGCTTGGGAAGCGAGAGTGGGAGGATGCCGATGCGCAGGCAGGGTTCATGCTCTCCCTGAGCTTGGATATCCAGGCCCTTCTTGGTGTGATCCTGGCCTTCGCGAGCCCGCCTGTCCGCGTGGGGTTTGTGAATCTGGCAGGCGCCATGCAGACCCCTGAGATTCGTTTCTTGCTGGCCCAGCACATGCCGCTCATGTTGATCGGGCTAGTCGTAGTGCACATCACCGGCGCCCGGGCCAAGAAAGCCGGCGAGGACCGCGTGAAACATCGCTGGACTGCCCTGGGATACACTCTGGCGCTGCTGATGATCCTGGTCGCCATCCCCTGGTGGCGCCCGCTGCTCAGGGGTATCCTCTAGAGCGGCTCTCACGCTCCGGCACGTTTCATCGCGAGGGCAGCATGGTTTCGGATCTGGGCTTTCAATTCTTCCACCCCATCGAGGTGCGCTATCGCGACGTGGATGCGCAACGCCATGTCAACAGCGCGACCTACTTCACCTACATGGAACAAGCCAGGGCGAAGTACCTCCAGGCGCTGGGGCTATGGTCGGGCGAGGATTTCGAGGCGATCGGGATCATTCTGGCCGAGCAGTCCTGTACATATAGGAAGGCCTTTCGCTATGGCCAGGTGGTCGAGGTCGGGGTGCGGGTCAGCCGTCTCGGCCACAAGAGCTTCGAAGTGAGCTACTCTCTGCGGGAGCAGGCCAGCGGTGAAGAGTACGCCCGTGGCAGAACGGTGCTGGTGGCCTATGATTACCGACGGGGGCAATCCGTGCCGATCCCCGAGGCCTGGCGGCAAATCCTGGCCAGGCATGAAGGGCTCGTGCCAGGTGACCCTGCGAACCGTAAGGAGGCCGACGACGATGAAGATTGACGCCACGCTGCCGCCTCTCCCCCTCGCACAGGTGCCTGCATTGGCCAAGGCGGCAGAAGCCACGGGTTTCGATGCGCTCTGGAGCAGCGAGACCCAACACGACCCTTTCCTCTCACTGGCTCTGGCAGCTGAGCACACCTCCCGTTTGCAACTCGGCACGGCCGTGGCCATCGCATTCGGCCGCAGCCCAGCCACGGTGGCCTACACAGCCTGGGACCTGGCGCAGCTCACGGGTGGACGATTTATCCTGGGCCTGGGGACGCAGGTTCAGGCCCATATCGAACGCCGCTTCGGAATGCCGTGGCCGCAATCACCGGCTGGGAAGCTGCGCGAATTCGTGAACGCCGTGCGGGCCTTCTGGAGAACCTGGCAAGATGGTGAGCCGCTGGAGGTCCGTGGCGAGTACTATCGGCTCTCACTCATGAGCCCCTTCTTCAATCCTGGTCCGATAGATCACCCCCGGATCCCCATTTATCTCGCGGGCGTCAACCCCGGGCTTTGCCGCTTGGCCGGCGAGGTCGCAGATGGTCTCCACGGTCACCCGTTTCACTCCGAGCGATATCTGCGAGAGATTGTGCGGCCCAACATCGAGGCGGGCGCCCGCCGAGCCGGCCGCGATCCGGGAGAGATCTCCCTTGCAGTGTCCGTCTTTCTGGTCACCCGCGAGGAAGAGGCCGCGTTTGCCCGGGAACAGATCGCGTTCTATGCCTCCACGCCCACATACCGGCGCGTGATGGCGCTGCACGGCTGGGAGGAGACCGCCGAAACGCTCTCGGCGCTGGCGCGCCAGGGCCGTTGGGCCGAGATGGCTTCCGAGATCACGGACGAGATGCTCGAAACCTTTGCGGTGGTAGCGCCTGCGGCAGAACTCGCTCAAGCGATCGAGGCCCGATACGCCGGGCTGGCGGATCGCATCGCGCCCTATATCCCCTTTCGCCCCGGGGAGCGCGATGACTTCTGGCGCCAGCTGCTGGTTACGCTGAAGGCCCCATGATTGTCGTAGATGCCCATGAAGACCTGGCCTGGAACGCCCTCACTTTCGGGCGGGATATCGTGCTTTCGGTCGAAGAGATTCGCCGGAGGGAGGCGGAGACTTCGGTGCCGGATTGGAACGGCCATACGCTGATCGGATGGCCCGAATGGATTCGTGGCCGCGTGGGGGTAGTGTTCACCAGTCTATTTGCGGCGCCCTCGCGGTGGCAAGAGGGTCCTTGGGATACGCAGTGCTATGCGGATCAAACCGAAGCCGTTCAGCTCTACCGCGCCAACCTGGAAGTCTATCGCCGCTGGCTGGAGGCCAATCCCGAGAAGTTTGCGCAAATCACCACCAGGGGGGCACTTGAATCGGTGCTGGAGGAATGGGAATCGGGGGAGGTGGCAGAGCCGCGTATTGGCTGGATCTTGCTCATGGAGGGCGCGGATGCCTTGCTCGAACCGGCGCAGGCCGAAGTGTGGTATCGCGAGGGCGTGCGTATATTGGGGCCGGCCTGGGCCGCCACCGCATATGCCGGCGGGACGGGAGAGCCCGGCCCATTGACAGGCCTCGGGCGAGAACTGCTGCGAGAGATGGATGCGCTAGGTATGATCTTGGACCTGAGCCATCTGACCGAGCAGGGCACCCTGGAAGCCATCGACCGCTACCAAGGGGAGGTGATCGTTTCGCACACCAGCCCGTTGGCGTGCGTGCCGAACGCCTCCGAGCCGGAACGGCATATCACTGACCTGACCCTCGATCGGCTCGCCGAGAGGGACAGCGTGATGGGCTTGGCGCTGTGGAACCCCTTCTTGAAAGATGGATGGGCCCCCGATCAAGGGCGCGAGGCTGTGGGGCTTGGGGACGTGGCCCGGGCCATCGATTATGTTTGCCAGCGGCTGGGAAACGCGAACCATATTGGCATCGGCAGTGACTTTGATGGCGGCTTCGGCCTGAATGAGGTGCCACTGGGGCTTGACAGCGTGGCTGACCTGCGGACAATTGGCGAGGCTTTGGAGCCGATGGGATACACTTCAGAAGACATCGAGAAGATTCTGGGTGGGAATTGGCTGCGCGTGCTGCGCAGGGCCCTGCCCGAAACGGAGATTGCATGACCCCACTTCTGCCTCACCAAGTGCGACGCGCCCGGCGCTGGATGACCGCAGTGCTTCTGGGTTTGCTGATCTTCGTGATCGGGGTCGAGCCCGATTTGATTGGAATGGATCGAAGCCCAGTGATTGGGTTTGTGCAGATCGGCACCTGGTTGGCGGGGCTGGCGATCCTGCTGGTGGCAGCCTATGCCACCGTGCGGGTCATCCGCAATGGCAAGCCCACCTCTTTGCGAGCGGATATCGGGGTGCGATTGATTGCCACAGGATACGTGGTCGCCGCGGCGGCCTCGCTGGCGGATTTCATCGGGTTGGGAGCCCAAAGGCTCCCCGATATCACCTTCGGCCCGGTGCAGGTGATCGGCCTGGCAATAGGCGTGATGCTAAGCTTGCTGGGATTGATCTTGTATTGGCCACGACACAGCCCTTCCGAATCTATGCCAGAGAAGCCCCTGGCAGGGGAGTCACCTTCCCCGAATGAGCCACCCGCGCAGGAAGATAGATCCTTGGCGTCTTGAAGAAGAGGGGGCAGTGCTAGCCGGGGAGCCAATCTGTTTCCTGCTCTGACTTCTCGCTCGAGTGACCAGGGAAGACCTTTCCACCCGGCTTGATCCGCGTGTAGGCGTAGTTCACAGCCACCGTCACTTGCCCATAACCTATGACGATCAGATTGAGTGGATCCAGATCCTCCTGCAGGGCCACATCTCCAGCGGCGAATACGCCCCGCAGGTTGGTCTCCATCCGGCTATTAACTCGCACGTAGCGGCGGCCGATGGTCTCCAACCCCCATTCACGGATGGGTCCGAGGTCGGCCTTGAACCCCAGGGCCAGGAAGACCGCGTCGACCTCCAGGGTGTCCTCTTCCTGGGTGCGGTTATCGAAGATCACGGCGCGTTGCACGTGCCCTTCTCCCTGGAGCTCGCGGATCTCATGGAAGATGCGGACGTCCACGGCCGAGGCGTTGAGTGCGCTGATGGAGGAATCATGCGCCCGGAAGCCTTCCCGGCGGTGGATGAGGGTCACGCGCGCGGCGCTGGGCTCGAGCGCCAGAGCCCAATCGACGGCGCTATCGCCGCCTCCCACAATCAGCACCCGCTTTCCAGCGTAGGCGTTGACATCCTGCACGAGGTACTCGACCCCCTTGCCCTCAAACCGGGCGACGCTCTCATTAGGCAGCCTGCGCGGCTCAAAGGCTCCAATCCCGGCCGCAATCACGACCGTCCGGCTGTAATGCCGGGCGCGGTCGGTTTCGATCAGCCAACAGGTTTCGTCCGCCTCCCTACCGGGAAACGGCTCAGGGCGCAGGTTCTCGGCGCGCTCACCGAGAGCCATGGCGGGGTTCCACTGCATGGTTTGCTCGACCAGGTTGGCCACCAGGTCCTTGGCGCGTATCGACGGGAAGCCGGGGGTGTCGTAAATTATCTTCTCGGGGTAGAGGGTTGTGAGCTGGCCGCCAGGCTGGGGCAGGGCGTCGATGATTTTTACGCGCAGTTCGCGCAAGCCTGCGTAGAAGGCACCGAAAAGGCCGGTTGGACCGGCCCCGATGAAGGTGATATCGAAGACCTCGGGTTCGGTCTTGCTCATTGCGAACAGGAACTCCTTCTGTGTCGGGTGCACAAAGGGCGATTTGGCGGGCGGGATTATAAGCGTAGGGACAGAAGCATGTCAATGACGAGCCAAGAAGTCGGAAAAGTAGCTAGGCACCGGCCATGAGGGGGATGTCTGTGTCCAGCGGGATTGTGTTACGCGAAGGGGCTGAAGAGGGAAGCCATCGCCAGCACCCCCAGCACGGCGGCTGCGAGAAGGTATTGAAGGCGGCTCTTGTGCCACGGCCGCGCATCCGAGAGGCGAGGTGAGCCCAATTCGTTCCAGTGCACCTGATAGCGTGGCCCTAGCAGGTAGCTCAGGCAAGCGCCGCTCAGCAGGCCGCCCAGGTGTCCCCAGTTGTCGATGCCAGGCATCAGGCCAAGCGCCAGGTTCAGCAAGGCCACGAAGAGGATTTGACGCAACTGAATCTGGCCCAGGCGTCCGAAGAGGGCGCGGTGCAAGTAGAGAAAGGATCCCAGGGATCCCAGCAGGCCGAAGATGGCACCGGAGGCGCCAGCGGAGGCGTATGGGCTGAAGGCCAGGCTGGCGATGACGCCGGCCAGGCCGCTCAAGATGTAGGTCGCCAGGAAGCGGGTTGTGCCGAAAAAGCGCTCGACTGCGGGACCGATGGCGAAGAGGGAGTACATGTTGATAAACAGGTGCGGCAGGCCGATGTGCAAGAATACCGGAGTCAGGAAGCGCCACCATTGCCCCTGCGACTTGGGCGCACTAGCCTTGGCTCCGAGTTGAAGCAACCAATCCACCCCCAGGAACTGCTGAGAGAGCCACTGGCCCAGGAAGACCAGGCAGGTGACTAGGACCAGTCCGAAGGTGCCCGGGAACCGGTCGCGGAAGGAGGGACGCTGGGGGGCAGGCTGGAGGACAGGGGGCGGCGCACTGGCGTTCATGCTGGCGCCGCTCACAATCGAACTTGGCGGGGGCTTACCCGGTGATGCTCGGCCTGGATGATGGCCATTATGGTATCCACGGTATGGTCGAGCTCGCCTTCGGCGTTCACGACGTAGTAGTCGAAGAGGTCGACCCGCCGCAGTTCCTTGCGGGCTGTGGCGATGCGCAACTTTAGGTCCTCGGGGGCTTCCGTCTGGCGGCGCTCAAGCCGGCGAATGAGCTCCTCCTCGGTACGGGTCGAGAGGAAGATCAGCAGGGCATCGGGGCAGATCTTGCGGATGGTCTCGGCGCCCTGGACGTCGAGCCGCATCAGCACGTCCTGACCGCTGGCGAGGGCCCGGCGGACTTGCGCCTTCGGGATCCCCTTGTAATCGTCATATACGATGGCATATTCCAGCAACTCGTCTCGCTCGATCATCTCCGCGAACTGCTCGCGGCTGACGAAGATGTAATCCAGGCCGTCGACTTCGCCATCGCGCTGCGGCCGGGTTGTGGCCGTGACGACGAAGTGGAAGGGCAGTCCGCGCTCCTTCATGCGCCTGACCACCGTATCTTTGCCCACACCCGAGGGCCCCGAAATGACAATCAGAAGGGGTTGTTGCTGGCGCTTCAGCAGGTCTTCATGCATGGGTTGAAGCCTCCGCGTGCGGTCAGTATAATCGTTTTTATGGGAGGTTGAAATGCCGACGTACGACTACCGTTGCGATGATTGTGGACGACGCGCCTCCAGCTACTTGAGCTACGAAGAGTATGGTAAGAAGACTGTGCATTGCCCCCACTGCGGCAGCGGCGAGATGCGCCGCCTGATCCATCGTGTGCGCTTCGCCCGCTCGGAGGAAGCGCGCCTCGAATCCCTGGCCGATCCCGATGCCTGGGGTGATTTCGACGAGTCGGATCCACGCAGCATGGCGCGCATGATGCGCAAGATGGGCGAGGAATTAGGCGAGGACATGCCCCCGGAGTTCGATGAAGTGGTCGGCCGGCTGGAAGCGGGGGAATCGCCGGAAGAGATCGAACAGTCCATGCCTGAGCTCGGCATGGATGAGGAATTCTAGCCCGAGGCGCCAGCTTTCGGGAATTCTGGGGGGATGATCAGGGTGCCAGAAGCCCGGCCTGGGTGAGCCTGGCATCCACGGCGGCGCGCAAATCCGCCAGGACTTGGTCGAAGGGACGGCTGGCATCCACGATCTGCCAGCGGGCTGGATCGGCAGCGGCCAGCGTCAGGTACCCTTCCCGTACACGCCGGTGAAACTCGAGATCGAATGCGTCCAGGCGATTCCAATGGCCGCCCTGCCTACGTCGCTGGAGGCCCTGTTCCACCGGAAGATCCAGCAGCAGCGTCAGATCGGGCACCAAGTCGCCGGTTGCAAAGGATGTGATCGCCCGTAGAGTCTCCAAATCGAGCCCCTGGCCGTAGCCCTGGTAGGCCAGGGATGAATCGAAGAAGCGGTCGGAGATGACGATCTTGCCTGCCTCCAGGCTGGGGCGGATGACCTGGGCGACAAGCTGGGCGCGTGAAGCGCTGAAAAGCAAGAACTCGGTGCGGGCGTCCATTTGGGTATTTTCCAGATGGGTGAGGACACCGCGAATCTGGTCGCCGATGGGTGTGCCGCCAGGCTCACGTGTGAGTTCAACCGGCAACCCGAGCGCGCGTAAGTGGTCCGCTAACTCGGCGGCCTGGCTGGATTTGCCCCCGCCTTCGGGG
>Ga0164310_10002028_pt1 | contig 11619 bp, 10 predicted proteins | sample GuaBasSedimGuay1_FD_121795 | JGI IMG/M metagenome (GOLD analysis project Ga0164310, IMG submission 121795) | Subseafloor sediment microbial communities from Guaymas Basin, Gulf of California, Mexico - Guay1, Core 4569-9, 0-3 cm | ecosystem: Environmental > Aquatic > Marine > Hydrothermal vents... | reverse complement strand
TTATTATGTTCATGAAAATATGATCCGTATAATAAAAGAATAAAAAAATAATGGATCTATTTTTTTTTATGATTTTTCGATTAATTCATTACGTTTTTGATAAAAAGTTTTTATCAATTCAACTCCTCCAACTGATCTAACAATAGTTGATCCGATAAGAACAAGACCACTTATGGTTAAAAAGGGGGGTGAAACAACAAATTCTGTTCCACCCATTGCAACAAGAAACGCAATAATTATGATGAGTATCCCTCCAATGATGCCAGTTATTTCAAGAGGGATTTCTTTTCCTTTTACATGCATGATTAATGAGGATGATTTCTGTCTTTTTGATAGTTTATTTATTTGATCTTTCATTTTTTGATATTCATGATCTAATTCATTAAGTGTTTCTTCATATTTTCTAATGATTTCCATACTTGAATTTAAATTCTTATCAGATTTATATGTGGTAAGATCGTTAGAATTCTCTTCTAATTTTTTAATATTTTGTTCATCGACTTCATTTTTATTTAATGAGAGTCGATTTTCTACTGCATTAATACGAGAACGTAGTTGAGTGATGGATTGTTCTAATTTCCAGTTCCATTCCTTTAATGTATGGATATTTCTATCATCAAATTTATTGGAATTATTTGGATCATATCCCTTTTTTCTTTGAAACATTGATTTCATGAAAGACACTATCTTTATGGAAAAATTTTATTTGATTTATAATCGATGAACGGTTACGGCATTAATATCTGAGTAATCCTCAAATCCTTGTGCTTTTACAATGAGTTTGATGGATGCTTCATTGATGTTTTCCCCTAATTCCGGCGTAACAGATATTGTTGCGATTCCTTCACCGTTTGTAGTACCTGAACTTGCAATTCCTGAGCCAATAAGACTTACCGTAGCACCCGACACCGGATCTGCACGATTATCATTGCTTGTAACTTGTATTGTGATATCATAAGAACTACTAAATGTAAAAGCACTGGAATTTCCAGGGTCTTCTGCAATAACAGCATTTTCTGATACAAGTGCGTTCATTGTTTTTGTTCCTTGAGGTATCATAAAGAGAACGGCGGCTATTACTGCAACTGCTACAATCATTACAATTATCATATACATTGGCAATCCGAGTACTTGTGCTTTATTGTTGTGTAAAATCTTTTCTTTTATCATAATTTTACCTCTATTTATAATAATGAATAAAAAAGAATTATATATATCTTACTATTTTTATATTTATAATACATATAATAAATAAGGGGGGAAAGATTATTTCCCATTTTTCCCAAGATTAATAAGCCGTTCCTTTAAATCATCTAATGAAATATTAGTAGAAACCAAAGCAATATTCTCGCGTTCAGCAAGCTTAATTGCCAATGGATCAATTCCACCAGGTTTATGATAAACAACAACTGATGGCTTCACTGGATGAATTCTAACGGCAATCATTGGACTTCTTCCAAATTGAATACCTGTAAAAAGTAATGCACGCTCAGGAGTCCAACCATATAGATGAGAATAATTAACTGGTGAAATATTTTTAATTGTCTTAATGCTATCTACAAGCGTAAAACCTTTCACCTTTTTCTTTAACCCTTGATTTTTCTTTGTGAGAATATGTCCATCAATCTTTTTAATAAAAAAATCTGCGTCAAGAGCAAAAGGATATTCCTGAATATCAATGATTCCCTCATGCGTTTGAATCATAGGATCATACAGATGAATAATCTTTCCACCACGTTGCTCATCAATCTTAACAAATGCTTCAATGACCTTTCGAATCGTTTGAATTCCTGGTGACTTTCTTCTACCTGATTCATAGTCACTGATTACACTGGGGGATAGCTCTAAGAATTTTGCTAGATCCGTTTGACTTATCTTAAAAATATTTCTCCATTTACGAAGTGTTAGGCCTGGTTTAGGACTTAAAGTAATTTCACCTGCGATTTTTTCTGATAACGCATTTTGTATATTCATATAATCACCTTTCAATACTGACAATATTACCTGATTCATCAAGATTCTCCGGTTCATATTTTGCTACTTTGTCTTTACAGATTAAAAATTTATATCCATAATAAATTGCACCAGTGTTTCCATCTTGTTGAATCTTACGAAATGTGCTTTTTACACGTATACCAATCTTTACATCATTAATGTCACAATCAATTATTTGTGCAGTAATTCGTGGTCCTTCATCAAGCTGAATGATTGCTATTGGGTAGGGTACCTGATTTTCAAAATCCTCAGGTCCAACATGCAAAATTGAATATGTAACAATCTCACCATTTCCAGATAATTTTTTCTCAGTCATTTTCCCAATACTTTTTCTTCGACAATAAGGGCAGGAAACTCGTGGAGGGAAAAAAACTTTATCACAAGATCCACATTGATTTCCAATTAGATTATAACGCTGAGGAATCTCCCTCCAAAAACGAGGTACATCTTTTGGCATTTTTACATCCCCTCCATAATATGAATAACACAAGTTGCACCTGAACCACCGACATTATGAGCAAGACCAACATGAGGGTTTGAAAGCTGACGATTACCAGCATCGCCTCGAAGCTGCTGGGCAACCTCAACGATTTGAGCAACACCCGTTGCACCAACAGGATGACCTTTTGATTTCAAGCCACCACTCGTATTTACAGGTTTTGAACCATCAAAAGTGGTAATATTTTGATCAACTGCATATCCACCCTTTCCTTTCTCAACAAAACCAAGATCCTCAATTGCACAGATCTCAGCAATAGTAAAACAATCATGAACTTCTGCAAAATCAATATCTGAAGGGCTCTTATTTGATTGTTTATATGCCATATTTGCTGCGTGGACAGTTGCATCAAGAGTAGTGATACTTCTTCGCCCATGTAAAGACAATGTATCTGATGCTTGACCTGATCCAATGATTTTAACAAGTGGTTTTTGAGTGAATTCCTTAGCTTTTTCAACAGAACATAATACCACCGCAGCAGCACCATCAGTAACAGGAGAACAATCAAGAAGACCCAAAGGATCTGCAACAGGAGATGCATTAAGGGCTTTATCAACAGTGATTTCCATTTGATACTGTGCATTAGGATTTTTAACCCCATTAGCATGATTTTTTACAGCAACTTTTGCAAGTTGCTCTTTTGTTGTACCAAACTCATACATGTGTCTTTTAGCCATCATCGCATAAAGACCCGGAAATGTTACACCAAAAAAAGATTCCCATTCCTGATCAGCAGCAGTTGCAAGGGTTTCAGTAGCAGAGGTTCCTCCAACATCATTCATTTTTTCAATGCCACCAACGATTACTACATCATTCATACCTGATGCAATAGAAAGATAACCTTGACGGATTGCAAGACCACCACTTGCACATGCTCCTTCCACTCTTGTTGATGGAATGTGTAAATGTGAAAAACCAGATGCATCTGCAACAAGTGCGCCAATATGTTCCTGACCAACGAAACGACCCGAGCTCATAGAGCCAACATACATTGCATCTATATCTTTTCCATCGACTCCTGAATCAAGAATAGCTTTTGATCCTGCTTCTGCGGTAAGCTGCCTGAATGATTTATTCCATAGTTCACCAAATTTTGTAATACCAACTCCAATAACTGCGACATCTCTCATTTTTTATCACTCCCAAATTAATAAATCTGTATCTTTTGCATATTTCCCATAGTCAATATATGTTTTATCATTAACCATCTCCATGATGGTTTGCGCATTAGATCGCTTAAACGAGTTTATGTTATCCGTAACCGTGATATCAAAACCATCAGATCCAGCCCCTGAACCATAACTGATCACAATTATTCTATCGCCTGGTTTAGCTACATCTAAAACTGCGGCAAGACCAACACAGGAGGCACCTGAATAAGTATTGCCAATGTAAGGGACAATTAATCCATCCTTGATTTGTTCAGGTGTAAATCCAAGGAGTCTTGCGGCGGCTCTTGGAAATTTGGCGTTAGGTTGATGAAAAATCGCGTAATCATAATCATCTGGTTTGGTTCCAACTATTTCCATTAGCTTTTTAGCACAACTTGTTACATGACGAAAATATGCAGGTTCACCCGTGAAACGTCCTCCATGCTTTGGATATTTTCTTTCAGCTCTTCTCCAAAAATCGGGTGTATCTGTTGTAAAAGAATATGTTTTGTTAATATTTGCAATAACATTTTCTGATCCAATGATAAATGCTGCTCCTCCTGCTGCTGCGGAATATTCAAGGGCATCACCTGGAGCTGCTTGTGAGGTATCAGCACCAACTGCAAGTCCATATTTAATAAACTCAGCTTTAACAAGGGCAGTACAGTTTTGTATCCCTGCAGTACCTGCTTTACAGGCAAACTCGTAATCAGCAACCATGAGATCAGGTGTTGCACCAATAGCTTCTCCAACAATAGTGCCAGTTGGTTTAACGGCATATGGGTGAGATTCACTGCCGATATAAATCGCTCCGATATCTTGGGGATTGATAGTTGAGCGTTTAAGGGCAGCTCGGGCTGCTTCAACGCTAATTGTTGCTGTATCTTGATCAATTGAGGGAACTGATTTTTCAATAATTCCAAGACCTTTTGAAATTCGTTCACCGTCTTTTCCCCAGACTTTTGCAATTTCTTTTGCTTTTATTCTCATCTGAGGAATACTTCCTCCATAACTGACAATACCAACATCATTCATATTAATATCACAATTAGGTGGAAACAAACAATAGTATAAAAAAATGACGATTAAAGAGTCGTTAATAAACGTATTTTAATATATTTATAAAGAAATCTTTTTACCACTCTTTAATGCTGATAATGAATCATCTGCAATATCATTTAACTTTTCTTTATCAAAAACAGATTTTCTTGCTTTTGAGTTTTGATCTTTTATTAATTGTTTAGCTTCGGCAAAACGACGTCTTTGATCTCCACGAACTTGAACGATTTGTTCTCTTAGCTCCATTCCTTTTTCATGATTTTTTTGAGCTTCATTTCGTGTTTCAATATACTTTTCGTGTTTTTTATTTGCCTCAGCAATTGAAATGGAAACTTCATTTACAAGTTTCATATATGCTTGATGTTTAGACTGACTTTCATCGTAATATTTCTGAACGAGTTCATGTTCCTCATCTGCTTTTTTAAATAGATTATCAATAGCTGTATCTTTATCGGAAATATCAACTTGAATAGATGCTTGATCTTGAACCTTTTTGGAAACCTGATTAAATTCTTTTTGTTTTTCACGAATCTGATCGATTAAATCATTTTCAGCAGAAGAAGACATTGGAACAGTTTCCTGTCGATATTCAAGCATCTGCATATCTGCTTTTATTTCTTCAAGGCGAAATGGAAGATTCTTAGAAACCTCGCCTTTCTTTTTTTGACGAGCGGAAATTAATTCTTTAGCGTGAGTCTGTAATTGATTTCTGATGCTTTTATGATGTTTCATCTTCTTTACAAATTCATCACGTTCTTCTTTCAACTTTTTCATTTCATCTTTCATGTCTTTATGTTTAGAATTAAGCATATCTCGCTCATCACGAAGGACCTTTGCAAGATTATTTAATTCATTTCTTCTATCTATGAAAGAGTGAAATTTGTTCTCAGCGTTTCGGAGTTGCTCCATTTCTTTCTTTTTATCGGATGTTGTAGCCATTGTACTTCCCAACAACAAATTTTTTTTTTTGGAATCTGGTTAAATAACGACAAGTGATATATCGTTTTTACCTTTTTCTGCTATCCATGGAATCTGAATTTCAGCATATCCACGAGCAGGGATAATAATATCTTCTACTTTATTCTTTTCCTTACCATTTATAAACATTTTGATTTTAACATGCTTTGTTTGAGTAGATCCATGATTTGAAACCCTTAATGATGTAAAGACCTTATCATTTTGTCTAAATGAACTGGGCCAATGAGAAACATCCTGAATAGAGAGATCAGAAACACCATTTTTAATCATTGTTTCCAATAACAAAGTTTTTGGTTTTTTCTGATGAAGTGTATTAATAATAACTTCAACTTGGACGCTGTCATCTGGTTCAATAATATCAGAGGGAATAATATGAAACTCCACTGTTTTTGATTCTTTTGGATTCAAAACAATTGGTGATTCATCAAATCGAATGCTAAATTTATCGCCATTTGTTAGAATATAAGCATCAATATCAATTGTTTGATTATTTGAGGAGCGATTATTGATTGTTATTGGATAAGTTGCAGATTCATCTGGTAAAATTTCTTTTTTCCGATTAGAACACGAAACAGAGACAACCCGGGAGCTAAAAATGAATACCATGATAATTAGAATAATAAAGATTGTAATAATTAAGAGTATGGGTATAATGAATGGAGCAAAATCACCAAATGATTCGTCTAATCCAAGATCTTTTGAAAGTGATTCAAAAAAATCAAAGATGTTAGAGCTAATGTATGGGGAAACAATTGTATAATTTATCGTTTCAAATAATTCATCACCATTCTCTTTTGAAGTTACTTTAAACGTTATAATGTCTGATTTAATATCAATATCATTTGGAACATAAACAGTAACATCTATTGATGTAGTATTATCAACACCTAGATTATTAAAATACATAGGGTTAACTTCAACAGTAAAATTATTATCTGAGTTTGCAGTAAAAATAAAACTATTAGGCCATAAACCTGTGTTATTATTAGTAACATTAAATGTGTATGTATGGTTTGTTCCTTGTTGTATCTCTTGTTTTTGAGGTGTTGAAATAAGTGTTGAATAAGTAACAGCACCTTCAGAGACTTCTGCTTGAAGAACTGTAGTTGTATAACCGGTATTACCAAGAATTTCAATTTCAACAATCAAAGGATCTTGGTCATAAGCATCAAGTGAATATTTTGTTGAAGTTAATGATACTTCAACGGTTTTTTTATCATTTGAACCAATTGATAAAGATTCAGGATTAATAATAATATCCCAAAATCCATCTTCATTTTCAGAATCTTTTTTCTGAATGGTGATATCATCTTGTTCTTCACTTGAAATATTCAATGTATAAACAACTGTTTCATTAGGTAGAATCAATGTATTCTCTGGAATTGATGTATGTGCTACTGAAATATGGTCTGTTTCAGATAAAGATATCGAAAGAGATGACTTGTATTCTAAACCACCATAAAAAAGATCAAGACTTCTAAATATGCTATTGCCAATTTGACTTCCGTTTGCAAGTTGGATATCAAGTGATAATTCTCCATCATACGTCAATTCTTTATCTTGTGGTATGTCGTTAAATGAGATATGAAATGCTTTTAAACTTATTGATGGAGGTATTGTCCTTTCAAGAGTAATTATCTCATGAGTAACCTCATTTGAATTATACATCAATGAAACTTTTAATTCCATTTTACTTTTAAAGGGGTTATAATCCTTATGAGAAATATATAAAGTAGCACTTGCTGATTCTAAAATCTTACTTCTAGAGAAAGTAGGTGTATTCCAAGAGTTTGCAGTATCTGATATTGGAATAGTTTTATATTCGCCAGAGGGCGTATCTTCAATTAAGTTATTGTTTTCATCAAGATAATATCGTATTGAATTGTCATTATTTGATGAAGATGAAAATGGAACTGTAACCGATGCTTGATGATCTTTGGAATCATAAACTAATGATGGACAAAACAATGCATTAGCCGCATCTGTTAAATCGCTTTTTGAAAAATTATATTCACTAGTAAGATTAATAAATTCATCATAAAATTGAATAAAATTTTGAATTTCTGAATTTGAACTTTGACTCAAAAAATTTAAAACAAGATCCTTAAATGTACTTGAAATGGAACTTAACAAAGGTCTTTCTTTTAGTAAAATTTCTGTTTTTGATTTATTACTTGGAATCATCTCAATTGTAAAAATTAAACTTGTCCCAGGATTTAGTGTAACATTAATATCTTCAATAGATACTGTTTGTGAACTTATCTTTGAAAGTGTTGATTGTGAAATTGTTGTATTAGTACTATCTATCAATTCAGGTAGATAACTCATAGTATATATTGAAACTTTAACTTGATCTTCGTTTTCAATTCTAGATTCAATATTTGATATAAAATCCAAATTAAATACTACATCACCATCAATATATAGAGTTTCATTTCCTTGATATTCATAGGATTCTACTATCCTAAGTGGATTTGGAAACATTATCTCCATTCCACCAAACATATCCATCCAATCGTCTGGTAAATCATCACCTGCAAGTTCATCCATATAAGAAAGAGCCAAATAGCCAAACCAAAGAGCAAATTCTTCTTGATTTCCAGAGATGTCTGATAGAATATCAATTGGGTATGGTGGGTAATATGAATTGTTAGTTGATGTTGAAGGTTGTTCAGATAATGATATAAATCCAAGAGAATCATATCCAGATGATCCCTCAAAATCTAAAAAATTTTTAAAATAAAATGTTTCCTCTCCTGATGGACTTGCTCCAACTGGATTTACTGCAAACATAGGAATAAAGCTAATACAGAAAAGTAGAAAAATTACTGTAAGAATGAATGGTTTTTTTATCGGTCGCATCTCTTATAACCTCAATGAATAATATTCTTTTCATTAATATATAAATGTTTGTTTACATGCGTTGCTCTTATTAGCCTAATAATCGCCCTATATTTTGAGGTTATTAGAACCAAAAAAAACATAAATAATAAGTATGCTATTGATAATGATTGAACAAAAGGGTATAATTGGTTATGGAAAATAAAACATTAACAAAAATAAAAATTTTAGTATTCTATTTTTGTTTAATATTTTTTATATTTCCAATTTTTAGTACCATAAATGTACATGCAGATGAAAATTTGATTATACCAGATGTATCACCAACAATTGTTGAATCCGAAACAAATTTTACCGTAAGTGTTTACGATCCAAATATAATGGTTGGTACACCATACCTTTCAGATGTAAATATTTTATTTGATGATATATTTTACAAAATTACTCCTCAACATGAAAATGGAGAAATCATAATTAAAGCACCTAAAGTTCTTGTGAACAAGACCTACCTTATTGAAGCTTTTACAATAAATAAAAGTGGAAATATAACAATAACCGTGATTCCATCACAAAATCATCAAATAAATGAACTTGTGATAACACCTGATTCATATACAATTGATGCTTTAAAGAAATTTAGTGTCCTTGTTACTGATAAAAATGGTCAAGCAATTGAAAATGCAACCGTTATCATTCAAGATTCAAACGACTTGGCTAACACTGCAAAAACTAATGAAAACGGTCGAGTATTTCTAATAGCACCTAATAAAGATACAATTACTATAAATGCTAAAAAAAATGGTTATAATGGTACAACAGAAATACTAAGGGTGAGAATACAAAAAGACACACTCAATGGGATTCTAACTCATCCTTATACTCCAATCATTGGTTCAATGATTGTATTAATCAGTATAATTATCTATGTAACTTATTCAAATAAATTTACTCAAAAAAAGATACATATACAAAATTTTAATAAAATAAAGCCAAAAAAACAGAAAAAAAAGAAACAAGATCAATTAGTTCCCAAAACTCTGATGAAAAAGAAAAAAATCGAACAAATAAAAAAAAATGTTGTAGCAGATAGTGGTATTGTAACGTCAATTAAAAACGAAGTAATAATCCAGGGGGATGATTCTAGAAATAAAAAAGAATCATTCAAATGGTTTGAACCAACAAATGATTTACAAAAAGATAAAAAACAAAATCAAAAGAAGAAAGAAAAATATTTACATGGAACAGAGGAAATTCATAAAAAGATAGATAAAATTTTAGAGAAACAAGAGAAAGAAAAATAATAATCTAGTTAATAGTTGAATATTATCATATTTTTTTCAATGAAAAGAAGACGTTATATAGGTAGTTTTAAATCACTATGTGACAATGGTTGAAAAACATCAATTAATAAAGGATTTTTATAAACTTAAAGTACATCAAGTAATGGATAAGAGAATATGGGATCTTCCAATAATTTCTAGTGATGAAGATATTTTTCATGTATTGTCTATACTAGGAGCACGCAACCATATTTGGGTTGTAAATGACCGTGATGAAAAAAAATTACTTGGAATTATCACAGAACATGATGCTCTTAGTATCCTTGCACCAAAAAATATGCCATCCTATATCTTTGGAATGCCAGATATCAAATCAATCCAACAGGGTACTGCAAGTAATGCAGAAGAAATAATGTGTAAAAAAACAATTACTACATTTCCAGATGAATTCATTGCAGATGCATTAATGAAAATGACAAAATATAGATTGAGAAGATTACCTGTTGTAGAAGATGAATTAATTGTTGGAGAACTAACATTACATCAACTTATACGAAAATATTATGCTGCAACTCAATACCATCCATTAATAGATGATGAAGAAGGTTGATTAATACGATATATGATATAGCTTTTCTTATTGCATTAGCATTAATATTTGCCCGTATTTTTGGCTATTTATTCACAAAAATAAAGTTTCCAGCAGTAATTGGAGAAATATTTGCAGGTTTATTACTTGCAATTATTGGCATGATTTTTTTGAAAGGCCAGATTATCTCTGTTTTTGGTTTGACTCTAACATTGCCCCATCTTGATGTTCTTTCAAGTGAATTTGATTTTCTAGCTGAAATTGGCATATTATTTCTAATGTTCATATCTGGTTTATCAACCAACCTAGATCAGTTAAAAACAATGGGAAAACCTTCTCTCTTTGTAGCAATTGGGGGAATAATAGGACCATTTATTTTAGGGTATGGTGCAGCTATTCTTTTTGGATTTACAATCAATGACAGCCTTATAATTGGATTAATGCTAATTGCAACATCCGTAGGAATCACTGTTAGATCTTTAATGGATATTCAAATGCTTAATAGCAATGCTGGAACAACCATACTTGGTGGAGCAGTTATCGATGATGTACTTGGAATAATTCTTTTATCATTCATAATTGGAACAGATCCAATCTTATCTCTATTTATAAAAATCACAATGTTTTTCATATTATTTTTATACATTGGACTTCGAATTATAGATCCTATTTTGGGTTTTGGAGAAAAAATTAATCTTCCAAAAGCATTTCTCAGTATTTCTCTTGCAATATTTCTTTTATATTCATTTTTTGCAGATAGATTTGGAATATCGGGGATAATTGGTGCTTTTTTTGCAGGAATCATTATCAGTCATTCAATAAAATCAAGAAAAATCATAGATGATGTACAAACCATAGGATATGGTTTTTTTGTCCCTTTGTTCTTTATTTGGATTGGGGTAAAACTTTTTTCAGGGATTCAAAATGATTTCGATTCATTTTTTTCAATTGGTATTTTTGCAATAATCATAGTTATCATTGGTATTATAGGAAAAATCATAGGTTGTGGCATTGGGGCAAAAAGTACAGGTTTAAGCAATCGGGAATCCTTGCAAATTGGAGTTGGAATGATACCACGTATGGAATTAGCACTCATAATTGTAAGTACTGCTATATCAAGAAAATTTTTATCTTCAACTACTATTGAAAATCAATTCCTTGCAATAACTGTGATTCTAACAGTTGTAACAACATTAATAACTCCTATACTTATCAAAAAAGCATTTA
>Ga0164310_10002026_pt1 | contig 11623 bp, 11 predicted proteins | sample GuaBasSedimGuay1_FD_121795 | JGI IMG/M metagenome (GOLD analysis project Ga0164310, IMG submission 121795) | Subseafloor sediment microbial communities from Guaymas Basin, Gulf of California, Mexico - Guay1, Core 4569-9, 0-3 cm | ecosystem: Environmental > Aquatic > Marine > Hydrothermal vents... | reverse complement strand
AAGGTTGCACCGTTTGCTGGCGATGCGTATGCTACTGTCGGAGAAACTGCATGAGTTATTGTTGCATAGAATATGAGTATTGCTGAAAATATTATCAGTCCAGCAACAACTCCAGCTATAAACCCCCTTCTTCTTTCTCTATCTTTAAAGATTGGCATAATAATAAATACTTTCTGTTTTTAAATATTTTCTTGGAAACTTCCCCAAAATGGGAAATTATTGTTTGAGCAATCTATCTCTAAGATGAGAAATCATATACAGTATCAGCGATACAGCAATAAACTGTTCAAGAAATATCCTTATCGTGTCATATGTTGTAAGTTTTGAAAACCACACATATATGAAGAAAAATATCACTCCATAAACCATGCTCGATGCAAATGTCTTTTTATCTATTTCAAATAGACATGCCTTTATGATTGGATAAATGAAAAATGTTGATGCAAGCGTAGCAACAAGTCTGTTTATAAAAAAGTAATAAGTTCCATAGATGGTATAAAGTATCGTATAAAACATAAGTGCAATTATGCCTATCAACAGTCTGACTGTTTTTTCAAACTTTTCGTTTTCCATATGCAACACCCACACACAGCAACCCTACAAATATGAAACCACTTCCAGCATACATTCTCACAACATCAATATTAATCTCGACAACATACAAGTCAACATTTGCATTTGGCACGCCATATCCAGTTTTGTAGTCATAACCCTGCTCCTCAACATCAATGGTATTCTGCCTGATAATGTTGTAGTAGTCCATTATAGATAGTTTAGTTCCATACTTTTCCATCAGCAGTGCAAGCAGGGCAGACACAACAGGAGTGGCAAAGCTCGTTCCGCTGACTACTCTCTCATTTCCGCTTGTATCAATCACGACAACATTTTCTCCAATTTCTGCAATATCTGGCTTTTTATTTCCATCGGTAGTAGGTCCAACAGAACTGAAATAGCTCCACTCAAAATCCTTATTAACAGAAGCAACACATAGTGCGTAATATGCCTGTCCAGGGCAGTTTATTGCATCATGAACAGCCCCTTCATTCCCTCCAGCATTGACAACAGCAATGCCCTGCTTCGTCAAAGAATTTATCGCCTCACACATTATGCATGGCGACTGCCACCCTCCGCAATGCCAGTTTGCCTGACTTATCCCCCATGAATTACTCACTATTAGTGGAACATCCAAATGAGACCTGTGCCATCTTTGTATGAAATCCAATCCCTGCAAAATATCTGCCAAATATGCTGAGCCATCTGACTGAAATACCATTACATTTATCAGCGAAACATCTGGTGCTATGCTCACTATTATTGATGCGACAGCGTTTCCATGCCAGTGAACATAGTCATATCCACTTATTGTGAAGGTATCAATAACCTTTCCATCAAAAATGTCCAAATCTGGATTTATTCCAGTGTCCACAACAGCAATAACCACTCCCTTTCCAGTATAATTTCCTTCAAATATATTTTCAAGCTCTGTGCCATTTTCACCTGAAACTTCAAATGGAAATATTCTTGCAACATTTCTATTCAAATAAATTCTTTTCACATATGGCAAATTTGCTATATTTACCAAATACTGAGAATCCAATTCAACATTCAACGCATTTACAACACTGTATCGTGCTTTAACCTCTCCGCCATAAGATTCCAATACACTGATTAAGTTATTTTGCTCTTCCAGTGCTTGTATGCCACTTGGCGTTACCAACTCAACTATGTATTCGTTTCTTCCTGTTGAATTTAAGGATGCAGTATCTATTTTAGCCATCACGCTTATGTTAGCAGATGCAAAATGAGGATAAGATTGAGATACATAAGAATACGGAAAAATAAGCAGAATGCCAATTACAACTAATGTTACGCCCAATGCGAATAGCCTTTTATTCATTCACTCACCCGTTACAAGCACTCAGCTTCAAACTTATTGTATTCTGCAAGTATCCATAGCAAAAAGACTATTGATATTATTGCTCCAAGTGGTATTGCATATAGTCCAAATATCAGTAGTGCTATCAGCATTCCGTATCCAATCTTGTGTTCCGACAGTGTTACAAGCAAAAACATTATTGTCGTTACTAAGAACGCAAGTATTCCGAGTATCGGGTATGTGCTGAATATTGTTCCATAGTCTCCAAGCACAAAGCTAAAGTCTGTTTCTGTAAATGTTGATACCAGTCCAAGTATTCCTTCGATAAACAGCACAAACGCCATTATTTTGGTTTCTAACTTCATCGAATAGTAATTCTTTAGATAAATTTAAGCATTTCCTTATTCCCCAAATTGGGAAATTACCTTCTCTTAAGCTCTTTCAGTTTGCGGAATATTTGTTCTCTTCTGATGTATGCGAATGCAATTAAGATTGATACTGTAACACCAATAAGTATCCACACTATCGGCGGTGGCAGTTTCCAGCTTATCTCCCTCTTAAATATAAACCACCCAAACTCACGATAGAAGTATAGTGGAGCAAGCAAATCCTGTGCTAATGTTCCGTCAACTACCTTGAATTTTACAGTAACTGTCGAAATATAATCATCCAACGACAACCATGCATCCTTATCAACAATGTATATTATTGCAGTCCACTTACCAGTTTTCGCAAATGCAGGCACGGTGAATTTTATAGTTCCCTCAACATGGTAGTAGTCATAAAGCCCATCACTTCCAGTTTTTTGCACAACAGATGGTTTGAAATTATCCACATAAACGATTTTACCACTGCTATCAACAAATTTTGCAACAAGTAAATCAGGCTCGTTTGTGCTTAAACATTGCACATCCTTCACCACATGATATACAAGTTGCTGGCTTGGTGCTAAAGTCATATATGATGGTCCTGTGCCAACTATTGTTATCCCTCTGTATGCTATATTTGATTGTCTTCCCTCTGTATCGGTGCAGTAACTTGCAATCTGAACCGTATCCTCGTATGTTGCAACAAATGTGAATTTGACTATATATTGACCGTTGTTTTCTATCGGAGTAACCGACCTCCAAGGAGGAATTATATAATTTCCTTCCTCCTGCTGTCCATACCATACTGCATAGTATATTTTGCCTATTGGTAAATTCGTCATTTCATTTGGAGTAGCAATCAATGTTACATTAACTGGCTTATTTATATATGACCAATCCTTTTCTGTAACTATTTTAGGAGGAGGAGGCATCTTTTCTCTTACATCAACAACAATTACCCATTTTTCATCCTGATTTATTAATTGATTTTTCAGCACTACAGTAAACGGTTCTATGTTTGGTTTCCATATTCCATCTGGGACTGTCCAATAAACTTTATATGGATGCCTATCATCTGGTATACTCCATGATTGCAATAACTCTCCTTCATGGTCTGGATAGTTTGCAGGATAATATAATGAGAGTAACCATCCTTTATCTTTTTCTCCAACAGTAGGTCCACTAAATCCTGTATATACATTAAATGTTATTGTTTCTCTTGGCTGAGCCTCATCATAACCATCTGGATAAACAACCTCCACATTTCCTTCTCCGCTCAAGAGAGATGCTTCATCTTCAATTGTCAAATAAACATGTCCAGCTTCACTGCCCCATAAATAAAACCATCTGTATCTTACAGTTAATTTTACTTTAATATAACCAACATATGGTCCTCTTATGCAGAACTTAGGAACTGTTAACGGAACATTAAAGCCATCAGAACCATCTATTTGAGTTTCCAAAACTATTTCGCCAGGATTGTCTCCATCTGGAGTTGCCCATATTATTTTATCCGATTGTGGACTATCGGGAGTAGAAGTATAATCTGGATTATTCCAGTCACCTTGTGAATCCAAATAAACCTCTACCCAGTATTTATGTATCTGTGCGTTAAAACCAAGATAAAATGCATTTCCATATGTTCTCGCACTTAGAAATATATCCTCAGAATCACCATCAGCCCACCATGATGTGATATATTTACTTTGGTCAAGCAGTTCATCCTCATTTTTATCAACATTATCAAAATTGTTTCCTGTGAGATGCAGATTTGCACCCATAACATTCTCCCAATACACTTCTCCAGTTTCCGTATCTGGAGTATACTTTACTCTAAATAACCCAGTATATCCAGCAATAACTAATGAAACAACAATCGCCACACCAATCAGCACAACTATTTCCTTTCTCATTTTCTCACCTTTTTAAACCATTTATATCCTATTGCGAGTGCCACTATTATAGAAATAATTCCCAAGTAAAATAAATAATTTTGCTCCTTTTCAATAACAACAGATTTCATTATTGAAGAAGTTAAACCATCATCATCTGTAACAGTCAATGTTATTCTATATGTTCCAGCTTGTGAATATGTGTGGCTTACTGTTTTTCCGTATGCTACACTACCATCTCCAAAGTCCCATGTCCAGTTCACTATACTTCCGTCTAAATCATAAGATTTGTCAAAACAATTGATACTCATTCCGCTGATATAGAATGTAAAGTTCGCAACTGGCGGTATGTTTTCCTCTGGAGGGGGCGGAGGAGGAGATGGGGAGGAAACAACAACATGAAGTGGAACATCGCAAGAAATCCATGGAAATGTTCTGTATTTGTATGTTGTATATGCGTAAACATAATAATCTCCAGCATTATCAAATGTATATGTTTCTGTAATCGTCTCGCTTGGTTCTACAACATGTTCTTGAAATTTATGAACCAACTGGCTGTCTTTATAAATTTCAACATATACTTTCAGTGTCTCTCCATTGCTGTCATTTGCAGTTATCTGCCATGTAAACAAATCTCCAACCTTGCCAGAAACATTGCCCAACATCGTCTTTATATATGGTGGCAAATCATACTGGTATGAACCCGATGTTTTATCTCCTACTGGAAATTGAGTTATTTTTCCAGTTATGTAATCGTTTATCATTCTATTGTCTATTATGTCGTAATCTCCATCATTGTCAACATCTGCCCTTTCAAGCTGATACCATGTTTGCGGAGGAAAATACAAATCCGCAAGCGTTACCTGACCATCGCCAGTTATATCGCCATACTGACAGTATGGTGGTGTCGTTGCCTTGGTTCTTGGTTCTGGAAATACAACAAACAGTATTATCGCTGTAATAAGCACAGCTATTAATGCATACAATGCAAGTATGTCAAACCACTTTTCGTCTTCAATCATTTTTTCTTCCTCCTGTATGCATAGTATGATATTCCAAATAATGCTATGCTACCCATTGCGATATACAACCAGTATGAAGTTTTTGCCTTTATCTCAACCGTTTCATACAGCGTAACTTGTTTGTTTGAGACTGTCAATATGTTTGCCTTTATTGTGTATGTTCCTGCCCTGCTGTATGCGTGAGTGAATGAATACTGATTTGTGTTAAGGTGTGCTGGCGAGCTTGTCATAGTTCCATCTCCAAAGTCAATATTTATCCAGTCAATTGCATCATAAGGATAATATACGGTTATTGTAAGTGTTTTCCCAGCTATTTTTTCTCCTTCTACAACTATTGAAGGTTCATATGGAGAACTAACTGTAATATACCAAGTTTTGCTCCACATAACTCTATCATTAATCATAATTGTAAGCCTAACAGAATGTTCACCTTGCGAATAAAATGTATATTTGTAATATGGGCTTGTTTTCCAACCACTCGAATATTTACCATCAATTGTGAAAGAATATCCAGTTATTGTTGCACCTTCAACATATGAGGCGGATGCATCGAAGTAAACAGTATCTCCAACTACAGGATTTCTTGGAGACCATGTCAAATTAAGGTATACTGTTCTGTTTATGTATACAACTGCACTATCGTAACCAATATCTCCTGCTAAGTCCTTTACTTTCACTGTAACTATTGCCTTATCTATTAAATTTGGGTCATCAAATGTATATGTGAATGTAGGATAGTCTCCAAAATCATCATAGACTGGCTGTAAATTGATATACCAGTTGAAAGTGATTGGAAATCCTTCTGGGTCATAACTTGCTGAGGCATCGAATGTTACAGTGTCTCCAACATCTATATAGTATTCATGCTGGTTTAAAACTGCAACTGGTGGCTGATTTATCCCACGCCATACAAATATTTTTGCACTATCTGTCGCTATAGCACCATCGTTATCCTGAACATAAAGTGTCAGTGTGTATGTTGCATAGGTATCCTTTGGATATGAAAATGTATATGTGAATATTGATGATGATATGTAACCGCTGTCATAAACATTTCCAGATGAATTGCTTATAATCCATCTATACCCTGTTATGCTACCATCGGGGTCATATGACTGAGATGCATCAAATGCAGTTTCCTTGTATGGCGATGTATCATATATTTCCTTATCAAGTTTCGCAACTGGTGGCAAGTTAGCTCCTTCCTCCACTGGAAATTCAGTAATTGCTCCTTTCGCATACTGTATAACCAAATAAACATCATACACAGTAAGATAACCATCCCCATCAACATCCCCTCTATACATTATTTCGGATGGAGAGAGCATTGTTGTATTTAAATGAGAAACTATTTGATTTATTCTTTCTTGTGTCATAGCTGGAGTTTGCGTTTCATTCCAGAACCTCAATATATACCATAAGTCCATAACATTGACCCTATCATCCCAGTTTATGTCAGCACGCAGATGAGTGTAATTTACAGCACCAGTCCAGAACTTTTGAGTTTCATTTACATCGTCTCCATTTGTAATGCCATCCTGATTAACATCCCACGGTCCGTATTCATCAAGAAATGCATACAATAGCCAGAAGTCGTGCTTGTATGCATTTTCAGCATCATACGACACCAAGCCATCTCCATTTATGTCTCCATATCCTTCTGGCGGTGCTGGCTGAGAATAAGTTGCCTTTATCTCAGCAAAATAAAAAGCATAAAAACAACTAATAATGGCAAGTGCAACTGCAACTATCAATATGACCCTGATGCTTTTCATTTTTTCACCAATAAATAAAGGGAGGGAGGGTTGTTCTCAGCTTAATCCTGCAAGTAAATATAAAGTATCGTAAGCAGTATGCCTATAAGCAATATCAGAAATCCGAGTATCCCACTGCCTACAGATGCAATCGATGCGTTAGCCACTGAAATTGCAAACATGTCTGTCATGTATATTGAAATCAGTGCAAATATCACTAAAATCGATATTAAAATCCCTGAAACAATGTTCAATCCAAATGTTCTTATGAATGAAAACGATATTAACAGTGTTCCAGATATGAATGCCATCATTAGAAATATCGGAAGCAGTGGTGTCATCGCCCAGAACATCAGTGAGCCAACTATCAGGACAAGCCCAGCTAACAGCTTGTGCCTTGCCAAAGTAGCTAAGATGTAGTCTGCTTTGCTGTTCATTGGCATCACCTTACTTCTTTATCAATGCTACAACTATCACTGAGCCAATTATTGCCACTGCAATCAGCAGGTATATCAGATAATCTCCTAATTCAATTCCTTCTGTTACTGCTGGCTGTGTCGGTGGTGCTGGCGGTGCTGGTGCAACCGTCCATGTAAATGTAAAGTCAGTATATCCTTTAGGCAACGACAAATCTTCAATTACTATTTTTCCGCTGTCATTTTCCCATGTTACATCAGAACCTTCTTTCTCAATTTCAAGTGTATCGAAATTTACAGTATCAAAGTATTCGCTGTAGTCCTCATCATCTGGGTCTATTATCCAGTCAACGCAGTCAAGCAGTATTTCATAGCTGTATACCCTAACTTCTACTGTATGCGTGTTGCCATCTACTGTTTCCTCCATTTCCTTGATATACGGTCCTCTCTTCTGGTAACCAACATACTTCGTTCCAGTAGTTCCATTGGTAATACTTGTGTATGTTATGTTCTTGTATGGCTTGCTTATCGCATGTGATGGATATGTCAGATTTAGTGTTACATTTCTTATTGTGAACTCCAAGTTGTTTGTAACCCTTATTCTGTCTTTCACTGCAAAGAAGCTGTGAATCATTTCCGTTTTTATGCTTGGAGTGCTTTCATCCTTCTCCGCTATCGCCACCTGTGAATTAATCCATGTTGTCGTAAGAGGTGCATCATCCGCTGTTATTGATATGTTCACATATTCATCATCCGTATCGTTTGCATTGAACGACCATGCAATGTATGTTTTTGATGTGCTTCCTCCAGCAGTCTGATAGTCTGATAATGTCTTTGTTGCTGAAGAGCCACTTGCAATTGTCTGGTCGTCGAAAATCTTAACTCCATTTACGCTCAAGTTTACTCTTATCGGTATGCTTTCGTTATTCCATACTGTAAAATTCATCACTGATAACCCAGCTATTGTGCATGGCAGTGAAATGTTTCCAGTTACATTAGTTCCTGCTCCTCCTGCTGGAGAATATATGTTTGATTCGCTGTGGTTGAAGTCAACAGTTCCAGATTTTACAGTAATATCAGTTCTATTTGTTACATAAGTAGTCGTAGCACCAATGCTTCCTGCAATTAATGCAAAAACACATATGGCAAGCAATGCCAACTTTCCAATACCTTTTTGCATGTGCATTTTTCTCACCTTTTAAATATATAGAGAGAGCGGGGGCTAAGCCCCCTGCTGTCGTCTTTAGGTCTTCACCGTAAACTTAATCGGTGTCACATAGTTGGCGTTCTTCTGGTATACATACACATAGCATGTATATGTCTGTCCGTCCTGGAATGTTCCAGCAACAGCTTCCTTTAGTGTAATCTTAAATGTTACATTTGCTTTTCCGCCAGATGCCAAGTCGCCCAGTGTAAATCCATCTGTGTATTCTCCGTTGTAGAACAATGCATACTCAATTCCACCGCTTGTTACATATGCTTCAAGTTCCTCTACTTCTAAGTCATCGTGCAGTCCACCCTTATCTGTCAGTGGGTTGTATAATGTTATGTATATATCCTCAGCAGTTATATCGTCTGGGTTTTCTATTGTTATGTATGTTGATTTTGTAGTTTCGGTTGATACGCTACCGTTTGCATCAACCACAGAGCTGAAGTTCGCAAACGCAGAGTTAACTATGTCCACATCAATGCTTGCTGGTCTTGTGGTAACAGCCTGTCCAGCAGTATATCCTGCTTGGTAAGCAGACTGCCATATATCATTGTATATCTGGCTATACAAAGATTCTTGTATTTCCTTTTCCTTGTTTGGTATCATGTATCCCTCGTATACTGCGGCGGTTAGGGCAATGCCCACCACAAACATTATCAAACCCGCTACCATCGCTTTCTTATTCATCTCATTCATTTTTTATCACCAATTTCTAAATAAAAGTGGGGTATATAAATAGTTGAAAATAGACAAATAGTAATTTTGCTATTACGAATCGTAATCATTCATACTTCTTCGATAACGCCCATATAAGACAGCAGGACCACAATGTTGCTATTGATGAAAACATCGGATGCAAACCAAAGCTGTAATTTGTTATTTTATTCAGAAACACGGTTATCATAACTATTGCAATAGTTCCGAACAAACCAGTGGTAAAATACAGTGGAAAACCAGCAGGAGCGTAATATCTGCCACCGTCAAAATACTTGGTTCTAATCACTGGTATTAACTTGTTCTCCTCCTGAATTTCAGAAAGATATACTCTAACCATTCTCTCGCTAATTTTATATTTGTTTGTTATATACTCCGTTATATCGCTTAATCTAACCCATCCCTTTTTCAACGAAAAAATGTTGCCATTGTATTTTGTCTTTATGAAATCAACAATGTCCTGCTTAATTACCTCTGGCTTATACAAAATTGGTTTTCCCACAAGTAAAATATTTTGATTGTTATTTAAACTTTTTCAAATGTGGTATTCAACTTCGTCTCTTCTCTTTTTTATGATGTATATTACTACAGCAATTATGGCAACAACTATCAGCAAATACAAAATCAATATTTTTATTAATGCCCATAATAGCATACTGTGAAATTCGCTTAATGCAGATTCGATATTTGGAACACCATGTCCATAGTCAAACTTAGTTCCTTCTGCTGGCGTTCTTGCTGTTTTTTCAATGCTTTCTTCAAGCAAATATACTGGCTTGCCCCTATTCCAGAAATATAACTTTTTAACCCAATCAAATAATATTCTTTCTTTTGCAATCATATACGCACAGCTTCCAGCAACTATCGGCGTTGCCATGCTTGTCCCAGATACAATTCTTTCATCATACAGCCAAGGTCCTTTAATTGACTCTCCTCCAGCAACAACATCTGGCTTTACTTCCTTCAGCCCGTATACTGGTCCTCTGCTACTCCAGTTTGTTACCCTGTCATCGCTGATTATATCAATTGTTTTCATTGGGTCAACAGCACCAACAGCAATTGTGGAAGGAGAAGTAGCTGGCACGGTTATTGTATTTGGTGCTGGTCCGTAGTTGCCACCAGCACAAACAACAACAATTCCTTTATCTCTCAAATCTTCTACTTTTTTGCTTATTATATCATCTGAGCCACCAAAATAACCCCATGAGCATGAAATAACATCAGCACCAATAGATTCAGCAATTCTGAATGCTTCAAGAATGTCCGCCTGCGATGCACTTCCGTCTTTACTGAATGCTCTTATGCTGTATTCCACCGCATTGGGCATATAATTTTCAGTTGCCCAGTGAACTGCATATGACACCCATGTTCCATGTCCATGCTCATCAAAAACATCATACTTACTAACACTCTTTCCAATAACATCTCGCATGTCTACAGAAATGTTGTTTTCCAAATCCTCATAAATTCTCGGTATAAATCCTGTATCTATCACAGCAATTACTACTTTTCCAGTGGTTATTTTTTCTGGCAATTTCAACATTTCATACATCTCTGGCACGGTATAGGGTTCTTCTGGATATTTTGGTGGCGGTATTGGAGGAATTATTATATCCTCATCCCCTTCCTCTCTTTCTCTAACTATTATATTTTTCCATGTGGATTTTGTGAGACCATCATTGTCCTTCACGGTTAATGTTACTTTATATGTTCCTGCTTCAGTGAAGACATGTATCGGATTTTTCTCATGACTTCTTTCTCCATCTCCAAAGTCCCATGTTCTGTAAACAATCCATCCATCAGTGTCATATGATGAATCGTAAAATCTTACTTCATCTCCGACAAATGGCTTTTTTGGGGAATATGAAAAGAATGCAAATGGAGGTATTCCTCCAGTAACATTTAATGTCAGATTGCACCACTGTGTTGTCAAAGATAGGTTTACCGTGGTAAAGTTAGAACCGTAATAGTTTGAGTATGAACATGAAACAGTTATTGTGTCTCCATCATTAGCATAGATTGATGTCGCATACATTGTATTACCTTCGTGTTCGGTTGTTGTTGTGTTGGCATATTCTCCACTGTTTTCATTTTTGACTACAACAGTGATGCCAACAGGAGCAGGAGAACCATCCTCAAGCCAGACATAGCCACTAATTCCGACGGGCTGGGGAGCTGATGTTGACTGAAACGATATTGAATGAAAGCTCAATAGTAACAACAATATAATTAAACAAGTCTTAAACTTCATTTAATCACCTTTATTATTGGATTCATACTGTTTAAAAATTTCAATTTATCCTCTCTTTTACCTAAAACATAAATTATATAGCAATCCTTTGTTCCATTAAAACCACACTTTCCTTTATTT
>Ga0164310_10002024_pt1 | contig 11625 bp, 13 predicted proteins | sample GuaBasSedimGuay1_FD_121795 | JGI IMG/M metagenome (GOLD analysis project Ga0164310, IMG submission 121795) | Subseafloor sediment microbial communities from Guaymas Basin, Gulf of California, Mexico - Guay1, Core 4569-9, 0-3 cm | ecosystem: Environmental > Aquatic > Marine > Hydrothermal vents... | reverse complement strand
TCTAGAATCTGACATATATAATCCTCAGGCACGGTTTTCCGGCTGTAGCTTCTGACAGATCTCCTTACGGATAGGACTTCCCAGAAATCCATATATAGCCTTTACTTGGCCGCCTTTAAAAGGGTTATAGTTTTGTCCTCCACAAACTTACCTATGATATACCCCGAATAGAGAGCCCTTAAAGCTTAGCCGACAGGCTTTCAAAGTGTAACCCATACGTTTATCCTCAAAGCTTTTAATCTCTAAGGACTTACTTCCTATCCTCCATACTGGCCACTCCACATTTCCTGAAACTCTTCATGGTATAGGTCTGCCAGCTCGCTGCAGCCTACAAGCACTACGTTTTCATCGTTTTCCTCTCTTGCCGACTTCGTCCAGTTGTAGCTTCCTGTTATGACGATTTCCCTATCAATTATGCAGAACTTATTATGCATGAGCGATGGATTACCATCTAGCTGGACTCCTACCCCGTTACTCTTCAGAATAACATATTTGCTGTACTGGTTCACATTGTTCTTCTCAAGGATCACCTTCACATCTACACCCCTCTTTGCAGCGTCTATCAGAGACTGAGCAAGCCTGCTAGAAGTAAAGGTGTACATTGCGATTTCTATACTAGAATTAGCTCTTCCAATCCAGTATGCTATTACATTTTCAACGTCGTCGTCAGGGCTGAAGTAGGCTTGAACCCAGAGCTGATCAGAGAGTATCACAGCTGGACCACTGGTTTCAGGTCTCACCGCGAAGTAGCAGAGGGCGAACCCAACCAGAAAGCCGAAAATAAAGGCTTGACTAAGCTTCACACCCTATCCAACAAACGAATAACTTATTAAATATTCACACTTACCAAGGTCTAAGGCTTAGCAACCTTATCAAACTTGTCCACTATCGCTGTTACGGGGGCTCTTCTCATGTTACCTTCCAAATCTCCTCGATCTCCTCTGATAATCCCTTATCGCCCTCAAGAAGTCTATCTTTCTGAAGGATGGTAGGTACGCCTCGCAGAAGTATAGCTCGCTATATGCTATATGCCAGAGTAGGAAGTTGCTTATCCTTTCTTCCCCAGAGGTTCTTATTATAAGGTCAGGCTCCGGAACCCCGTTTAGGTACAGGTATTTCTCAAACAGCTCCTCATTTATATCTGAAGGTTTAAGGGCTCCTTTCTGCACCTCTAAGGCTATCTTCCGCACCGCATCAAGTATCTCGTCTCTGCCACCGTATGCCAGGGCAATATTCACCGTCTTAGGCCTATTCCCACTAGTTTCACGCTCAAGCCTCTCAGCTAGAACCTTAATATCATCAGGTAGCAGCTCCTTCCTCCCTATAACTCTTACCCTAACACCTCTCCGTTTAAACTCGTCTATTCTCGAGAGGGCATACTTAAGTTCCTCTCTAATCCTGTTCATTACCGCCTCAACCTGATCCCTTGGCCGGTTAAAATTCTCCGTTGAAAAAGAGTACAGTGTCACATGTTCTATCCCAAGCTCCTCACACCAGGAAAGGATTTCCTCAACCTTCCTAGCACCAAGATAATAGCTCTCCTCCAGCGAAAGCCCAACAGCCGATGCAAACCTCCTATTTCCATCTAGAATAAGGGCGACATGCTTGGGGATCGGCCCGGACCTGACAGTTCTAAGCAGATAGCTCTGATAGAAAGGTGTCTGAATCCTGCTGGCAAGCCTATACGCCACAGATAAAAGAAAACTATAAGCCCGCCCTAGAACCCCCATCCAAAGTAGGTAAACAGCTAAAATATTATTAAGATAATTATGTGTATGCACATTCAACTTTCTATTTCAATTTCCGGGTACCACACAGTCACTATTTCCAAACTACGAAACTCCGGAAAATGGAGTGAAATCATCGGTGTGGACTCGCCGCCGACAAGCCTTACAGTAGTTAATGCAAGAGGAATAGCCTTCGAATATAGGAACATGTTCACAGTCAAAATACTGTTATTTAAGGCTGACTCTTCGGCCATTATAAGGCTATATTCCCCTATGAAACACGAGAACTCACACCTAACATTTAACCTTAAACTGTTATTCAAGCAAAAATCCTCCCTAGCGATTGTATTTCCTCCAACCTTGGAAGTTTTAGATTCAAAACCCAATTTTAGCCATATAAAGAGATTGAGAGCGGAATACAAAGCTTGCCTCTACGGTTGTAGATTTATAGGCCATGTGAACTTACGTGTTAAGTTTAGGAGGACATGCCAAGAGATGCCGGGGGGTCAACCCTAAAGCGAATCATCACGTGTCAGCCCCGGGTAGTTCTATCATCCCCTAAGGTTTAATATTTCGTATGCCTTTTTAAATGTGTATGCGTTACGGTTAAATGTTGAGCGTGGCCTCTCTTATTGTTGGGATGGGCTAGATCCTACAGTCCTCGAGATGCCACTGAGGCGTATGAGATTATATCCGAGGCTTTGGTTAGGAGGCTCGCGTTCTGTATTGTGGGTCTTTCGCAGGTGAGGTATGAGGGTAGGGCTGAGTCGACGCTTGATGTTGGGGATAGGATTATTATAGGGAAGCCTGATGGTTCTTTTCTTGTCCATAGGCCCAGGGGATACTCACCTGTTAACTGGCAGCCGCCTGGTGGCTTTTTCAAGGTTTGGGTTGATGGGGATAAGCTTATAGTTGAGGCATTTAGGAGGAAGCCGTACGAGAGGGTCACTGTAAGTTTCGAAATGATATACATGATTCTCACCATGAAACTAGAGGATAAGGCGAGTTTTCAGGTCTCGCTTGTCGAGGAGGAGATGCGGAAGGCTATTCTTAGAGCACCGGATCTTGTCGAGCCTGGTTTTAAGCCTACGGCTGAGGAGAAGCATGTCGAGTCAGGCTTCATAGACGTTTATGGGTATGATAGGTCTGGTACGCCTGTGGTTGTGGAGATTAAGGCTAAAAAGGCCGGTGTTGATGCTGTGAACCAGCTTAAACGCTACATTGACGAGGTTAAATCTATGAAGGGATATGTAAGGGGTATTCTGGCCGCACCTAATATTACTTCTGATGCGCTAGCTCTTTTAAAGAGTTATGGATTAGAATATAAGAAGCTAACACCTAGGATGTGTACTAGGGTTTTACAGGATAGACAGTCAAGGCTTGGAGATTTCGTTGAGAGTGAAGGTGATGAAGGATTATCCGATGATTGAGTATGTTAGAATTAGAAATTTCAAGTCATTTAAGAATGCTACAATAAAGTTCAAGCCTGGATATACAGCTATCACCGGGCCCAACGGCTCGGGAAAATCTAACATATTTGATGCTATATGCTTCACCCTCGGCATTGGCACCTTGAAGATGCTTAGAGCTGGGAGGCTTCTGCACTTGGTTAGGAGGGGGGCTGATAAGGCCGAGGTTGAAGTGTCGATAAACCATTCTGGTAGGGTTCTTAGGATTTATAGGAGGATAAATCCGAAGGGTGGCAGCGTTTACAAGCTTAATGGTAGAAGGGTTAGTCTTAGAGAGCTTGAGGTTGAGCTTTCCAAGATTGGTATTAGAAAGTATGGGTATAATATTGTATCACAGGGTGATGTAACTCTTATCATTGAGATGACCCCAAGAGAGCGGAGGCAGATTCTTAACGAGATCAGCGGGGTTGCAGAGTTCGAGGAAAGAGAGAAGGAGATAATGTCGGAGCTTTTGAGGGTTGATGAGAAGCTACGAGAGGCTGAAGCTATTCTAAGGGAACGAGAGAGAAGGCTTGAGGAGCTAAAGACAGATGTTGAAAGGCTAAGGGAGTACGTTGAGGCTGAAAAAATGTTAAAAGCTGCGGAAGCCTCAATAATGAGGAATCAAATAGCGGAGCTTGAAGAGAGAATTAGAAGCATTAAGGTTGAGGAACCGGGCTTTGACGAGTCTGCCCTTCGAAGTGTAGAGGAGAAACTTGCCAGGGCTGAGAGCAGGGTCCGAATGCTAGAGTCGGATCCTCTGCTCAGAAAAGCGTTTGAAGTTTCAGCCCTTGCTATAGAGATTGAGAAAAAGAGGCGGAATCTTTCAAAACTTTTAGAGAAAATAGAAGTGTATGGTGGATATTCAAGACTTCCGAAGAAGGTGGTAGAGTCTGACGGGTATATAGGAGTTGTAGGGGACATATTAAAGCCGAAAAGTGGATATGAAACTCCTTATACCGCGAGTCTGTGGGGGAGGCTCAGGGATATAGTAGTCTCAACCTACGAGCAAGCCGTTAAACTCGCAAACACGCTCTCATCGTCTGGAAAGCGCTGGAGAATAATTCCATTGGACGTTTTAAAGGAGAATAGAAGGGGGAATCCTCCTGGGTGGTCGCTAGGCCACATGGCCGACTACGTGGAGTATGATGAAAGGTTTAAACCCCTAGTTGACCTATTGCTTGGAGGTACAGTGCTTGTTAAGAGAATAGAGGATGTTCCAAGGAGCCGTGTTGGTACTTGGAGGTTTGTATCGATGAACGGTGTAGTGCTGGAGAGGAGTGGCATTTTGATATGTGGGAAGGTTAGAAGGGAGGCATTAGATAGATCTGAGTATGCAAAGCTGATAGCGAAGGTTGAAGAGTTAAAATTGGAGATCAAAGAGCTCGAAGGAAAAGTAGAGGGCTACGACCCAGACGCTGCGAAGGCCATACAGGATGAGCTTTCTAGGATGAAAATGATGGTTCAACAGCTTAGGGACAGGAGGGACCGGCTTCTTAGACTTAAACTTGAGGTTACAGAGAGGAGGAGGCGTGCAGCGTCGGAGATGGGTATGCTTAAAGCTAGGATTGAAAGTTTAAAGGAGAGACTTGCCCAATTGGGCAACGTCCCAAACATAGATCCCTCAGAAGCCTTCGGGCTTGCTGAGAGAATGAGGCTTAAACTTAGGCTTCTTTCACCCGTGAATCACAGGGCTGAAGAGGAGTATAGGGAGGCGCTTAAGGAGTACAACAAGATTAACTCCCGGGTCCAGCTGGTTAAGGAGGAAAGGAATAAGGTTATGGAAGCTCTCGAGGAGGTGAGAAGGGAGAAGAAGAGGGTTCTACAGGAGACTTTGGAGAGGCTTTCAGGAGAGTTTAACAGAACGTTTAAGGATCTAACCGGTGGGGAGGGTGTTCTGGAAGTTGATGACGTCGAAGACCCCGAATCTGGGCTTGAGATCAAAGTCAATCTCCCAGGTAAGAAGATGGCCACGATAGACCAGCTTTCAGGTGGTGAGAAGTCCATATCAGCACTTGCATTTATAGTTGCGATTCAGAAGCTTAGACCTGCCCCATTCTACCTTTTCGATGAGGCAGACCTCATGCTTGACCCGAGAAACGCTAAGAAGTACGCCGAAATGCTCAAAAGAATAGGGAGGGAATGCCAGGTTATAGCTATATCCCTCAAGAGAGAAACAGTTGAACCTGCAGACCATATAATAGGAGTTACAATGAGGAATGGTGTCTCTAAGATAGTAGCGGTTGACATGGCTGAGGAAACATGAACCTATACCAACAGATAATGTTTATCCTTGAGAGGTTTAGAGAGACACTTGACATAGCATGGGCGGGTAGAGAACTATTATTCATAGCTAGAATTGTGAGGAAACACGCGGAAGAAATACTAGCCCGGAAGGCTGAGGTAAAAAGGCAAAAGCAAAGAATAAGGATTGACAGAGAGCTAAAGTATGATTTACAACCTAAAAATGCGAGGATACCTGCGAGAAAGCCCGGGTCTGAGCAGCTTGAGAAAAGCGTAAAATGGGTGATTGCGAGACTCTCCATAAGGAAGGCGTTAGAGGAAAGAATATTGTTAGAAGCTAAAGATTTGTATAAGGACATTGAGAGGAGTTACAGGTTTATTATAAAACTGCTATCGAAGTTTGGAGTTAGAAGAATAGAATTTTCGAAGATCGCAAGAACGAGAAGTGAGAGAGCGACGGTATTGATATCGATACTCCACCTACATGCAGATGGGAGAATAGACATACACCAGGATAAACTATATGGTGAGATAATCCTTGAACTACGAAAAGGCTGAAAAGCTCGTTGAAGCCGCATTATTCATAGCAGGGAGGCCTCTTAGTAACGAAGAAATATCGAAACTAACAGGAATGGAAGAGAAGGATATAGAGAAAATAGTAGAGAAGCTGAATCAGAAGTATAGGAATCGTACATTTCACATAGTTAAGTCTTGGAATGGTTGGGAGATGAGGCTAAAACCGGAGTACGAGGCTAAGGTCGGGAAGGTTGCATTAAAAGTTGAACTGACCATAGGGGAACTTAGAACACTGGCAGCAATAATAGAACTTCAACCAGTAACTCTTTCCTATCTCGCAAAGATAAGAGGGAGCAGGGCTTATCTTGACGTAAAGAAGTTCAAGAGAATGGGCCTGGTGAGAACCATAAAGGGTGAGGGGAGAAGCCCGATAGTTAAAACAACGAAGATCGTAAAATCGTACTTTAACATCGAAGAAAGGCAGACTAAACATGAAACAAGAGGTAGAACTTAGTATGGATGAGGGGAATATTTTGTTAGTTAATTAGATACGGCTTTGTGTTATAGGAGGCGGGATCTATGTTTAGCCTCTGGGATAATATTTTATTAGATACGGCTAGAAGGCCAGGTGTTAAAAAATTGTGGAAAGCTGCAGTAGAGAGACAAGGAAGTGTGATTCCAGCAGTTAGAGATGAGTTACTAGATATTTCCCCACGTAAAGTTCTTTTAACATTAGGTTTCCCCGTTTTTGGCGGAAAACCTGAAACTGATGGTCCACCAGGGGTTGCGTGTCTTCTAAACGCCTTTGCAAGCGCAGAACTTACTATTCTCGTTGACACCAATTTTTACAAGTTGTTCAAAGATTTATTCCACGAAATGGCTAAAGAGGGCTTTACACCATATGCGGAAGTCGTAACGTTGAGCGAAGCCGAGGGGGGATACCAAGTTGCTATTTCGGTAGAGAAACCAGGCATGAACCGTGTAGGCATATACCATAATATGTCAGGCTACAGTATTTCCAGGCTGGTAGACCCTGTAGACCGTTTTTTCCTGAGTCTTAAGGAAAAAGGTACATACACGGTAGGCATTGGAGATGGAGGAAACGAGGCTGGAATGGGCCTTGTTGAGGATGTTGTTAGGAAGCATGTCCCCTACGGCGATGTTTGCAGGTGCCCTTGCCGCCATGGTATTGCGTCCTGTGTGACATTTAACAGGCTTATCGTTGCCGAGGTTTCTAACTGGGGAGGCCTAGTACTGTCCATGGCACTTGGAGCCAAACCTATGAATCTGTGGAGAGCGTACAAGGCCTGTTTCAGTCTGATGGTTAAAAAGGGATTTGTGGATGGGATAACCGGCGAAAAGGGACATACAGAGGATTCTAACCCTATTACAAGAGCTAAAGCAATATTCTCGAAACTCACATGTAAAGGCTTATGAAAACTATCAGCGTCCCTTTGTCAGGGAATTGTCCAGCCAAATTTGTCTTTAAGTTCCTCGAACAATATGTAGATTCCCTGGGGAGGGAAGATCCCTTCCTCTGTTATTAAAACATCTATATATCTTGCTGGTGTTACATCATGTAGCGGATTCCTAGCTTTCAGCTTCTCTGAGATTTTTAGTAGTTCTGGACCTACTATTTCAGTCTCGTCGCCCTCCTCGATTTCTATCAGCTCGCCAAGTAGGGTTGTTGGGCTCATCTTGTAGGTTCCAAGGGCTATCATAACTCTTACTCTCGCCTCATGGGCAAGCGCCGCTATCATAGAGGTTCCAACCTTACCAACTACTGCTCCGTTAACCGCAATAGCATCCCCCCCAACTAAGACCTTGTCTACCTCCTCCATGAAGACTCTTGCAGCTGCATCCGCTATTATTGTAGTCTCAAAACCTAGTTTTGCTGTTTCAACCGCCATTTGTCGGCCCTCAAGCTTTGGCCTGGCCTCAGTTATGTAAATCTTCAGGTTAAGGCCTATCTTAGAAGCCTTGGATAGCAACGATAGAACTGTTGTACTGTACCCGTGGGTCAGAATTGTGTCTCCCTGTTCAAGCCTCCTAACGCCTATCTCTGCTATTTTCATTTTAGCCTCTTCTATCCCCCTGCCAAAAGTGTCAGCAGCTTCAAATGTGGCCTTCCTTAAATCTTCAATCCTACTTGAACCCACTTTCTCCACTCTGCCAAGCACATATGAGACACAGTTCTGGAGGCTTGCAGAGGATTTCCTAGCCATTCTAAGTTCTGAGCAAAGCCTACAGAGCTCTTTCAGATAGTCTTCCCCCTCATACTGCCTGGAAAAAATTTTAAAGACTCTTACCGCCGCTAAAGCTGTATCGTCGGCGCTCGCAATCTCTTTTCTCTCTATGTCGCTAATAATCCTTCTAACCTCGGAGAGACTCATAAGATACACCCCGGTTAAGGCTTAACATTACATGGCGAACCTTGAATAAAATGTTATAATGTTAAAGATAAGCCAATAAGTGATGGACTCTAGAAGCCGAAAGGTAATATTCCTTGCCCACTGCATACTAAACCAGAACTCTGTAGTTCTCGGCCTGGCGAAAAGGCCGGCAGCATTCCAAGAAGTAGTCACATACCTGATAGATAGGGGTATAGGAATAATACAGATGAAATGCCCCGAAACAACATATGCAGGACTGCTAAGATTTCAACAGTCCGTCGAACAATATTCAAACCCATTCTTCAGAGAACACTGCAAGAGGATAGCTGCCGAAACCATCAAGCTGGCAGAGGAATACCTGAGGTGTGGCTATGAGGTGCTGGGAATAGTAGGTATAAAGGGAAGCCCTTCATGCGGGGTGACCATAACGACATCTGCAGGCTATGGAGGACCGCCGGAGAGGAAAGAGGAAAAGAAAATACCTATGCCAGGGGTATTCATGGAGGAGTTGTCTAAACTTATAGCAGGCAAGGGCTTGGACTTAAAACTCTTAGAGCTTAACCCTAAAAACCCATCAGCATTCATGGAGTCAATGGAAAACTTGAAACATAAATAGAAGAGTTCAAGCTTAAATCTTTAAGGAGCATTTAAAATGAGAATGGATGTTGCTGAAATAGCTTGCAGACTAATAGAAACAGAGTCTACCCCGAGCAAGGGGGAGAAGAAAATAGCATATACAATAAAAGAGTTGCTTAATGAACTACCATTGGAGATAGAAGTCCAAGAATACTCTGAGAATAGGGTTAACCTTCTAGCCTACACGAAACCAGCAGAAAAAGCTAGAATAATCCTTATGGGACACATGGACACAGTTCCAGCGTTTAGAAGCTGGACTACTGACCCCTTCAAACCAGTAGTAAGAAAGGGGTTTATCTACGGACTCGGATCAGCTGATATGAAAGGTGCACTCGCATGCATGATAAAAGCCGCGGAAAACTCGCTGAAAAAGGGGTTTAGCTTTGCTTTAGGATTCACAGCCGAGGAGGAAACCACCATGACTGGGGCGGAGACGTTGGCCCAAACGCTGAAGAGGAAACTCCCATCTTTAAAGATCGCGGTGGTCGGCGAGCCAACCAACATGAGGATTGCCACATGCCATAAGGGAGTCCTCAGGGTGAAAATTAAGGTCAAAGGAGTGAGGAGCCACAGCAGCATACCTAAGAAGGGGGAAAATGCCATACACAACGGCGTTAGAGTTCTCTGGAACCTCATAAACAATGGAAAACCCGAAATTAAGCATGACTTACTCGGAGAGCCCACCTTCTCAGTAACCATGATCAGAGGAGGCTTATCTCAGAATATAATCCCAGACCTAATGGAAGCCACAATAGATATGAGGCTTATACCTCCTGAAACCATGAACTCACGGGTAAAAATAATCGAAGACGTGCTGGATAGGCTCAGACGGGATGGTATAAACGTGCATATGGAAGTATTACAGTATCAGCCACCATACCAGGCACCAGACACTAGGGAGATAGAGCTTGCATTAGAAGCGGCACGGGAACTCGGCCTAAACCCGGAGCCAGTAGGAGAACCCTACCTAACAGAGGCAACCATATACTGGCATAAGGCAGGCGTCCCAACAATAATTATGGGCCCCGGAAGAATAGAAGAAGCCCACAGGCCGGACGAGAAAGTATCAATAGAAAATCTCCGGAAAACAACGGCTTACTATGAGACCCTAATTGAGAAATCCTGTCTAAGGCTTAACATAAGGTCCTCGACTGCCTAAAGCGAGCAGTGGTGCACGCATGTGACGTAGGCTATTAGATCCTGCTGCTGGAATATGTCAAGGCTGAAGGAGAATGCCTTGTCAGTAGCTCCCTTCATAAGTATCTGAGAGAAGGTCCTGCTCAAGGATCCAGGCTCGCAAGCCAAGGATCTCCTCAAGCCTTAACCTGAAGTGCTCATACCGCCTCTCGTAGATCTCCAATATCCTCTCGATAGGGGCCTTTCCTTCTAAGTAAACTGGAACTCCTCCGACGTACCTGTCATCAAGGCATACACCTTCAAGTTCCCCTCTCTTACGGAATTTACATGCCCACGCATATCTAATGATTTTTAGATTAAGGGTTATTTCAAGCAATTTCCATGATCTAGAGAATATGGATAGTGCTTCGGCCTATATTTAAATCTCGGTTTAGTTTTCGGTTTCCATAAGAATTTCTCAGTTTGTCTGAAGTACACTGCAAATAGATTAGCTATTTTGCAGCTAACCAAATCTTCCGTTGATATAATCTTTGGTTAATTTGTTTTTTGGGTCTGTGAATATTTTCCGTGTTGGTCCATGTTCTATGATCCTTCCTAGGTAAAGGAATGCTGTGTAGTCGGAAACGCGGATTGCTTGCTGCATGTTATGCGTAACCACAACTACTGTATAATCGTTTCTTAATGTTCGGATTAGTTCTTCGATTTTTCTGGTTGTTGTTGGATCCAGGGCTGAGCATGGTTCGTCCATTAATAGTACTTCTGGCTTTACGGCTAATGCTCTTGCTATGCATAGTCTTTGTTGTTGGCCGACTGATAATTCAAACGCAGAATCGTGAAGTCGGTCCTTTACATCGTCCCATAATCCGACTACACGTAAACATTTCTCCACGATTTTATCCAAAATCTTCCTGTCCTTCACTCCATGTATTCTTGATCCATATGCAACGTTTTCGTAAATTGATTTGGGGAGAGGGTTTGGTTTTTGGAAAACCATGCCAATTCGTTTCCTTAACTCTGTGAGGTCTATTCCCGGGTCGTAAATGTTTTTTCCGTCGAGCAAAATCTTTCCTTTAACACGTGCTCCGTTAACTAAATCTATAAGTCGGTTTAATGTCATGAGGAAGGTCGATTTTCCGCAACCAGAGGGTCCGATAATAGCTGTAACTTTCCCTTCTGGAACTTTCATGCTTAGATTCTTTAGAACGTGGTTGTCTCCGTACCAGACGTTCAGATTTTCGACCTCTATTTTGGCTTTCATAACTACCACTTCCATTTCTTACGGTAGTGCACCCTCATGAGATACGCAAAGATGTTGAGTATTACAACCACTCCAAGCAGAACGAGGGCCATTGCAAAAGCCCTATCGAAAGATACACTAGGGCTTGCTACAAGTAGCGTGTAGAGATGGTACGTTAGAACCATAACGGGCTGAAAAGGCGTAGAAGGCAGTCCTTTCATTAGAAAAACGGAGCATGTGAAAAGTATAGCTGCTGTTTCGCCAGCAACCCTGCTCATTCCAAGTAT
>Ga0164310_10002023_pt1 | contig 11626 bp, 11 predicted proteins | sample GuaBasSedimGuay1_FD_121795 | JGI IMG/M metagenome (GOLD analysis project Ga0164310, IMG submission 121795) | Subseafloor sediment microbial communities from Guaymas Basin, Gulf of California, Mexico - Guay1, Core 4569-9, 0-3 cm | ecosystem: Environmental > Aquatic > Marine > Hydrothermal vents... | reverse complement strand
CGTACCACAAAACAGAGTTCAGCGCTTTGGTTTACCTGCCAGTGGTAGGGGAACTCGTGGAAGCCGAGGTAGTTGAAATAGTGGATTTCGGAGCTTTTGTCCGTCTCGGACCTATGGATGGGCTTGTCCACATCTCCCAGGTGACCGATGACTACATTGTGCGTGACCGTAAACAGGGTATTCTGGTGGGTAAGGAGACCAAACGCATACTCCGCGAGGGTGACAAGGTCCGTGCAAGGGTTGTGACTGTCAGCATGAAGGGTAGCGGTACCAGCAAGATAGGGTTAAGCATGAGACAACCGGGGCTAGGCAAGTTTGAGTGGATAGAAGAGGAGAAGAAGGGAGAAGAGGGGTCTAAGGGTTGATGGGGTGGTGCTGTGGCAAAAACACAGGCTTGTAGAAACTGTCACATGGTGGTGAGCAAGGGGGTCTGTCCCCTCTGCAAGAGTACCTCCTCTCTATCTGATGAGTGGAGTGGATTAGTGGTCATAATCGACCCAAAAACATCTTTAATAGCTAAGAAACTCAACATAAACGTCCCCGGGACATACGCCCTGAGGGTAAGATAGTTGACATTGAAACTAACACCCCCATTAAACAAACTCCTTAAAAAACCCATAGGAGTCTTGATCAGTGGCGAACCTGGAGAAGTGGCTGCAGAGGTACGAGAAAAATTGGAAAACTTAACGCCTCCATGCTTGATAAGTGTAGGAGATGTCTCAACAGAACAGCTCCTGGAGAACGGTGTTAAACCAGATGTAGCCATAGTGGATGGGAAAACTCTTCGAGGGGAGAGGTTAGAGCACAGGTATAACCACTACATATCACGTTTCCACCTGCAAAACCCACCTGGGGTGTTGGTTGACAGGTGTTGGGCGATACTAGTCAAAGCTATTTGCAACCCACCTAGCTTGGTGGAGGTGGATGGAGAAGAGGACCTACTCACCCTACCAGCTGTGATCCTAGCACCAACCAACAGTGTTGTGGTGTATGGTCAACCAGGGGTGGGCATGGTTGTTGTGGTTGCTAACAACCCCACAAAGATGTTCGCCATGAAAATAGTTGGTGATATGGAGGAGGAAACCAATGGAGATAGAGGTTGTGGAGCGGAAAGATAACAAGTTGTTGCGCAGAGAGGAGATGTATCTCATGGTCTCGTCAGATGGTACCACACCCAGCAGAGAGGAGATAAAACAGCGGGTGGTAGCGGAGTTTGATCTCAACCCAGACCTAACCCTGGTGGATAGGATAACCCAGAGGTTTGGGTCTAGGAAGGTTAGATGCTACATCAAGGTTTACAAGGATAGGAAGTGGATGGAGCGAGTTGAGAACAAGTACAAACTTTTGAGGAACAAGCTTGTCGAGGAAAAGGAGGAAGAGAAAAAATGAAGAAGAGAGAGCTTTACGAGGTTAAGGATGGTAGAGTTATCCGTAAAAATCCTTTTTGTCCAAAGTGTGGTAGTGGCGTGTTCTTGGCTAGGCACCACGACCGTTACTCATGTGGTAAATGTGGATACACTCAGTGGAAGAGATAGGGTTGCTGTGCCTAGGAATAGAGGGTACCGCGGAGAAGCTTGGGGTTGGCATAGTCGACAGTCGGGGAGTTATAAGAGCTAATATTGGCAAACCCTACACACCCCGTGGTGGAGGTATACACCCACGTGAAGCCGCCCAACACCACAGCGAGCACATAGCCAAGCTTGTAGAGGAAGCAGTACAGAAAGCGGACATCCAACTATCTGACATAGGGCTAATAGCCTTTTCCCAGGGCCCCGGGCTTGGCCCTTGTCTAAGAGTGGTTGCAACAGCTGCTAGAACCCTCTCGCAACTCTTGGAGGTTCCAATAATAGGTGTAAACCACTGTGTAGCACACGTTGAGATAGGAAGACTGGTTACAAGGGCGAAAAATCCCATATCGTTGTATGCTAGTGGTGGAAACACACAGATCATCATCTACGACGAGGGGTATCGGGTGGTTGGTGAGACCCTGGACATAGGTGTGGGGAACTGTCTAGACAAGTTTGCTAGACATGCTGGGCTTAAACACCCAGGCGGACCAATAATCGAGGAGTTGGCGAAAAGGGGGAAACATAGACCCCTACCATATGTTGTCAAAGGTATGAATCTGTCCTTCTCAGGTATCTACACAGCCGCCAAAACCCTCCTCGAGAGTGGCGCGCCACTGGAAGATGTGTGTTTCAGCCTACAGGAAACCGTGTTCTCCATGATGATAGAGGTTTTGGAGAGGGCAATATCACATTTCAGGTGTGATGAAGCTATGCTCTGTGGGGGAGTAGCTGCTAACCGTAGATTCCAGGAAATGTTTTTGCAGATGCTTGAGGATCGTGGATGCAAAGGTTTCATACCACCAGACGATGTTCTAGGGGACAACGGTGCTATGATAGCTTGGAATGGCATTCTGGCCCATGGGGCTGGTCTCAGGATGAGCCTCGAGGAAACGGTTGTTAGGCAAAGGTATAGGGTTGACGAGGTGGAAACACCTTGGAGGTGTTAGCAAAGGGGGCTGAGGCTGACATAGTTTTGGGGGAGATGAGCATAGGTTGTGGCCCACCACTAAGGGTCATTGTTAAGCGTAGAATCAGGAAGAGGTATAGAAACCCAGCGTTGGACACCCAGATACGTGCTGAGAGAACCAGGAGAGAAGCCAGGCTTCTACACGAGGCGAAAAAGGCGGGCGTTAACACCCCGGTGGTGTACCTGGTTAACCCCTCAACCTTCGAGATTGTGATGGAACATGTTGAGGGATGTATCCTGAAAAACGTTGTTGAAACCGTGTCAAACAGCTTGTTAGAAGAAGTTTGCACTTGGATCGGTGGCGATGTTGCCAAGCTTCACACCCACAACATTGTGCATGGCGACCTAACCACCTCCAACATGTTGCTACATGGCAACAGGTTGGTTTTCATAGACTTTGGTTTGGGGGAGGTGACCCCATCTATAGAGGCCAAAGGTGTGGACCTACACCTCCTCAAAAAAGCTTTACACACCACACACAGAGAAAAAGCGGAAATAATGTTAGAGCACATATTCGAGGCTTATCAGGGGTTGTATAGTGATGCTGACAAGGTTTTGACAAGGGTCAACCAAATAGAGTCGCGGGGGAGATACCTATAAGCTTGACCGGTTGCTACCACCCTTAGCAGTGGGTGGACCACCGGCTCGGACAGCTGCTCGAGGTGTGGAAAAGTGGTTGGAGTAGAGTTTGTCTTCAGCGAAGAGATAGACCTGTACAAGAAAAAAATTGTTACAGGTTTCCATGGTATAGGTGTAGCGGGGTACATAGCTGTGAGGCACATGGTTGAGAAGCTGGATGCTAAGAGTTTTGGCCACATTGTCTTGGATGATATGCCCTCTGTTGCCACCCTGCTACGTGGAAAAGTTATTTTCCCCTACCAGTTGTACCACAAGGATGACCTTGTTTTCCTCCTCTGTTATGCACCAATAGAAAACGCGTATCCCTTCGCCAGAGAGTTTGTGAGGTGGCTAAAAAAATCTGGTATATCAGAGGTCTTCATAATTGGGGGGGTGAACAAACGCTTTAGAGGACCATCAGACAAGGATTTCAAGGTGATAGAGGTTAAAGGGGTTTCCAACCGTGACTACACCCTTGAATATGGTTTTGAGCACCTGGAAGATGGGTTAAACATCGTTGGGCCCCTGGCAACCACGCTTGCGATGTGCGAATTTGAGGGTTTACCAGCCTTAGCGATTCTACCCTATGCAGAGGACCACCCCGACTCCAGGGCAGCAGCTGTGGCAATAGAAGTGTTGTCAGAGATACTGGGCTTGGATATTGACGTCGAAGAGTTGATCAGAGACGCTGAGAGGATCGAAGAGACTGTGGAAGAAGCTATGAGGCAGATACAATTACATGAAAAGGGGGAGGATAGGGGTATGTACCTCTAACCACAAACCAACGCTACGTTTATTAGTAGTTGCCCCATCTCCCCGCGCGGGACAAACGATACCAACCAACACTTTGAAACCGTGAAAACCTTAAAAAGCTGTGAAACGATATTATATGTGGACAAGCTTGGATGAGGGGGTTGGTTACGAGCGGATTGGCCATCACTCTGTGAACAACTCTTCTCATGGGGGGTGACATGGTTTAAGCCTTTCCTCGCTAAATGGGGAGTAAGGTCTGGAGGATGCAACGGCTGGGCAGCAGATAAGGTGGCTCGAGTCTAGGATTGAGAAGCTCAACCTAAACCCCGACCAGCTAGAGGTTACTAGGCTTATGCTAGAGGCCCACCTAGATCCCTCCACAAAAAAACTGGTTCCTAGGACAATGGAGGAAATCGCCCGCTACGTTGGACCTGAAAACGCTAGAAATTTTGTGAACTATTTCATGCAAATAGGTTTGGTTTCTGGACTGTCGGAGGGGGATGGAGAGCGATACGTATGGAATGTTCCGGAGGCTGAACAAGCTGTTGGCCCACCAGATGTGGCTAAACACGCCGCCATCGAGGAGAGGCGACTAGAGCCAGAGACATATGAAAAGGCTGAGTCTCCCCTAGATGTTCCAGTTCTGAGTTATGATGGGCGTTACAAGGAGAAATATGAGGCTTTGTCCGATGGGGCAGCAAGAGTAGCTGCCTACAAAGCGCATACGGTTAAAAATGAGCATAAAGAGGAGTTTGCCAAAGAGTTCAGGAGGCTGGGTAATGAGATACAAGCAGCTCTGAACTATGTTATAGAGGATGATACCAGGGTTGGGGTGCCAAACGCGTTTAACAGGCTCACCTATGTTATCCAAAACATTTTAGATGGCTCAGCTAGGGCAACACTCCCCCTAATCAAGAGAACATCTGTTAAAACAGAGCGGGACAGGGTTTACATCCAATACTTCCCAACCAATCAGAAGGTGGCTAGAAAACTTGAGATAAACCTCAAAACTGGTAGGGTGCGGTCATACTAGGTTAGACATGTTCCCAGGTGTTTTTTGTTTCCAACCATGGTCCAAGCCCAGTTTCTATCTCCAAAACCATTTTTTCTCGGGTTAGGATGTAGCCACCAACCAGGCAGAATACTTACATATTACAAAGTTAGTATATCTAAGATAGGGGCCGATAAGCTTATATAACCCTTCGAAGAGCTGGTAGAGCGGTGCCCCCCAGCACCAGCCCGATAAGAGGGCCCGGTGTGCAGCCCCACCTCCTGCCAAATCCTAATTTTTTTCCACCGGGCCGCGGGCTTCTTTTTCTCCAAACATTGGTTCTGAGAAATGTTTTCACCCCTCAAAAGAAGCCAGAAGAGACATGAAAAAATTTTTTCTAGCAGGGTTTTTTTCGAGTTTTGAGACTCTCCTAATCACCAGCTCAGGAGTACTACTAGCAACATGGTTAAAAACTGGGGAGCGTTTCACGACAAGCCTCATATCCGCATCAAGCCCGGTTGCTTCGATACCATCAATCCTAACACCGGATGGGAGCCTATCCCTGAGCTCCAACCCGAGATGTGTGACTATCACACCCAAAACATCTGTTTTAACAAGCAAATCGAGGTATGCAGCTATAACCTTGGCAGCAGCCCCAGGCTCGGTAACAGCCTCAAGCTCGTCAGCCAAAACCAAGGATTTCCCTGCATCCTGTGACACAGTCTCGGAAAGATTATATAACAACCCCTCAAAGGCGCCAGCATCTGTACCAGTTCTACTCCTAGAAAAATAGTATATAGAATCAACTGTTGGAACATAAGCTTTTTCTGCTGGTACAAAAAGCCCTGATTGCCCCATGATCTGCACCTGTAACAAAAGCTCTAGGAGAGTGGTTTTCCCACCGCTGTTAGCACCGGTTAGCAGAGCCACCCTCGATCTATCACCCATACCAAGGGGAGTATCCCCAAGCTCATAATCCACAGGCTCAACAGCTTTCCTCCCCCCACCAGCAGTCTCCAGCAGAAATATGTTTCTACCCCCCTTAAAACCAATACCATGCTCAACCATGCCAGGCCTGGTTAGACCATACCTAACGGTGAAAAGAGCCAAACCAAGCCAGACATCCAGCTCATAAATCATCCTAAGCGCTTCTTCAGCAGTTTTCTCTTCTCCAACAAGTTTTTCTGCGATCGCTCTGTATTTACGCCTTGTGAGCTGATGGTAATGTTTCTGCGCCCTGGCTTCGACCTCCCCCAAGAGGTGTTCATCCAGCTCCACTGGGTAAATGGCTTGTAGGTTGAAAACCTCCTCCAGTCTGGGTATCCACTCCTCCCCCAAACCTGTCTGGGACGCCACCCTCGTGGCAGCCTCCCTTACTACCTTCTCAACCTTTGGTTGGACTCCAGCCGATAGTCGCTCTCTGAGAGCTGTTGGCACATCCCTAGAGCGTTGCAAAAGTGTGACAAGCTCTTCTCCACCAAGAGTTATGGTGCTATCACCTAGGATCTTCTCAACCCTGAGGTTCACCTCTCCCAAAACTCTGTGAAAACTTTTTGAGATGTTAGCAACAAGTCTTCTACCCTGTTCAAGTTTGGAAAGCTCTTTCACAACACTAAAAATCATCCCAAGCTTTTTGTGCATAGATACACATCTTTCCTCTGGGACCAGCCCAAGTATTTCCCATGCAACCCTTATCGTATCATGGTTCTCCAAGAAATAGCCCAAAACCTTTTCTGGGAGTATCTCAGCCTCTTTTGGCTCGGTTAAAACCTCCAAGTTTTCAATTTCTCCGAGTCCCTCTGGTAGCGGGTCGTTCGCCCCCCTGATATAAACCAAAAGGTCGTAGGTGTTGGAGTAGTGGACCAGCTCCTCGGCCGAGGGTACAGGGAACAGAACCGGGAGAGACCTAAGCGCGGGGTTGGCTCTAAGCTGCTCATAGATCTCCTGGTTTGCCGGTATAATAGCTTGATCCACAAAACGTAAAAAGCGAGGCTTCCTAAGTGGTTTCAACTCCTTCAAAAGTTTTTTAAACTTTAAAACTTTTTGTTCACCCATCTTAGATAATATGGAGACCATCCTAGAGAGTTTTTCATGTCTCCTGTGGATGTGCTCCACCCCAGCTGGTGGCAGAGGGAAAAAACCCCAGAGAAGGGTTTTCCCACGTTGGGTCACAACAAACTCGCTGACAAGGTGTATGAGACGCTCATATACTCGAACAGCGTCTCTCGTCTTTAAAACATCAGAACAACCAGACAAAGAGAAAAAAGCTCTTCTAAAAAAGTTTATAGCCTTTTTATCTGAGAAACCGGGAACCTCAAGCAGGGAGGAAAGGTCAAGAGACCTGACAACATCTAAGACACGCTCCTCTGAGCCAAAAAACTCCACCAAACGTTGATATGTTTTCCTACCAACACCGGGGAGGGAAACCAGCAACCCATCCACCACACCACATCCCCCACCAACCCAAGGAGGGTAACAGGTTTAAAAGGGAAGAGGGAACAAAACAGCAGCCACCAACCGACACAGAGCAGCGGGGGTAGCCAAGCCAGGCCAACGGCGCTGGACTCAAGACCCAAAGAGATGGGAAATCCAGTCCTGAAGGGGTTCAGGGGTTCGAATCCCCTCCCCCGCACCAAAACCTGGTAGGCCAAACAACGCCACGAGAATGGCTAGCCACACCCTTTAACAGCTCCCAAACCCTGTTTTCATCTAAAACATCCACTTGCTTCACTCGTTTTCTCGAGTCGACGTTAACCAGTTCCTTATCGGTGCTTAGAAACACATTGCTGCTAGAGTATACACATGTTTGGATTTGGAGAGCGGCAGCCTCCAGACATGTTCACTTGATTGAAGGCCAGGCCTCCACAAGTATTGATATGAGAATCCGGACCATTTCGAGAACACCAAATGAAGTAGTCTCATCGTCTCACCCACAAAACCCCTAGTAGTCCTAAATTCATCTTTAGCGAGCCAACCTCCTTTTTTGCTATCCAATATGCCCAACACCCCTCCAATGATCCAGGCAGATGTAGCGATGAGGTCCCCCAGTAAGTATCTTTCGAATACTTGGTCTACCGCGGAGCTTCCAGGCTCCGATACGTATCGCTTAACCACCGCGCTGCTGTCGAGATATATCTTCAACATCATGCTTCCCTCTCATCTCTCTGATGAGTTCCTCCGAGGAGGCCTCTCAGCTCGGGTCTACTCCGCTTTATCTCCTCACGGATATCGGAGCAGTTGTGTCAACGCCTATCCTCTCAAAGATTCTACCATCACTGCTTAGCTCCTCAATCTTCCATGCCTCCTCAAAACAGCTTCTTTGAACTTGTTCCAAAGCTTTTCATCGACGTGCAAACCAGTTTTTTTCAAGTATACCACCAAACAATTATACAAGCCAATAATATTTAAACCAATCGAAGCTTCTTTTCGAAGAGACACCACGTGATGTGAAACATTCTGGATAGCACCATAAAATCTTGGTTGTGAGACAAAACTATGATTAGAAGGTTTGGGATGTGACACCACGTTAAGGATTTGAGGAGAGCAGTGGATCTTTATTAAAATGCTAGGACTGCAGAAAAAAACATGTGCTTCAAAGATTATGCTGGTTTGACTGTGTAGAGGTGGGGATAGGATTGGAGCATGGAAAAAATTGGAATAACCAGGAAGACGAACCAAAATAAATTTTTTTGGTTGAGAATATGGGGAAGCTTAGCCCACTAAATGAAAAACGTGAAAATTCTTATGAACAAAAAAGACGGTTTGGGGGGGCGCATCTTAATCTTTGAGGACCCAGAGGGAAAAAGCCACAGTTAACAACCATCAACTGGCCTAAAAATAGGAAACAAGAAAAATCGGAACGTTTTGTGCATAGACAGGATTGGCCCAGGGTTGTGGAATGGTTCACGCTGGGCTGAACCCACCTATCGCAAACCCGCCCTTAAAACCACGTCGCGTTTTTACTTGGGTACAACAATATGTTAATCCAAGTTTTGCGCAGTCAACATTGCTATCATCGTCCACAGCAACATCTAAGAAGCCATGAACCATCATATCATACAGAAGATTCTGGTCCATCACATCGCTCAAGTCCAGGGTGATCGTCCCACTTTGTCCCACTGGGACACCAAAATCTGTTAGTCGACTGTTCACGGCCCAGGAATCGTTTGGAGTGCTTATAAAACCGATTTTGAGGTGATCATTACTACCACCATTCCTAACCCGGATCTCCAAAGTAGCCGATTGGATCTCACAGAGATACCCTGGTATTGCTAAGTCGGTGAAACTATGCGCCCAGTAACGGTTCTCAGTTGGATCGTCACAACTCTTTATGTCTGGGAAGGCATAGTTTGCAGCTACCCAATCTATCAGCTCGCTTCTTGGGTTGGTAGGTTCGGATTCCCCAGAGAAGTTGTCACATCTGCAGACAGTGAATGTTTTCTTTTTAATTTCGCAGGACTCGTAACAATAACCATTTTGTGGGGGGCAACATTCTATCTCCTGGTTGTTACAGGGAAGCCACTGCCCAGTTTCCGCTTGCGCTGGGGTTAAACATTTACAATCCGCAGGGCATTCTGGACACTTAAAATCAACGAAGATCTCACAAGGGGGACATGTGGTGTTGTTACAAGAACTGTTTAAGATAACCTTGTATTCCCCATAGGGAGGACCATAGTCTAGCTGGACAGTGTGCCCAGGTTCATTCTCATACAAATATGTCCCATCGGGTTTTACAACGGTGTAGGTGTGGGTAGCCTCGCAATCCTCCGGCTCACATGTCATAACAGAGTTTAAAGTAACCGATGCTGTGTAGCCTGGGCCTTGGGGTGGACCCAGCGTCACAGTATCTCCACAGTCGTGAAGCATTACATCCACTATGCCTTCACCTGGTTCGCCTGGTTCAGTCAACCAATGAGACTCAAGTGTTACTTTCACATTACCCTGTTCTCCATGAAAAGCAGCTTTCCATCCGCCGCATTGGCAAGGTGTTGGTTCTTCTGCGTCGTCAACTTTCAGCGTTATTGTGCAGGGTGGGCATGGATTACCGTCACACTCCGCATTTGCCACCACCTCATAGGTACCATCGCCTGGGGGATCGAAGCTAACCGGAGGACCTGTACCAGACGCGATAATAGAGTCGGGAAGCTTTCTTACCTCCCATTCACCATATTCTGGTGCACAGGTGTCAGCGTTAAAAGGGGTACAGGTAACACCGGAAGTCAGGATGATTTCATCTCCAGGGTTGTCTATCACCACACTTATCGTATCTCCACAATTAGCAGTCGCAGAATGACCCGGCCACGACACCTGCACATCGTTCCACTCTGTGCATTGGCATTCCTCAGCTTCCTCCACTTTGACTCTCATGTTGATTGTACAGGTAGGACATCCCACACCATCACACTCGGCATTTAAAACGACATCATAGCTGTTCAAGCCGCTTTCCTGAGGGGTAAATTCGGCAGGAAGACCCGAGCCAAAGGATGGCGAGGGTAAAGTCATCCCTGAATAGAACGTAACCTCCCAGGTGTATTCTGGGGTGCAACCCTCAGAACAGCCAATGGTGGAGTTGAGCTTGATAGAATTTCCAAGAGGTATAACTGGTACTTCTGGATATACCGATTGCCCACAACTACCAGTCCAGGATTGAGCGTTTCCAGATGCATCTGTCCATGTTACTTGCACATCTCCCCATTCTCCGCATTGGCATTCCTCGGCTCCACAGCACAGGATGAGGTTGGCGTAGTCTACGCTTGTATCGTCTTGGACTCTTAAATCGAGGTGGCCAGAGGTGTTTAACTGGTTTAACAGGCTTTGATTACCTGAGGTTGGTCCAGTGATCAGGTTGGTACCTTCTTCGGGGAGACTCCCTAGGTCGAGGCAGATAACTGCTGTTTGGCTCGCCTCGGTCTGCTCACTCCAGATTCGATAATTTATACCTCCATAAGGAGGATCTGTGTAGTCACCTGTAAACCACAGGTTTATCCAATCGGTCTCAGGCTGGCCATCAATAGCTTGGATTTTCAGTACTAACCAAGCCTTTGTAATGTTTCCACAAGTAGACGGCTCCCAAGTAAATGTGTGAACGAATTCGCTGTTAATCACAGGGTGATCAAACCCGACCTCCTCGTACTGATTGTCTTCCACAGCTGAAAGCAGGTTACCGCTTGGACTAGCTGGAGGAGTATCCTCATCGGGATCGAAGTTGTCGTCCCCTCCAAACAGCAGCTCAATTCTTGACTCGTCTGGATCACACTCGTCTGGGCATTGGGTTTCGCATTCACAAGAGCAAAGATCGTCGATGTATAGCCGTTGATATACCCCATAGATTCCTAAGGTCTGGATTTGGGCAGCACCACACGCATTAATCTTAATAATCCCAGTTTGGTCTCCAAGAGAGGGTTGATTCTCTGAGGTTATTGTGGTGGTTATTGTAGCTCCGCCTACCTCTTGGCCACCAAGATCCGAGGGTGAGGGCCCGCTAACTAGGTCTCCGTTGACGGAGAGGCAAAAGATTCTGTCACCACCTTTAAAATGGTATTTCAGGGTGACACACTCGGCTGGTGAGGGTAACTCGAAGATAAGACCTATACCATTGTGGCCATTATTCTTTAATAACATCTCGGGTTCTGCGGAGCTGTTGCTATTGGTTGAGCTTACTACCGAAACGCTACTAGCTTCCACATCCGCACACTCTGTAGGAACTTCAACGACTTCGACTTGCACATT
>Ga0164310_10002020_pt1 | contig 11630 bp, 14 predicted proteins | sample GuaBasSedimGuay1_FD_121795 | JGI IMG/M metagenome (GOLD analysis project Ga0164310, IMG submission 121795) | Subseafloor sediment microbial communities from Guaymas Basin, Gulf of California, Mexico - Guay1, Core 4569-9, 0-3 cm | ecosystem: Environmental > Aquatic > Marine > Hydrothermal vents... | reverse complement strand
TATGCCCCCTGTAGGCTCAACTAAGCCAAGAGTATTTCCAAGCCATATTTCATCAGTGTTTGCTCCATTTCCAGGATAATCCTGTAAATCTCTCACAGCATATGTACCAGTTAATAGTAGAGTACCATTATGGGTTAAATGTTGATAAATTTCATAAACATGATTAGAGGAATCATCATATCCTTCAGTCATTGGGGTTGTCCATGTATTTGAATTTCCATCATTAAAAGCAGCACTACCATCTCCAGGAAAATCTCCTGTACTCCATATTACTATATCAAACTCGTCTAAGAAAGCATCTTCTATCTTCTTTCCTACTTCTGTTCCATCAACGAAATACCAGCTATCTATTGCTTTTCCTGTAGAATAATCTGATGTTAGCTTTTGCACTGCTGCAACTATCCTACTCATCCCATCCCAATTTCTCGGAGATGTTGGTGTATTATCAACTATTATGAAGCTTGGTGTAGTTTCTGGATTTATAACTTGTATCACTTTTGTTGTATAATTGGTAGCTCCTTCGTTATCTGTAACAGTAAGATTTACAGTATAGTTGCCAGCGATATTAAATGTGTGATTTACATTTACTCCATATGCATCTATTATTCCATCGTTTTCAAAATCCCATGAATAGTTTGTTATACTCCCATCAACATCAAATGATGCACTTGCATCGAAAAATACAAATTGTTTTGTGTTTGGAGCAGATGGATTATATGTGAAGACCGGTATTGGTTTTTTATTTGGAACAGTGATAGTTTTGCTGACAGCGTAAGTAGCACCATTATCATCTGTAACTATCAGAGTTACAGTGTAGTTACCACTCAAATCATAAATATGACTTGGATTTGGTGATGACGAAGTGCTTCCATCTCCAAAGTTCCAGTAGTATGATATGATTGTTCCATCTGGATCTATAGCATCTGATGTAAAATCTATTTTTCCATCCACATTTGGATCAATATTCCAAGTAAAATCTGCGATAGGTGGTTGATTATCTGTAACATTTATTGGTGGCGGTATGTTAAAGCCTGCGCCTGTTGTTGCCTCTGCTGATTGTCCTTCATCATCTATAATGGTAAGAGTGACATTATATGTTCCATTGGTTGCATATTTATGCACGACCACCATTCCATATCCAATATTGCCGTCTCCAAAGTCCCATCTATATGTAACTATCCTTCCTCCATCCGGGTCATAGCTTTGGCTTGCATTAAATTCTATAATTTCCAAGGTTTTTGGGTCTAAAGGAGCATATGTGAAAATTGCAACAGGGGGAACAGTATGTAAAATCCCGGGTTGCAGAATCCCAGAGAATATAACAGAATTGCTGTTTTCATCTATTACAATGGCGCTTATCTGCCAGTTGGTTATATTACCAAAAATTGCTGTGGCATTTATATCTATATATTCCCCAACGCCCCATTTTTTATCTGTATTGATATCCTCAAAGTCAGCATATGCAGAATAGTCCCCCATTAAACGGCCTTCATCATCGAAATGATATGAACAGCTGTCAACATCTCCCTTCCATACTGTGATTTTTATATTCGATAGTTTTACTTCCTCCCCTCCCTTGTGCTCAATAATTATATGCTGGTTTTCATTTATGTAGCCTACAAGATCCAAATCTGGAGACGATGCAGATGGTGATGTGGATGAAAAGACATAGATGGCCAAAACAGAGAAAGTAGCAATAGCCACAGCTAGCAATAACACTGTGCCGATAATTTCAGATACCCCCTCTTTTCCGAACTTTTTCATACTTTTCATTACCCAACACCTTTTTATTTCTTTTCTTTAATTTGCTAACTTTTTGCTAACAATTTTATATATGTTCGAGTATATAAAGTTTTTTATTGTTTCTAGATATATTATGGTTTATTCAGTACTCACAAGACAAAAATTTAATTTTTTACTCTCAGAATGGCAGATGAGACATTCGCCATTTCATTTTTTATTAGGAAATTAGGAAAAATTAAAAAAATAAAAAGGGAAACAATATAACATCATGGCCAAAATATTTTTGACAAGGAGATTACCTGATGAGGGAATTGAGTTGCTGAAAGAACATGAATTAGAAATATATGGGGGGGATGCACCTCCGAGCAAAGAAGAAATTATTGAAGGTGTGAGGGGAAAAGATGCATTAATTTGTCTTCTAACAGACAGAATTGACGGAGAAGTAATGGATGCCTCTTCTCGGCTAAAAATAATAGCAAATTATGCAGTTGGATATGACAATATAGATGTGGGAGAGGCAACAAAGCGGGGCATTTTGGTTACAAATACACCTGGAGTATTAACTGAGACGGTAGCAGATTTAACATGGGCATTGCTTATGGCAATAGCCAGAAGAATTGTTGAGGGAGATAAGTTCATGAGGGAAGGAAAATTCAAAGGATGGGCTCCCAAATTGCTTTTGGGCACAGATGTATATGGCAAAACACTTGGAATTATTGGGGCAGGAAGAATAGGCAGAGCTGTTGCTAAAAGGGCAAAAGGATTCAATATGAAAGTCCTGTATTACAGCAGGAGAAGAAATGAAGAGATAGAAAGAGAGTGCAATGCAAAATTTGTCGATTTACATACTTTACTGAAAGAATCTGATTATGTCTCTCTTCATTTGCCCTTAACTGACGAAACATACCATCTAATAGGGGAAAAAGAGCTAAAAATGATGAAACCAACTGCATATTTGATAAACACTGCTAGAGGTAAATGTGTTGATGAAAAAGCACTGGTGAGAGCATTGGAGGAAGGATGGATTAGAGGGGCTGCATTAGATGTGTTTGAAAATGAACCACAGCTAACACCTGAATTAAAAAAACTGGATAACGTTGTTCTTACACCTCATATTGGCTCCGCATCATATGAAACGAGAAGTAGAATGGCTGTAATGGTTGCAGAAAATGTTATAGCTGCATTGAATGGCAAAATACCACCAAACTGTATAAACCCGGAGGCTTGGAAAAAAAGTGAAAGAAATAAATAGCAATAGATATTTATATTTGAATGCCTGAAGAGATGTTTTTAAATCCAAATGAACCCAATCCAAACTTCATGATTTATAAGGAGGAAGCCAGAAAAGTCATTTTGAAAGCCTTGGGCGGAAAGAGTTTTTGTTTCTGGGTTCTTGGTAAAACAGGCATTGGAAAAACAACTTTTTTGCTATGGATTAAAGAATTCGCTCCTCTCTATAAAGTGAAAGCAATTTATGTTCATGGAGGAGAAGATTTCAAGTTTGAGGAATTTAAGGAAATGTTTGAAAAAGAAATCAGAGCATCATTCTTTTCGAGAATTTTTCTTAGGAAGAAATACGTTGAAATCCCTATTCTTTTGATGATAGACGATGTTGATCTCATGAAAGATGAAAATATTTTCAGATATGTTGTCAGCAAACTTGATGAGGAAAAACTGCATTTTTCTGTAGTGTTTGCCTCTGTTGAAATAGTGGAAAATGTTAAAAAATATTTGAAAGGCAGAGATATAGAAAAAATATATCTCGAGATGCCATCTCCTGATATTTTGATGGAAATGATCAGAAAAAGAATCGAGGCAGGCGGAGGAGAAGATTTTCAGCCGTTTGGAAAGCAACTTGTAAAAGATATTATTGAATCTTCAAATACAATAAGAGAAGTATTGATAAAACTGCAGGAGGCGCTATAATGAAAAAGAAGAAAAAAATATTAATTGCAGATGATGAGCCCGAAATTGTAGATATAGTTAAAAAAATGCTTCAGGAACATTACGAAGTAATAACTGCATATGATGGAGAAGAATGCCTTAAGAAAGCAAAAAAAGAGAAGCCAGATTTGATACTGCTTGATATCCTCATGCCAAAGCTTGATGGATGGGAAACCCTCAAAAAGCTGAAGGAGGACGAGGAATTAAAGGATATACCTGTTTCAATGTTAACAGCACTGCCTTTAACACCCGAGGACACAAAAAATAAACCAATAGATAAAATTGAAAATTACATTGTAAAACCATTCAGAAAGGAAGTTCTCCTCAAAAAAATCGAAGATATCTTTGAAAGAGAGGAGGAAGCCAAGAGAATTTATGAGCAGCTAAAAAAGGAAGTAGGCGAAGAAACTGCAGAAGAATATCTTCGTCTTGTAAAAGCCATAAATAGGCATCGCCGCCTGATAGGCGTAATAATAGATTCTGCAGCTGAAGAATTCAAGCAATCAGTAAGGAATTTAATACTCAGCCAGAAAAGATTGATAGAAACAATGAAGAGAAGGGCAGAGGAAATAGAAAAATTACTGAAAGAGAGAAAGAAGGAAAAATAGTATATCACCGAATATAAATGAGATAATAAATCCAACAAAAATGAAAACAAGGAAGGGCAATTTTGGAGTTACCCATATTTCTTTATCGGCTACTTCATCAAAATTAAAATTTTTGACAGGCACTATACTTTTTTTTCCATCCTTTTCCATACTCCATACAAATTTATTTTTTGCCTCTCTAGCCTTAATTTTATATCCGAACATACAGTAAGGAAATTCAAGATTCTTCTTATATGCATTGTAGAAAAGGAGTATGAATGGCAGAGGAATGAAAAGGAAAAGAGAATTTATAAGAACAGTAAGAGGGAATATAAAAATTGGGGAGGGAAAAAGAGAAATTTTAGGGGGCAGAGGGGACAGCAAGGCAATGCCCCACATTGCTTTGACATCGGCTCCTCCCATGCCAAAAAAATATAGCAAAAAAGCAAGAGGGAAAGAAATCGCAATAGATATAAATGTTGTCGCATCAGGTTTCTCCATGATAAGAAGGGCGAGACCAATGATTCCCATCAAGATCCATAATTTATTGCTTGCTTCCCTGTACTTTAAATCACTATAAGCAGCATAGGAAAGTATTGCGAATCCAGTCAGCAGTCTGAGCAAATCTATCATCATCTCATTTCTTTCTGTTTCTTGTGGTATATATTAGCGCTAGAACAAACGCAGCCAAAAATGCTATAAATGTAAATGATGGGATTTTGCCTGCTTTATGGATAACAACCTCTATTTCTTCAATATTGCTTTCTACTCCTTCATTACACACTGCTTTTACTTTAATGGTTTTTGTACCAGCTGTTAAGTTTTCTCCTAGTTTCGGTGCTTTAATTTTGATGAGTATTTTCTTTTGTTCTCCAGGTTTTAAGGTAATGGGCGGGGAATATGGGGTTATTGTGAGATTGGCATCGTCCACCACAACTATGGTAACATTTGTTGCGGTGAAATTGTAACAGTAAACCTCTATTGGAACAACCCTTTCTGTTCCTTCTTTAATAGGTGCTATATTTGATACCCCAAGCGTTATGATTAACTGTGGATTTCCTCCTCCCACCTTTATATTGAGACTATAAGTGTTTATGCTGCCATTATTGTCCATTACCTGCAGTGTGACAGTATATTCCCCTGCTTCTGCATATTCATGCACAGCTACTGGTATAGTTCTCTCCTCATATGTTCCATCTCCAAAATCCCATTTGTACAGCTGGATAAATCCGTCTTCATCATAGCTTTCACTTGCATTAAAAGTAATTTCTTCGCCCGGTTGTGGATTAGTGGGGTGATAAGTGAATTTGGGCACAGGTGGAATATTTGAGCCTGGAGGGTTGATTGTTAAGTATTTGTACACGCTCTTCATTCCTCCATCATTGTCTTTTATTGTCAGGGTTACCTTGTAGGTTCCATTTGTATCATAAATATGAGTAACAACTTTTCCATATGCTGTGTTTCCATCTCCGAAATTCCAAGTATAGTTTACTATACTTCCATCTGAATCATAACTTGCTAAAGCATCAAATATTATTTCCTGCCCTTCTAATGGGGTTAATGGTTGATATGTAAAGTCAGCATAAGGTATAGAGTTTATGACCGTAATTTCCTTGGATAAACTCTTCTCGCCAGAAGAAGTTGTAATCGTTAATGTAACAGTATATGTTCCTAAATTGGTGTATTGATGCACTGGGTTCTGTTCATTGCTTGTTGTTCCATCTCCAAAGTCCCAGTGCCATGAAATTATGTCTCCTGTAGATTTATCAATAAAGTGAACATAGTCCACCCTAGTTGGCTGAGAAGGAATCCATGTAAAATCAACATATACTGGCTCCTGAGGACTCTCGGCTGATGCTTCCCATATAAAATCGCCATTTGCAGAATATTTTCTGATACAGAATGCCTCTCCTCCTCCCTGCACCTTATAGCCTGCTGCTACTATGCTGCCATCTGAGTCAATAGCTATTCTCTTTATTTCTCCTTCAATGTTTTCTGGCAGTTCCCACTTAATGTTTCCGTTACCGTTATACTTGATTATATACCATTTTTTATGCAAATTTTCTGTTCTGTAACCAGCAACAACTATATTTCCATCTGGATCTGCGCAAACAGTCAGGGCATCATCTTTTTCACCACTTATTTCCTTTTTTGCCCATTGTTTATTTCCATTACTATCATATAAAATTGTAAGAAAATCCTCCATTGTCTGATTGTTTGTATATTCATTTCCTGTAACAACGATATTGCCATTTGGTAAAATTGCAGCATCCGATGCTGTGCTTGCTCTATCATCATAATATTTCACCCATTTTACATTGAGGTTCTTATCATATTTTATAAGACAGTATTTGCTCTTATCATCACTCTGCACAGTTCCCGCAACAACAACTGCATCCCCTCTGGCATCTATGCCAAATGCAGCATCTATACTGTTATCAAAGACATGTTCCTCAATTTTATTGAGATTGTTTGGATCAACTTTTATTGTCCAGAAATCTATATTTGTTAGATTGGCAGATGCTTCAATATATAGAGTCATTCCTGTGGCATAAATGTAGCCATCATCATCAATTGTCATATCCATCAGAAAGTCAGCAAACCCATTATTGTATGTTTTATAAATCAGTTCATTCCCGTCTGCATCATATTTTACTATTACGTAATCTGTGGATGGTATAGGTATGCCAGCAATTTCCTTTCCAACTATCCCTCCCGCATAAATGTTGTCGTTGCCATCAACAACAACTGCTTTACCTATATTTGTTGCATATTCATCAAAATCAGTTTGCCATTTTATTTTGCCATCATCTCCATCATATTTCTGAACCCTCATAACAAATTTACTCCCGTCATAATGCTGTCCAACAACAATAACATCTCCTTTTGAGTCAATGGTTACACCATATGCTTCATCCTGTGTGCCATCTATACTTGGATAACTTTGGACCAAGGGCAAAAGCATTAGCAATATCATTATGGCTGCAATTTTCTTCATATTTTGTGAAATTACACCCTATTTATAAAATGTATGGTGCAATTATAAAAAAATCAGGATAGATCGCCACATGAACAATGTACTTCATGAATTGCAGAATATAAATCTTCTATACCTTCTCCTGTTTTTGCAGAGACGAGCAAAGGGCGCTGAAGAATGCTCGTGTATTCAAGATATTTTATAAGACTCTTGGCAAGAGAATGCAGCGCATCTCCTTTTTCCAGCTTTTTCTCAAGATATTTTTTGTCAACATATTTCATCAAATTTTCTCTATCAACCAAATCCACCTTATTTATTGCAGTTACTGATGGGATCATCAGCTTTAGATTAATCATTGCATTCTGAGCCAGCATTGCTAGATAATTTTCTATAGAAAGAATTTCTTGAGCATCTACAATGAACAGAGAAGCGACAACATCGTGTTTTTCCAATTTCTCTACAATTTTTCTGCCATGATTATGATATAGAAAAATTTCCAGCTGGCCAGGCGTATCAACAATCTTTATTTCATTTTTGTCTGCACAAATCCATTCATCCATTGATACAATTAATTCCATGCTTTTGAGTAATGCCCCATTTATTCCAAGATTGAATTTTTCCTGTATCTCCTCGACTTTTACCCATTCCCTTATGTCCACATCTGCATCATTGCATGGGGTGGCAGCATCAAGGTTTATTAAAATCCCATATTTGGATAGATGCTTTGCAATGCTGGTTTTGCCTGCTGCCGCCGGGCCAATAACGAGAACAAACATTATACGGGATAGAGAATCTTCAGTGCGGTTATGACCACAGCGGTTAAAATAGCGAAAACTATTATGAATCTGGGATCGATTTTAACCCCGGTTTTTTCCTCCTCAAAGTATCTTATAAGACCAGCTGCAGATTGAAATCCTGTCTTACTTTTCTTTGCCATGTTTCAACAAATTTATACAGGATATAAAGTTTGCGGTAAACTATAAATTTTCCGTGACATTGGTAGCATTACTGAAAAGATGAAGGAATGGGATTTAATTGCTGAAAGTTTTGATACAACCCGCCGTTATCCATGGAAGGAATGTCTTGACTTTATTGAAGAAATGCATGGTATCGCCATAGATATTGGCTGCGGAAATGCCCGTCATTTGATTCCAATGGCAGAAAGATGTAAACTGGCTGTTGGTATAGATGCATCAGTTAAGATGGCTGAAATAGCATATAAAAAAGTTAGGGAAGCGAAGCTGAAAAATGTAGCTGTGATATGCGGTGATGCCTGCAACCTGCCTTTTAAAGACAATTTTTTTGATTTTGCCCTTTTCATCGCCTCTCTCCATAACATAAAGGGAAGAAAAAATAGAATAAAGGCACTGGAAGAGTTGAAGAGGGTGCTTAAGCCGGATGGAAAAGCCTTGATTTCGGTATGGGCAAAGTGGCAGGATAAATGGCGACTGTATTTCATAAAAAATATTTTTAAATGGAAAGAGCACGGCGATATTTACATTCCATGGAAAAGGAATGGCATGAATGTTATGAGATTTTATCATCTGTATAGCATGTGGGAGTTTAGGAAGGATATAAAAAGAGCAGGATTAAAAATAGAAAAGGCATGGAGTGTTAAGAAGAAATCAAAAAGATATGCAGACAATCATTTTGCAGTGGTGTTCAAGGCAATTCAAAAATAGTTTTATAAATGAGTAATGAATACAAATACAATGGCAATAATGCTAGTTGTTGAAGATGAAGAGCCTATACAGGAGCTTATAAAGGAGTATTTAGCCCCCCTCAAAATTGAAATACATCAAGCATTCAGTGGAGAGGAGGGAGTGGAAAAATATAAGGAACTGATGAAAAAAGGGAAAAAGCCTGACATAGTCATAATGGATTTGAAACTGCCTGGCATTGATGGTGTGGAAGCGACGAAAAAAATCCTTGCGATAGATCCAGATGCCAAGGTGTATGGTTTTACAGCATACTTTGGCACAGAATGGGCAAAAGAACTGGAGAAAGCAGGAGCAAAAGGCGTTATCGCTCGTCCTGTCGGATTCGATGGTTTCAGAGATATTATAAAAGATATACTAAAGAAAGAGAGTTAGTGGCCAAACCACAACTCATCTGGAATTTCCTTGTACACATCTGCTGCATCTTCTTCTCTTCTTTCCCTTTCCTCCTCCTTCCTTTTTCCTTCCTCCTTGTACTTTAGGATAGCTTCCTTGTTCAAAAACCAGTAATGGGTTCGCCAGCTCCTTCCGTCGTATATGGTTGTTTCCTCCCTTTCTGTTACCAGCATGCCCTCCTCCTCTAGGATATAAAATAGTTGTCTATCCTCTGGCTCAAGAATGTTATCTATTATTCTGTCTTCAAAACCAAATAAATCCATAACAAAGTTTGCATCTTTTAAAGCTGATTCCATATCTATATCCACTCTTGCGGCGATTGCGGTAGCTAGGTCTTCAAGCGTGATTATCATAAATTATATTTTTGTAACTTGAGTATATAAAAGTTTCTATTTAAAATTTCCAGAACAAATTTTTTGTTTTTTACTCAGAGTTTTCTAGGTTACTGCCAAAATTGAAAAGAGGCGGATAGATAAGCGGGTTGAGAAATGAGTTTTTACACTCATTGATTTCTTCCGATATTTACTTATACCAGATATAAATTAACTTAGCAATGGGAGAGGAAGAGATTGAACAACGAGTTCCATTGCCGAACAGACAGAGCGGAGAGATGATGGCTATTGTGGAGCAGCATATGGGCGGAGGAAGACTCCGTATTATCTGCGAGGACGGTAAAACAAGACTGGCAAGAATACCTGGAAAAATAAGAAAAAGAAAATGGATAAAAACAGGGGACTTATTGATCATAAAACCCTGGGACTTTCAAGAAGAAAAGGCAGATGTTGTTTATCGTTACACTCCGACACAGGTTGCAAATTTGGCTAGGAGAAATTTAATACCTGAGAGCCTGAGCGGATTTCTATGAGTTGGGAAGCAGAAGTGGAAAAGCTGTTGAAAACAACAGAAGGGGAGGTTTTTGAGAAAGCGACTCTTCAATCATTATGGAAATTAATGAATAATGGTTACATTGATTCTTTCGAATTCCCCATTTCTACAGGAAAGGAGGGAAATGTTTTTAGAGCAAGACAGAAAGACAGGCTTATAGCAGTTAAGATATATCGCATCAATACAGCTACCTTCCGAAGCATTTCAAAATATTTGATGTATGAGCCCCCTCAGAGGGTAAAAAGAGATAGGAGAAGTATAATATTTGCATGGGCTTTGAAGGAGTTCAACAATCTCAAAAAATTGTATAATGCCGGTGTTAGAGTGCCAGAACCAATTGCTAGGGAAGGTAATGTAATAGTTATGGAATATATAGGCACAGAAGAACAGCCTGCCCCTTTACTCAAGGATGCTGAAATAAAGGATGCTGAAAAAGTTTTTGATAGAATAAAGAAATACCTGCGCCTCATGTATCATAAGGCTGAACTGGTGCATGCAGATTTTTCTGAATATAATGTTTTAATGGATGGAGATGAGCCGGTTATAATAGATGTTGGACAAACAGTGAGCAAGGACAATCCAATGGCAATGGAATTTTTGAGGAGAGATGTTAAAAACATAACCAAATTTTTTAAGAAATATATCAGAGTTGATGAAGAGGAAATTTTAAAATATATTCTGGAGGGCTAAAATGAGATATGTTAAAATCCCCATGGATAGAATAGCAGTTTTGATTGGTAAAAATGGAGAAGTAAAGGAAGAAATAGAAAAACATGGTGTACAGCTTGAAATTGACTCTGCCACAGGAGATGTGAAAATAGTGGCTGAAGATTCCCTAAAGGAAATGGAAGCCGAAAATGTTGTAAGAGCGATAGGACGCGGTTTTTCCCCTGAAAAAGCTATTCTTTTATTTAACGAGGACTACTATTTTGAACTGCTTGATATGCGTGATTGGGTGGGAAAAAAGAAGGAACATGTAAAAAGAATTGCAGGAAGAATTATAGGTAAGGAAGGAAAAACAAGAAGAATAATTGAGGAGACAACAGGAGCATATATATCTGTTTACGGGCATACAGTCGGTATAATAGGCAGAATAGATGAATTGCAGATGGCTAAACAGGCAATAGAAATGCTGCTTGAAGGGGCAAATCATCACACAGTGTACAGATTTCTCGAAAAGGAAAGGAGAAGAAGAAAATTGCAGGAGTTTGGACTTTACTGAAAGTTAATGGCTGCATTTTACATGCGGGCGCGGCGGGATTCGAACCCGCGACTGCTGGCTTAGAAGGCCAGCGCCCTATCCAGGCTAGGCCACGCGCCCTTACATGTAAAGAGCAATCGTTTTAAAAATATTTACTGAAAGTAAAATATGAATAGGGG
>Ga0164310_10002018_pt1 | contig 11632 bp, 11 predicted proteins | sample GuaBasSedimGuay1_FD_121795 | JGI IMG/M metagenome (GOLD analysis project Ga0164310, IMG submission 121795) | Subseafloor sediment microbial communities from Guaymas Basin, Gulf of California, Mexico - Guay1, Core 4569-9, 0-3 cm | ecosystem: Environmental > Aquatic > Marine > Hydrothermal vents... | reverse complement strand
GAGTTGCCACGGTACCTACGGGAGTTTCGAGTGAAAGGGTTGATCGTGCCTATAGAGGATTTTCTAGAGGTTCCTTCAGGACTTAAAAGGCAGGTCGAGGAGGAGTGTCTTGAACAAGGGCTGGAAAGTGCTTTTCCAAAGCCTTTCTGCTCGCTGGAGGCGGAGGAGGATAAACCGCTGGTCTCAAGGCTCGTACTCGAACTTAAAGTCGGGAGGCCCTCGCTGGAGCTATCGGTCGTGAAGAGAGGTGGACGGGAGGTTATAGGAGCCGCCATAGTTAGGCGGAGTGCTCCATGCGGTTCAACTTGGTACATAGCAAGAAAACTCTTGGGAGTCGAGGTGAGGAAGGAAATACTCTACGATGTGATAGCTAAAGCTCACCACTCATATCCCTGTACCGCGACGATGAACGTTGACCCAGAAGTGAAGGAGCCTATACTCCATCTTGGAGGCTATATAATAAGGGATGAGGTGGAGAGAGCGCTTAGGAGGGCTAAGGAGAGAGAATGAAAGCTTAACCTTCAAACCTATAAGACCAAACATGAGATATGAAGGTTCGCTCGGCTTTTAGGGGTTTTAACCCGAGACTAACGTAATCTCAACCCTCTGATTCTTTTATCATGTTGCTGAGAGAGTCTAGGATTTGGTCGGCGACGCGATCGCGATTATCGAGGTTTATCTCGACTAGTTCGGCTCTATCGTCATCGAGGGCGAGGGTCTGCAGTATCCTGTTCTTTAAGCGATGATGAACTGTAGCGAGTAGAGGCTTCTCTGAATCCACGGCTTTTTTAAGGACTCTAAAGAAGTTTTTGGACTTAAGCTCCATAGGCCCTATCTCGTCGATTAATATCACGTCAGCCCGTTCTATGGCACGCTCTATAGAGTTTACGCCGAGCGAGTCTAAATCTTTCAGGTTCACCCGGTATTTACCTATCCTAGGCCCTGTTCTCTGCTCGACGTGGGCTAATACGCCTCTACATCCGCTCTCCAAGTCGACTATAGCGAAGCCTACGCGGACACCGCTCCTCCTGATCTCGGCTGTCAGCATACCTCCGACACGGTAACCCCTAGCTTTAAGACGGTCAGAGACTTTTCTGACAAGGGTAGACTTCCCCACCCCAGGCCTGCCAGTTACGAATATAGCTTTCCTCGGCTCCATGTTCATAGTTTTATTTCGCCGAGCATATAGTTTTAATGCCGTTTACTTCGTCGTCGACTTTCAAAGCCGATTAGAGAACGGAGAGCCCGTGTGGTGCCTGACATGACGGTAGATTTCCCAGTCGTAGAGGCTAGAGAGGGAAAAGCGAGGTTCTTCATCCCAGACCCTAAACTCTTCGGTGAGGCAGGAAGACTTCCCCCTTCTAGAGCTCCCGTTTTCTATAACCCGAGGATGAGTCTGAACAGGGATTTAGCGGTTCTTTTCTTAAAGGCTTACCAGATTAAGGCGGGTAGAGCACTTAAAGTCTGTGAGCCGATGGCTGGATGCGGGGTTAGAGGTTTAAGGTTCGCACTCGAGGTAGACGGACTAGAAAGAATCGTCCTCAACGACTTGAGTCGGAGAGCTTATGAGCTGGCTAAGTTGAACGTGAAGCATAACGGTTTAGAAGGTTTGATCTCGGTCGAAAACGAGGACGCTCACAAACTTTTATGTAGGTACTCCTCCCCAAGGCAGAGGCTGGATTATGTAGACTTAGATCCCTTCGGCTCACCTTCACCTTTCCTAGACTCTGCCCTTAGAGCCGTCAGAAGCGGTGGAGTGTTAGCTCTCACAGCAACCGATACGGCACCGCTGAGTGGTCTACACGTGAAGGCTTGTATGAGGAAGTATCTCGGTAAGCCTCTCAGGGTTTCATACTGGAGAGAGATCGCCGTTAGACTACTCATCGGAGCCGCCTTACTTTCAGCTCTTCGTCACGACCTCGCGGTTAATCCTCTATTCAGCTACGGAGTAGGCCATTATGTCAGGGCGTACGTTGAGGTTTCGAGGGGAGCTAAAGAAGCCGATAAACATCTTGACTATATGGGCTTCATACTTCACTGCAGAAGTTGTCTTCGAAGAGAAGTTAAGCGTGGGTTAACGCCTTTTCTGCCTGATAGGTGCGGTAGCTGCGGTTCACGTTTAGATTACGCAGGTCCTCTATGGTTAGGTAGGTTGGTCGATAAGGGATTTTGTGAAGAGATGTTGAGGCAGGTCGAGGGTTCGATCCTAGAGAACGTTAAGTCTGCGGCCAAACTTATCGTTAGGTTGATAGATGAAGCCGACGCGCCTTTAACTTACTATGTCTCCGACGAGGTTTGCGAGAGACTTAAGGTTCCCATACCGCCGATTAACGATATAGTGTCTGAACTTAATTTTAGAGGGTACCTGTCCACTCGAACGCATTTCCATGATCGAGGGTTCAAGACTGAAGCTTCTTCAGAGACCGTCTTAGAGGTCATAAGGAAGATTGTTGAAGAAAAGAAGGCTTAAACGGTCTTGTAATGAACATAGACTGGACTACTCCACGCCATCTCACAGTCGACTTGCTGCACACGTACCCAGTAAGGGTTTACTCCGACTTCAACCTCTTCGTCGACATATTCGAAGGATATGTCCATACGCCAGTCTTCAGGGGAGACTTCGCATACCTCTATCTTCTGGTCCACTCCTCCAGCATCTACTACGATAGGTTTCTCTCTTAAGTTTTTAAGTTTGAACTTGAAGGTTTTTGGTTGAGAGTTAAACGTTATTTCAGCGTCGTCTGGAGCATCTAACCAGAGAACTAAACCTTTATAGTTGCCTACGGTCGAAGAGCACCACTTCAGGATCTGGTTCGAGTACTCCTCGATTAAGTCCACTCTCTTCCTGAAACCTAGGGTCTCGTAGCGGATTATTTTACCCTTATCCAGCGATAACATACCGTTCCAGACAGTTCTCTTACTTCTGCCCTTCGACCTAGCCCCGCTCCAGAGTATCTGAACAGCCCTGAAACCACTCTCCTTAGGCCTGAAGGGCGCATACGTGTAGACGGGCTTCGTTCCTCGATAGACTTGAACTCGGTTTATAAGGTTCGTTCCGTGAACCTCGACCTTAATCTTAGGGTACTCCTCGGTCGAGAACTCCTCACCCATCATATGCCCGTTCACATCTACGTGTAGTAGAATCCTCTCACCGGTCGTTCCGTAGCACCTTCTACTCTTCAAGGCCTCCCAGATAGAACGTCTGGTTAGTTCATCGGCGTAAACAGCCGTTAGACCCCCCTTAACCTTGTCAGGTCTACATGGCGGGTAGGCTAGACCTGGCCTACACGTATGGTCGTCGCTGAAGGCTACGAAGCCGACCTTTAACCCACGTTCCAACGCTTCACGCGCAAACCACTCGAAGGTTCCGTGGAAGGAGTGTATCTCTATGAGACTGATAAATTCTGGATCGAAGTAGTCTAAGTTCCCGTATCGACCGCCTACATGAGGGATCGCCATAACGTCCTTTCTCCCTTTAAAGGTCTTCCAGAGCTCTGAGATCGGGCAGCGGTCAGTGTCTATGTCCGATTTATCCTTCACTAAATAATGTGAACTCCGATAGATCGGCTGATCGTCCTCCAAGTATAGGATGTTATGGTCTCCACCGTTAGGGGTAAGGCCAGACCACTCATACCCGAGGAAAGTGACGAACCTTCCAGGCTGGTTAAACCGTTTGGTCTCGGCGCATACGTCCTCCCAGAGCTCCTTAGAAACTTGGAAGTCGTTGCCCTGCCAGCTACAGAAGTCTATCGCCGCGACGTTTCTCGCAAACTCGAAGTACTCTCTTGGGGTACCCGTACCCACCGTGTCGGCGAGTACGTCTCGGGCTTTACCGTGGGTCTGGCCGTGGAGGTCACCCCAATAAACCTTCCATCCAGCTTCTCCGCTTCGACATAGGATCGGGTTGCTCACCGCTTTGAGACCTGAAGAGTCTACTACCTCAAGCCTGTAGAGGCCAGACTCCTTCAGCGAAATTCCCTCAAACCGTTTAACTCCTCTATCGCTGCTTTTAAAGACGTATGAGCTAGGCAACGAGTCGAATTGTTCGGTTTGGGTGAAGGTTATTTCGCCTCTATAGCTTGGGGAGGGGTTACCCCAGCTATCTAAAGCCCTAACCGTCACGGCGAAAGGCTCTCCGGGTGTAACGATCGACGGCGCCACTACCTGCAGCTCGTCTGCCGGACCTCCGATGATCGTGACCTTTGGAGACTCTACCTCAACGTATCTTCTAGTACCGAAAGGATCCGCCAAGACCTTGAATATGCGCTCGCTCTCTTGAAAAGTCTGAATCCTTAGTCCGGGGCCTCCTCTGCTTCTATCTCCTAAGGTGACTATTATTTTGTCTCCTTCCTTTAATGAGCCGTCGTAAACGTCCACACGTAGAGCCTTAAACCACGGCCTGTAAAAGGATAGGGTACCGAAAGACAACTTAAGTTTCGCTTCCCCGGTGGTATAAGCTGTGGTGTACCCGGAGCCTTCTGGATCGCTGAATTGTGGGTGTTCATCGTCGCAGATGTACTTCCATGCGATCAGTATGGAGCCTTTGTCGTCTATTCCGTATCGTCCCACGGTGAAGGTTATCCTTAAAGTGTGCATCGTACCAGCTATTAGGGGGCCTTTAGGCTCTATTTCGGCTCTTCCATATAGTTCGCTATGCTGCATGACCGTCATTTTAGAGAGTCTTAAGAATTTATGTGTTGCTAAACCTCCTCTTACACTTCTTTCTTCGACCGCAAGGGCTATATTCCAACCACGAGTGGAAGAAGTATCAGTAACGGTTATTTAACGGCTCCCTTACCTTTTTCATGTGCATTACTACGTAACTTTAACCACTAAGTGTAACCTGAAATGCGTATACTGTTACGGCAAAGCAGTTGAAGATATCGACAGTGACTTCGGAGGCTATGAAGTAGACTATTCTATCCCAAGTGAGATCGCATACGGCATAGACGACCTTAAACGGTTCCTTAGCAGAGACCCTGATGCGACCTTAGTTTTCTATGGCGGAGAGCCTCTACTCAGAATCGACAAAATGAAGATCATCATGGATGAAGTGCAGGCTAAACGTTATATCCTACAGACCAACGGCATACTTCTGGATAGGTTAGAACCGAAGTATGCTAACAGGCTTCACACGATACTCGTCTCGATCGACGGTGACGAAGAGACGACAGACCGTAACAGAGGGAGAGGAACCTACAGGAAAGTCGTAGAGAACGTGAATTTACTGCGCAGGAGAGGGTTTAAAGGCGAGGTCATAGCACGAATGACCATTAACGAGAACGTCGATATCGAGAGACAGGTTAAGTGGCTCCTATTCAACGAGGATTGCCCTTTCACCTCGATTCACTGGCAGCTAGATGCACTCTTTGGGAAGAAGGATTTTGAAAGAAGAAACTTCAAAGAGTGGAGTGAAAAGGTTTATAACCCCCAGATCCGAAGGCTGGTGGGTTTCTGGATTTCACACATGGAAAGGTACGGTGAGGTTCTGAGGCTATACCCCTTCGTCGGAGTCATGAAATCGATACTTACAGGAGAATCCACGAAGCTGCGGTGTGGAGCAGGATGGACGTTCTTTAACATCCAGACCGACGGAAAACTCACCCCTTGTCCTGTGATGGCTGGGATGAAGGATTTCTATCTTGGAGACGTATTCAGCACGGATCCGCAGAAGATCCGCAAAGTATACGTTTCGAGTCCCTGCACCGAGTGTGATTTATATAGCCTGTGCGGAGGACGCTGCCTATACGCTAACGTGACGAAGCTCTGGGGGGAAAGGGGATTCAAGCTAGTGTGTAAAACGGTCGAGAACTTAATCTACACCCTAAAAGAGGCTGCTCCTAAAGTACGTAAACTCATAGCCGAGGGCAAAGTGAGTTACAGCGACTTTAACTACCCGAAATACAATAGCTGCGAGATAATCCCGTGAACTTCTAAAACTTATTGTAGCTAACAACTTCACTCAGACTTTTCTTCCTCGGCGGGGAAGGCACCTCCTCTGGATATCCGAATGACACTAGACATACTACCTTCCAGTCTTCAGGTATGCCGAGTATGCTCTTCACTTTGGCTTCATCGAAGTCTCCTATCCAACAGGATCCTACACCCATACTCCAAGCCGCGATCACCATGTTCTGCAGGGCGATCGCCGTGTCTATCGTCGACCATTTTCGGGAAAGCTCGTCCCCACAGTATCCGCAACCGACCACCGTGAAGGCTGAATCCCTTATGAAACGGTTCCAGACCCTGTCTCCAAGTAGGAGTTTAAGTTTCTCGTCTGTTACGACTATGAACCTCCATGGCTGCCTGTTGTTTGCTGAGGGGGCCATCCTCCCAGCTTCCAGTATCTTCAGCATTACGTCCTCTGGAATAGGTTTCTTCTTGTACCGTCTCACACTTCTCCTACTTAGAATTATTTCGACGAGAGAATTCGACAAAGCTACTCCCCTTAAGGCTTAGACCGCTTAGCTTTAAACTATCCTGTTTAGACTTAAATATCTTCTTTTAACTTCGGATAGAATACGTATAGGTCAGGTTTTAGACTTCTCTTTCTTCTTCGCCTTTAGAATCTGGATTAACGCTTTGGTGTAGTCGGCTGCTGCGGAGAAGTATCCTCTCTCGAAGTCGGGCAGCATCTTCGCCCTAGCGTTTTTCATGAACCGTCTAACAGCCCCTCTGAGGTCGCTTATCTTGAAGTCGCTGTTCGAGAAAAAGGCGTAATGGTCGCCTGTTCTCTTTACAACGTATATGCCTTTCAGGGCGTGAAGGTAACCTTCACTCCACTCATCGTCCTTCAACTTGGATTTTATTTCGTCGTATACGTGTAAGGCGTTTGCGAAGTGTCTAGATTCGAGGTGTCTAGCAAAATCGAGTAAAAGTCGTTTCTCCGTCGACATTAGGTTCCCCCTTCTTCAAGGTCTTCGATCCCGTTCTCGGTTATCTTGAAGGTTACCTCTCCTTCCGGAAGGTAAGGGCTTGAAACTAACCGAGCTATTCTAACAGGGCCTCTATGAGCCTTCCTAAGGTAGATTCTGGTGTGACTGGTATGGGCGACTATGTGGCCTCCGACCGGATAGGTGGCGTCGCCGAAGAAGACGTCGGGTTTAGCCATAACCTGATTGGTGACCACGGCTACCGCGTTGAAAGCTCTAGCCAAACGGATTAGTTTATGCATATGCTTGTTTAGTTTCTGTTGTCTCTCGGCGAGCATCTCTCTGCCTAGATATTCGCTCCTGAAATGTGAGGTTAGGGAGTCTACGATTATCAGGCGGACGTTATTCTCCTTGATCACTCTATCGGCGTTCTCCAGCAGGAAAATCTGGTGGTCTGATGTATAAGCTTCCGCATAGATTATGTTTCTTACGGTCTCTTGAACGTCCAAGCCAAGATGCCTAGCCATCTGGACTATTCTCTCGGTTCTGAAGGTGTTTTCCGTGTCTATGTAGAGGGCTGCTCCTCCTAGACCTCCCCTCTCAGGAGGTAGCTGAACGTTAACGCAGAGTTGATGGCATATCTGACTCTTCCCGCTTCCATACTCACCGTAAAACTCTGTTATAGTCTGCGTTTCAAGGCCCCCTCCGAGAAGGGTGTCTAGACTCCGACTTCCGGTCGTCAACCTTAAGACCTTCTTCCGCATCTCTAAGAGCTCGTCTGCCCTGATGAAGGCTAACGCTATAGAGGACCTAGCGGCTTGAATGACCTCTCTAGCCCTTGCCTCGCTTAGACCTGCTAGCTCTAGTTCACGAATAGTAGCCGTAGCTAGAGCCTCTATAGTGTGGAAGCCTGCTTCCCTCAACTTCTTAGCTGTGGAGGGGCCTATACCTGGGATATCCTCTATAAATTCGAAGCGTTTTTTCCGCCGTTCTACTTCTTCGCTCACTAGTTATTGTCCCTCGATAAATAAAGGGAGATTAAGGTTCTTAAAAATGTAAACCTTATTCTTAGGTTCACCCTTAAAAGATCATATTCTTCACGAGAGATTTTAATCACAGAAAAGTTGAGCCGCTTCTTTCTTATCTCGCTTACACTTGGAGGTCATCAGATACTCCCTAGGAGGAGAGGATGCCAGAGATGGCAGTTTTATATCTTCCTTACTCATAGATCAAATTATCTGTTATTTCGGAGGCCTCTTATGAGGGGGAAGGAGCTCCATAAGTTTAAATGGATCTTAGTCCTTGAGTTAGCCTTTGCCGGAGCCTATCTGGCTCTCACGAGAGGTCTCTTCGTCATTTTTCTAGTCTCTGTGGGATATAGGGTTAAGGGTATTTCGCTGGTTATGTTAGCCTCCGCGGCTGTGGCTATCTTGATGGGGATCCTGATATACAGGTTTCCCTCTTTCATCGTGAGGAGGGTTAAGCTTAAGCTCGTTACGTTCCATGGTCTAGAGAGGGTTATGTGGTTCTTTATCCCCTTCATCCAAGACCCGTTAACGGTTTCGATCCTGTATTCCCTATATATGATTTTTTCGTTCTTCGTTAGCACGTTCATGAACTTCGTGATCTATGGGTCTTTAAGCGAAGCCGACGTGAAGGACGTTTTGGCTAAACGCTCGGCGAGCGGCGGAGCCTCCAACATCGTGGGGTTCCTGTTAGGCGCTTTTCTCCTAGCCTTCATCCCTGAGAGAAATAAGTTCGTTTACATATTCCCGTTGGGGGCCGCTTTAGGCCTCCTCTCCACTTTTCTGATCACCTTTTTAAGTCTCTCCCACCTCGAAAACGTCGCGTTACCGAGAACTGTGAAGGAGCCAGAGAAGGTCTTCTCGTCTTCGCTCTTCTTCGTGATACTGCTTATGGGAGGAAACTTGCTGGGGATGGTTTGGATACCTTATGTCATGAACAAGCTTGGCGGCCCAGACTATCTGGCGGCCTTGATGAATCTTCTAGGAACGGTCTCGAGCATACTTGCATCTCTCTTTTGGGGTGGAAAGTCCTTCAAAGCTTTGAGGTTAGGGCATATATTGAACGTTGTGAACCCTCTGATGATATGGCTTACGACGAACCCTACAGTTCACGTAGCTATCTCGGCGTTTAACTCCTTCACGTATACCGGAGCAAACTTTCTGGGGAGCTTCCTCTTCGCAAGGTATAAAGAGTGGTTCGGTGCCGTATATTCAAGCGTTTTGTTGGCTACTTTGGGGAACGTAGCGGTATTGATGGCTGCTCCTATAGGGATAGTCTTGAGGGAAGATTATTCGTTAACCTTCTTGGTGACCTTCATGGTTTTAATGACCTCTGTCTTGCTCTCCCTAGTTGCTGTTCCTGAGGTAGCCGTGGTTTCAGAGGATACGGCTAGAACGTACTCGTTCATCCTTTATAGGAGCGGTGTAGCAGGATATAGGACCACAGTCGAGATATCTAAGGATACCGCTATAGCCACCCTCAGACTGTTGGCCATGATTTTAGTCTTCATGATATTATACGTGATCTACAGGTTGTTATCGATTCTAATCGTGAGGTGAAGCAATCTTATTAAAACTAAACTTTGAACATTACTCCTTGGAGGCGTTTAAATGACATACCATAACCTCTGGGAATTGATATTGACTGCACTCCGCCAGATAGCTCAAGAACTGATCTACTTAACACCAAAGATCTTCACCGCCTTAATCGTGTTCGTTATAGCCTTCGTGTTCATCAGGGCGATCAACATCGTTTTAAGGAAAGCCCTCAAATTCGCTAAGCTAGATAGGTTCTTCGAGACCCTCTCAGGGTTCTCGCTACCCTTCTCTATAACCAGCCTTCTAATCTTCTTAGCAGACTTAGGAATATCGCTTATCGCCCTCTACGTTGTGCTCGGACTCTTCTTGGAGGCTCAGTACATACATATAGTGACGGGTTGGCTTTATTATGGGGCTCGTGTGATAAGTATAGTCGTTATAACGATCTTTCTATTCTCGATCCTCGGTGTAGTCATGAATAGGATCCGGTTTGAGAGTAGACTTAGAAGCTACAGTCTATTCATCATTCTTCTTTTGGTGACGGCGATGTTGGTGGACGTTACTGCGCTTAGCGACCAAGTGAAGAGCGCGTTGATAACAGGACTTTCCATAGGAGTAGGGATATCTGTGGGAGTCTTCGCTGTGTGGTTCTTCTTCCATGACTACTTCGACAAGCTAATCTTAAGTAAGGCTGAGGTGAGGGAAGAAGAGAGTTAGGGTGTAACCTCAAATAAACTTTCGTAGGATAAAAGGGGTTTAGGGCTTTAATATCCTCGATGTTTTCGGTAACATTCCCTACAGTATACGGGTCTTCCTTCAATAGGTTTAAATGGAACTTCTATCTCCTTCCCGCAGTCGGAGCATATAGCCTTATACATTTTCCTCGACCCACCTAACCTAGGATACCTGCCCCTATAGCTTCGCCTATAAGGCTCCGCGACGGTTTTTTCGGAGAGGTTATTCTCTAGGTTAACCGTTAAAATCTCCTCGTCGGATTTTTTGTATCTCCCATACTTACCGATGTTAAGCCTCATAGACCCCCTGAAAGTGTTTACATATCCGTTCTCGATCTCTATTACGTCGCCTACAGAGATCTCTTCTATCGCTTCATCCCATAGGGTTAGTTGAATACAGCCTGATTCGTCGCCTATCAGAGCATCTACTACCTGATGTTCCGTACCGTCGCTTCTGAAGGTAACTGTTCTAACCTCACTCTTCTCGAGTATCTTACCCAAAACGTTTACTCCACGCGAAAACGGAGTCAAACTCTCAATCTTAACATAGGCTGGTTTAGACATCTTAAATCCGAAATACAATTCCCACTACACACTATTATAGATTTTGCTTATCAGAGACTCGAAACCGAATACGGAATCAGAACTCCTTCTGAAGAGTTTATGGAGGGAAGACTATCTCTTACAGAATGAAAGCTACCTAATGGTCAACTGAGGTAAAATCCACGACCTTGAAACTTAAATTTTAAGCTGTGATGATGAAAAGGTTAACTTTTTAACTTTAGAGTCCTTTATTTAACCGTTAGGCGTATAGACCCCGATGATTGGCGATGGACGGCCTGAAGTCCATGTTGAGCCATTGCAGAACTGAGGGGGTGCATAGCTTAGGTTAGGTTTCTACGTGGAGGCTTTAAGGTTTCTCGTTCTCTATGGATATCTGATAGCTTTTGAGGGCTAAGTATTTGTTCCCTTTAACTTGTTTTAGAACCTCGCCTAGGTAGGAGGCTACACGGATAGGCTTATCCGTCTCCACCTCGATTAACACTTTACCCATCTTATAACTCACTTCTCAAGCTCCTTCACTAGTCTGGCGATAACCTCGACCGGATCTTCAAGTTCTTTTAGTAGGGGTTTAACGTCAAATTTTCTGCCGAGAAGTCTTTTAGCGTAGTCTAGAACCTCTTCGACCTTAACCGTGTAGAGTGGGAAGCCTTTCTTAGAGAGGTAATCGTTAACGTATGAGTAGCCGAACGGGAAGACTACTATGCTTGGAGTGCCAAGCAACGCCGCCTCCCTAGCTATGGTTCCCCCAACGCTCACCACCAAGTCGGCCTGCGCTGCTAGACTGACGGAGTCGACGAATCCTTTCGGCACTATAAGGTTTTTTCTCTTCTTACGCTCATAGCGAGTCAAGAAGACGACTGTACCTAAACCTGACAGTTTCTTAGCGATTATCTCTGTT
>Ga0164310_10002017_pt1 | contig 11636 bp, 10 predicted proteins | sample GuaBasSedimGuay1_FD_121795 | JGI IMG/M metagenome (GOLD analysis project Ga0164310, IMG submission 121795) | Subseafloor sediment microbial communities from Guaymas Basin, Gulf of California, Mexico - Guay1, Core 4569-9, 0-3 cm | ecosystem: Environmental > Aquatic > Marine > Hydrothermal vents... | reverse complement strand
GTACAAGGCCAAAATCTTCAGGCATTCTTCCTCCATTTCCACTTCAAGCGCATCAATTTCACGGTCGGCATCAATGATTTTCCTTGCCAGATCTCCATCCCGCTTAGCATGAGCCTCGATAGCCATCCCAACCCTTTCCTCAACCATAGCACCCAAGGAAAGAATCTTTTTTTTCAGTTTATCTATCTCTATCTGCAAATGCCATTTCATAATCCATTCCTCACTGTGAATATTAATTCTAACCAAAACGTCCGGTGATATAGTCGGATGTCTGGGTAAATTGGGGGCGGGTAAAGATCGTCTCGGTCTTATCTGTCTCAATCAGCTTCCCAAGGTAAAAAAAGGCTGTGATGTCCGAAACTCGCGCCGCTTGCTGCATGTTATGGGTTACAATAATAATCGTATAGGTCTTTTTCAACTGGTGGATGAGTTCTTCGATCTTTTGCGTAGCGATAGGATCGAGAGCTGAGCAGGGCTCATCCATTAACAGGACTTCAGGTTCCACAGCCATGGCCCGGGCGATACAGAGCCGCTGCTGCTGCCCCCCTGATAGGCCAAGGGCTGAATCATGAAGCCTGTCCTTTACTTCGTCCCACAGGGCGGCCTGTCGCAGGGTCTTTTCAACACGTTCTGAAATAAAGGCCTTATCACTGATGCCGTTCACACGCAAACCGTATCCCACATTTTCAAAGACGGTCTTGGGAAAGGGATTTGGTTTTTGGAATACCATGCCCACACGACGTCGAAGGGCAACCACATCCACATTGGGCTCATAGATGTCATGACCATCCAAAACAATATCACCCTCCATGCGAGTATTTGGGATCAGATCATTCATACGGTTCAGGCACCGCAGCAAGGTACTTTTTCCACATCCAGACGGACCGATAAGGGCAGTCACCTGGTTTGCATAAAAATCAAGAGAGATATCAATCAATGCGTGAAAATCACTGTAATAGAAATCCAAATCCTTTGTTGACATTTTTATTAGATTATCCATTCTGCGAAACCTTTTAATGAATTTTCCTTCTGAGATGAGCCCGGTAGATAATAGCAATAAGGTTCAATCCCAAAACAAGAAAAATCAGCACTAAAGCTGTTCCATATTGAAGGTGCCGTGTTGCTTCGATCTCCGTTCCTGCCGTTGCAAGGACATAAATATGATACGGAAGCGCCATAATCTCATCAAAGATAGAAGACGGCAGTGTCGGCGTAAAGAAGACGGCGGCAGTAAACATTATGGGAGCGGTTTCACCTGCCGCCCGACTGATGCCCAGAATAGCGCCGGTAAGGATACCCGGCAGCGCCGCGGGCAAGACCACTTTGTATATCGTTTGCCATCTTGTAGCTCCAAGGCCGAGGGATGCTTCGCGATAGGTGTCCGGAACACCTCTCAGGGCCTCTTCGGAGGCTCCGATAATCACAGGTAAGGTCATCGCACCTAGGGTCAGTGCCCCGGATAAAATGCTGACCCCAAAATGCAGCCAGACCACGAAAAGGGCAAGGCCAAAGAGGCCGAAGACTATGGACGGAACCCCTGCAAGATTATTGATCCCGAGACGAATGACCCGCAAAATCCTTCCCGGCTTTGCGTATTCATTAAGATAGATGGCGGATGCGACACCTATGGGAAGCGCTACCAGAATGGCACCCAGGCTGAGGCATAGGGTTCCCACAATGCAGGGCAGGATGCCCCCCTTTGTCATGGATTCCAGGGGCGGCTGCGTCAGAAATGTCCAGTTAATAGCCCGCCATCCCCTTACTACGAGAAAATAGACAACAATAAGCAGTGCGATGCCGTTAATTGCTGCAGAGATCTTGAAAAGAGAAAACATAAACCCCTGAAAAATCTTGCGCCGCCTTTGGAAGTCCGGCTTTGCCTGCGAGACATCGCTTTTCCGTCCCTGAAATTTCTCCGCCGATTCAGGTAAAACCGTATTAAGATCCATGGAAGAGGTGTTTGATTCGTTCATGACACAATCCACATTCCTATTGATGCTCAGAGAGTTGCTGCACCTACCTGCCTGTATTTGTGAGCGATGTGATCTGCTATCATATTAAACAACAGGGTAAAGGCAAATAGGACAATACCCGTGGCAAAAAGCGCATAATAATGGTCTCCCCTAAAAGGGGCCTCCGCCATTTCTGCCGCTATGCTGGCAGGCATCGGCCTCACCGGATCAAAGAGTGAAGTCGGCAACATTGTCGCCCCTCCAGCCACCATGAGCACAACCATGGTCTCCCCGATGGCCCGTGACATTCCCAAAATAGTGGCCGTGGAGATACCGGAGATGGATGCGGGAATAATGACCCGCCATATGGTTTCCCAGTGGGTTGCACCCATTGCGAGAGAGGCCTCTTTGAGCTCCGTGGGCACATTAAAAATGGCATCCTCGGAGATGCTGCAAATAGTAGGTATCGACATAAAGGCCAGCATCAGCGAAGCATTAAAAAGATTCAGCCCTGTTGGAATATCAAAAATCTCTTGAAGAAATGGCGCCACAATCACCATGCCGAAGAATCCGATAACCACGGAAGGGAGTGCCGCCAGAAGCTCCACAACCGGTTTGACCAGTTCCCTAATCCTATAAGTTGCCACCTCTGCGAGATAGAGGGCGGTCAAGACTCCCAGGGGAATAGAAACAACGGAAGCCACTGCGGTCACAGACAGGGAGGCGATGATCAGCGGGAAAATACCGAATGCAGGGGGCTCATCAGTGGGGTACCAGTACTGCCCGAAAATAAAATCCGTAAAAGTGACCTTGCCGAAAATGGGAAGGCCTTCAACAAAAAGAAAAAGGAGAATCAATGCCAGGGTTGTTATGGAAGCCAATGCAATACAGAAAAAAAAGACACGGATAGCCTTTTCCCTTCTTTGGCGGATATTTACTGTTTTTCCACCCTCCTTTCCCAATTTATTTCTTTATTCCCCTTACTAATGAGAGATGCTGGATACTGGTTTCTGGATACTGGCCGAAGATCCCGTCTTTAGCGGGGATGAGATATGGAATGGATTGTTTTATCCAGCATCAAGCATCCCCGCCTGCCGTTCCTGCCCGCAGTACGGCAGGCGGGCGGCGGGCAGGCAGCTTCCAGTATCGCTTCGCCTTAACCAATGGAGTATGAGTCTCACCAACTCGTCGGTTTAAGGCTAAGCTTTGCTAATACAGAGGCACAAACCCGGCATCGCGCACGTATTTTTGACCTTTTTGTGGGTGCACAACAAAATTGATGAATTTGAGCGTATCACCCTTGGGCCAGTCTGACGTAAACATATAGAGGGGGCGACTAATGGGGTATGTCCCGTTCAGTGTAGTTTCCAAAGATCCTTTAATACGATTCACCATCAAAGGCTTCACATTATCATTCAGATACCCAAGTCCGATGTAACCGACGGCGTTTTTGTTATTTGTAACTGCCTGCACAATAGCGCCGTTGGAAGCCTGAAGCAGGGCCCCTGGAAACACCCTCTCCTTCTTCATTACTTTCTTGGACCAGACCTCGTATGTCCCGGAAGAAGTATCGCGGGAAATGACCACGACTTTACTGTCCGGCCCACCTAACTCTTTCCAGTTCTTGATTTTTCCCATATAGAGATCTTTTAGTTGAGCCATGGTGATATTCGTTACGCTGTTGCTGGGATGCACTACAGGCACGATACAGTCGTATGCCACAGCAAAAGGAACCGGATATCTCCCTTTTTCCACAGCCAATTTAATCTCCTTGTCTTTAATAAACCTGGAGCTATCCGCAATATCGGTTGACCCATCAATGAGGGCCTTGATTCCATTACCTGAGCCGCCACCGGAGATGGAAATTTTAACGTCCGGATGTTGCTTCATATAGGCTTCCGCTACTTTCTGAGCAATTGGAAGCACTGTCGTGGACCCTTTAATTACTATGTTGTCTGCGTAAACGAGACTCGCGGTCAAACACAAGGCTACGGCAAACGTACCTGCTGAAAACCCTTTGAATTTCATATCTTTTCCTCCGTTAATCCATATTTTGAAGATAAATTAAGTTTAAATTGTTAGGCTTTTGTTAGAATCCTATTAATGTCTGATTAGCTACCCTTCATCATCACCTCCTTTGCATCCAAAGCCTTTTGATGAAAATAACTGTTTAAAAAAATAGATTTTCTTCATAAAGCACTACAAGTCCGTGGCCCTTCCCTTATAAATCAGTGACCCCCATAATGAGTAAAACTGAGGGGGATAGAGAGATGGCCCCCTATCCCCGACACCCATCCGATTGGGGAGAAGGGTGGGTTTGTACATCGGCACAAACCAAGAAAAAGTAATGAAACATATGGTGGAAGCTAAGACGCAATTGTTAGGCGCTCATTAAGGGAGAGTTAAAATTTTATGAAATGATAGGTAAGAGGTGTGGTCAGTTTAGGCATTCTGCGGGAGGTTGGAGATAATGTATTCATAGTGTTTGTATCTTTTTCCTGATCCCCTTCCAAAGTAATGCCATTTGGGGAAATTAAAATCCGAGGTAATGGATCTCGGCATAAGAAGAACGGTTTTCAGAAAAGATTCCAGATCAGGGACATCATAAATATTCACTTCAAATCCGAACCGGTCTGTCCGGTCAAGCACTTTTCGCAAATGGAGAGTATGCCACTTCATGGAAAAACGGTTGATTCCCCAATCTTTAAGCGTGCTAAGGATTTTGTTAGCCTTGACAGGGTGGCTTAGTATGAGAGGTGTTATGTGATTAATGGGACATTGTATAATGGCTGAGGGATATGCCTTTCTCAGTTTACGAAAACCTTTTTCCTTGAGCAGGTCAACATTAGCGTTAAACCATAAATGTGCATCTTCAAGCGTGTTTACCTTGAGCAGTTCAAGAACACTGTCAACAAGAATTCCATTTTCTTTAAGGTCGAGCTTTATGGATTTGCCCATGGCTTTGAGTCGATACACCATATCCTTCAATAAAAGAAGATCCTCGTCATCACTGAGCGGCGTTTCAGCAAAAGAGTCGTGACGAAGGATGATATCTCTATTCGATGGATCTTTGCGTACATCACATTCAGCCCATTGGATATTGGCGCCAAGAAACTGCCTTAAGTTAGCTTCATCATTGACGCCATGCCATACAAACTGGATATGCCGGGGCAATGCCTTTTCTTTGATCAACTCTGTGATGTCATAAACATTTCCGCTCACCGAGCCTTCTGGTAACTTTTTTCTTTTCGACTCAAAAATCGTATTGGCATGGAGAAGGAGAACCTCTTGATGTGGATCAACTTCGGATATGGAATTTAGGTTTTCAGGTTCATTATCCACTACGGCAAAGACCCTATAACCGGCCCGTTGGAAATGAAGTACGCCAGCTGCCTTGATATCCGCCACATTTTCCTCCCATCCGTATGGATTCATATACAGGAGACTATTTGTGAATCGAACCTTGTATTCACCTCCAAGACTATTGAGTGATCGCAACGTTTGCGCTCTCAAAATTTCAGGCCTTCCTGTGTTTAGCGCGACAGATGTGTTAGGCTGCATCTGAAACCACCTGATGACTTCCATGACCCCGGCAAATGGCCGATGGGAGGCCAATATGGCGTTAGAAGTCCAACGATGTTCCTTATACCAGCACAGGATCTTCTCCCGGTTTTCATTTGGAATTTCAAACTTCGCAAGCAACTTCTCAACCTGATTCTCATGCACTGATATGTCTCCAAGCCTTAGGTTTTTAAAAAAACCGGTCCCATGACTCCGGTCAAAGGATTTGAGGACATGAAGGATCATATGTCGCATGTCAAGGATCGTGCCATCGATGTCAAAAAGAATCATCAATCTGTCTCCCTGGCATAGACCTCTTGTTTTTTCATAATGTAAAGCAAGTTTTTTCATCCAGCTATTCATGGATACTCCTCAATCAATTTTTCAGTGTTAATTACTCAAAGTAACTGTAATTCAGTCATGTTAAATTCCTATTAAATATCCGTTAGGATTTGAATAACAATGGATCCTCTGCTTTTTCTTCCCCCGGGCTGAACTGGACTGCCAGCGCACGAACTACACCAAGGGAGAGTATTACAAATCCAAAGGCAAGTAATGTTTGCCACGGGATGCTCTCCTGCCCGTAGAGTTTCACGATAAGTTCCCGGATTACAAAGACAATGGCAGGATTGACCATTGTATGGAGCCTGAATCGGTGGGATTCGAAGTATTCTATAAAGCTTCTAAATAATTCGATGATGACTAAAAAGGTGAGAATGTCTGTGACCACAGTGTTAAAAGATTGTCCAATCGGTTGACTATCCAAAAACGCCTTCATCCCATAAAGTATCCTGATGAGACCAATGGCCAGTACCAGGATAATATAGATGACGAGGACATTGATGATGTATTGGAGCGATTTACGAAATACCTGCTGGGCATCCGGCAATTTCAAAACTGATCTTTCCCCTAATTTATTATTTGCTGCCACTTGGACTTCCTGTACTAAATCAAACAAGTCACAAATTAAGGCTCCATTAGATAAACATGAAAATATTGTAAAGTTTTTCGGTTTTCATACATGAGGTTTGGCCCGGCTTGTAACGTAACAGAGATATAACTCTAACTTAATTAGATTGTAATGCTGGTGAAATTTAATATCAGCCATCATTAAACTATAAGCATCCAGTATTTTGCCAGGCGACGCTAACTTCTTTAATGCGATACACTTTTCGGCCGGCAGGAAAGAGGCATTTTACATAAGGGGTATAGGGTGTTGGCATCGATAGGATGATTTTCTTAGACTGTAACACTTTAAATTTGTGAAAGGAGCAAGACATGTCAGACGGAAAAATATTAGTAGTGGAGGATGACGAAGACCTGGTTCATATGCTGGAATACAACCTCACCAGGAAAGGATACGCCACTATGACCGCCTTAGACGGTTTGGATGCCTGCTATCTAATTGAAGAGGAAAAACCTGATTTGATTCTCCTTGATGTAATGCTTCCCGGTCTAAGCGGATTTGAAATTTGCGAGATCATCCGCAACCATTATCATGAAGAAATCTCAGACATCCCTATTATTATGCTTACTGCTCTCGGTTCCATGGAAAACAAACTGAAAGGGATCGAGACGGGGGCTGATGACTATATTCCCAAGCCATTTACGCTTAAGGAGGTCTTGTTAAAGGTTGATAGACTGGTCTGCAAGGAAAAAATGAAAAAACAAATGAACATGAAAGTTAAAAATCTCGAAGCAAGGGAAAAGCAGCAAACTGATTTTCAAAGCATGCTTTTTCATGAACTAAGAAACCAGTTGTTGATAATCGGCGGTTATTCTTCAATTGCACAAAGACACGAGCTGACTCCGGAAAAACATCGGCATTATGCCGGAGTAATCAAAGAAAGTTCCTGTTTTCTAAATTCATTGGTAGAGGAGATCTTTCTTCTTTCCAGGGTGGAGACCGGTGAATATCCGCTGCCTCGGGAGGAGGTCTGTCTGGAAGGAATAACTCAACAAATCATCTCTGTTCTCTTACAACAGGCAACGGAAAAAGATATAGGAAAAATATTCAACAAGTTTTATCGGGGTGAAAATGTGAAAAACAAAACCAAAGGGACCGGCATAGGTCTATATATTGCCAAGACCCTGATCGAAGCGATGGGGGGCATCATAAGAGTGGAAAGCAAAGATGGAAAGGGAAGCTATTTTAAAGTGGTGTTAAGGGATTTGTATGAAATTCACGATTAATTGGGGTTGTGTAAGTGGCGTGTATATTAACCAAAAATTAATACTCCCTTCATCATAATGTAACAATGCCCGAGGACGATACTTCGACGCTACGGTGATAACGCTGCAATATTAAAAAACCAAAAGCAGAAACTGCTATTGCGCTAATCCTCTGGCGGTTTAAGTTCATGATAAATCAGCATCCAAATACGGATAGCAATTTATTCACGTGTCTTTTTTTCTCCATTTATTTCCTCTGCTTTATATTTTAATGTGCAATATCTGAATAACCGGTGATTACATGATATTTGACCGGACTGCTTTATCTAAAACATTTTCGAGCGCTGTTTGTTTGGAGTATCCAATGCCAGCCTAATGTTGGAAGGCTTTGCTGAAAAACAAGGCGCATCCATTGATGATTAATGATAATTCAAAATATTTAAAGGAGTATTAGGAAAGCGTTAAAGAATTGCAAAAATTCGGCTTTTCTGATTCCTTGAGGCTAAACCAAATCTTGGCCGGGGCGATTCCATGCCTTGGGCAGGTGAATTGTAAAGGTGCTTCCTTTGCCAGGCGTGCTTTCAACTGATACCCTGCCGCCGTGTGCCTGGACGATATGCTTTACAATGGCAAGGCCCAATCCGGTGCCTCCGAGTTCACGGCTTCTGGCCTTATCAACCCGGTAGAATCGCTCAAAGAGGCGGGATAAATGCTGCTTTTCAATGCCGCAGCCCTGATCGCTGACATTAATAACGGTTTCATTAACTGTCTGTGTTGCATCTATTTTCACCAGGCCTTTGGCATTACTGTGCTTGATCGCGTTATCAAGGAGGTTCACGATGGCCTGTTCAAGGAGTTCAGGGTTGATGTTTGCCTTCAGTTCATCATTGCATGTAAGTTTTATGCGTATTTTTTCCGAATCGGCCTTCACCTGACAGGCATAAATGGCTGCCTGTAGGACATCACTTATCCTGGTCTCATAAAGGGCAATCGATTCCTTTTCAGTTCCCTCCTCAATCCTGGAGAGGCACAGAAGATCTTCAATAATGACTTCCAGGCGATTTGTGTGCTTCTCGATAATCTTAAGAAAACGCCCGGCGTCCTCACCGCGATTCAATGCACCATCTCTGAGCGTTTCAACGAATCCCTTAATAGCAGTTATCGGAGTTTTGATCTCATGGGAGACATTTGCCACAAAATCGCGACGGATATTTTCAAGTCTCCTGAGACTGGTTACGTCGTGTAACACAATAAGTGCGCCGATACTCTTTCCCTTTTCGTCATTTAGGGCTGTACCATGCCCGTTAATGATCCGCTCACCGTCCTCGTACAGAACAATGTCCTTTTCAATCGGATCCCCGGAGGATAATACATCCCTCACAAAATTTTGCAGATCCGTATTCCTGGACACCTCCTGGATGCTCCTACCCAGCGCATCAGACAGATTACATCCCAACATCTCAGCGGCAGCCTGATTCATATTGATAACCCGCTCTTCAGAATCCACGGCAATGACCCCTTCCGCCATGCTGGAAAGCACGGCCTCAAGCTCATTTCGTTGCCGCGTAATAGTATTAATCCGCTCATTAAGTTCAAATGCCATCTGGTTCATGGTTTCGGAAAGAGTGCCGATCTCCTCTGAATTTGAGACAGGCAGTCTATATTCCAGGTCTCCACGGGCAAAGGATTCGGCCCCTCTTTTAATCTCTTCGATGGGACGGCTGATACGCCGGGAGATCAGGAGACTGATGATTGCGGCAAGAAGTGCAATAATAACACCTCCAACAGCAATCTTTATCTGTATACTCTTTATCGTTTCATCTATGGCGGTAAGAGGTATGGAAGTACGGATTGCCCCGGTAATTATGGAATTGTTTCTCAATGGTACTGCTACATACATCATATCTTGTTGAAGCGTGCGGCTATGTCTGGTGGATATGCCAACGCCGCCGCTTAATGCCTTAATTACCTCTGGACGGTCCATGTGATTGTCCATTTTCTCAGGGTCATCTGCGGAATCACCGATCACTTTGCCCGATGGTAAGATAACCGTAATTCGCGTTTCGGCCCTGGCCCCTGTCTTCTTGCACAACAGATCAATGCCCTTTTGATCATGAGACAAAAGACTTTTTAAGACCTGTCTGTCTAAAAGATGGGCCCTGGCTTCGAGATCGGAGGCATACTGTTCAAGAAAGGATTGTTTTATTGATCTAGACGCAAACCATGTTGCGGCCGCCAGTGATATGATGGTAATAAGCAGGTAAGAAGGGTAAAGTTGCCAGAGCAATCGTCTCTTTTTTGCCATTACTATTCCTTAAATCTGTATCCAACGCCCCGGACTGTTTCGATGTAATTACCAGCAGGTCCCAGTTTTTTCCTTAAGCCCACGATCTGGACATCCACCGAGCGATCAGTGACAAAGTAATCATCACCGCGAACGGCATCCACAATTTGCGCGCGTGTAAATACCCATCCCGGTCTTCTTGCTAAAAACTTAAGGATACCAAATTCTGTGAAAGTCAATTGAACAGGTTTGCCGTCGATGAGCACCTCACGACGTCCGGGATGGATAACAAGATCGTGAATTCTAAGGATGGATGATTCCTCCATGGGTTCTTTTATATTCCTGCGCAAAACTGCTCTCACCCTTGCCACTAAAATCCTTGGGCTGAAAGGCTTGGTGATGTAGTCATCGGCGCCAAGTTCCAGACCAGTGACAATATCAGCTTCTTCTCCCTTGGCTGTCAGCATCACTATGGGAATGTCCCTGGTACCTGGATCGTTCTTTAGAAGTTTTGTGCTTTCCAGCCCATCTATGCCTGGAAGCATGAGATCAAGCACAATCAAGTCAGGAAACTCTGTTTTAGCTGTTTCCAATGCCTTTTCACCAGAAGTTGTGCAAATAACTCGATACCCCTCTCTATCGAGGTTGAACCTAACCAGCTCAAGGATATCTTCTTCATCATCTACTACAAGAATGCGTTCTTTTGCCATGATGGTATTCTTCTTTAGGGTCTCTAATGTTTGTGAATATTATAACATAGCATCATATTTTCATGTTAGTATTAGATTAGGATTGTGTAAATATTTTATTTAGTAGAAACGGATTATTGGAAAGGAGATAATAGAAAGCTTTAGCGGGTCTGCAACGTTAAGAGGGTGAACCTCTTGCCTCTTTTTCAAGGCGGTATCTCTTTTCACTCTTACGACACATTTCCCAGATAATACCCTGTTGTCGGAACTTGCAGTAGGTGCAGGGGTCGGTACATGCCTCGCAGTTTTCAAGACATTCCTAACAGTAGCCGATCTCCATCTTCTGGCAGGTTATGTAGGCTTCACGATCGGGATGATATTTGCATTGCATCTTTAACCTCATATATCATTTTTCTGGGTTCCGCTTTTAATTACTCAATTCTTGAATTCCTAAATTCCTAAATCTATTTACCTTCTCGCAATCCACCCTGATTTCATGATCAGGAAAACAATGGCCATCAGAAAATACAGCATCATAAAGCCCAGGTGAGAAATATCTATGAAAAGTGTAAAGCCGGGCGAAAAGACCACATCGGGGAGATTCTTCAAGACCCTGAAAATTCCGGTTATGACGAGTCCACCCAGCATGGCAATTCTGACATAGGCTGAAAAGCTCAGCCTAAATTCTTTTCTACCTGAAAGCACATAGTCTAATATGATGTAGGCCAAAAGTCCCAAGAGAAAAATGGCACCGATGTAGTGTATATAGTGAGTCAGATAAAAATCAGCAGACCATCCCATGCCCGGAATATCAGATATATAGTAGCGTTTAAATATCGGCATCTGGCCAAATCCAGTAAATGCCATTAAAATAAAGGTCACTATGTATAACCGGAACAGGACTTTCCTGCCGCTATAAAATTTCCGGGTATTAATGGGTTTCATTTCCCTTTCTCCTCTGATCCCCTTGAATAATTC
>Ga0164310_10002016_pt1 | contig 11639 bp, 12 predicted proteins | sample GuaBasSedimGuay1_FD_121795 | JGI IMG/M metagenome (GOLD analysis project Ga0164310, IMG submission 121795) | Subseafloor sediment microbial communities from Guaymas Basin, Gulf of California, Mexico - Guay1, Core 4569-9, 0-3 cm | ecosystem: Environmental > Aquatic > Marine > Hydrothermal vents... | reverse complement strand
GTGTGGTGCAACCGGCCGTGAGGTGATAGATCATGATTTCGCTGTTTCTCTTTTTCGAGAAAGGAAATCTCCGGTTGCACCAAAAATATTCTGGCGGCGGATCCCTTATAAACCACGCGCCACCAAACGCTCCAACCCACCGTACGGGCTGCGAATCCGCCGAAAACCCGAAAAACGGCGCCCCGGGGGAGAACCGTTTGCACACCGCGTTTCTTCCCGTCAAACCCCAAACGGAAGGCTGCACCTGCGTTTCACGGGGTTTAAATAGGCGGCGATTATTGCGTTTGGCAGTTCAACACCATATTTCCTTCGAACTAACCCTTTCCACCTAGGGATTGGAAGGTTGTCACTAAAGGTTTATCGCACCACAGTGCGGGCACTCCCTATCCAGCGTCAACACCCGCATCTTACAGTAGGGACAAATGGTTTCTCTGGGAATCAAGGACTTCCAGATTTTCTTCAGTTTCTCCCTCTCCTCCAGACTCAGTTCCTCGTCTCCCTGATACCCCACTAAAAAGTCTCCCGTTTCAATACCATCTGCCTCTGAAACAGAATCAACAGCCCGTTGGGTTGGGACTCGAACTATCGTGCCGCACTCAGGACAGGGGCTGTTTTCCACAACCCTCGAACCGCACCTGGGACATAACACTTCTCTGAGAGGCAATCTCATTTCACCGAGAGAGTCTTTCTCTCCTACGCCACCCACCACACTTTCGCCAGGCTCTGCTGACTCGGTTTCTTCAGACACGACCAAAGACTCCGTAACCTCGATCTCCTCTTGCGGCGGTTTCGCTTCGAGCGGGATTGTTTCCGATTCCGGCATTTCGGACTGGGCTGACTCCTGAGTGAAAGTCTCGGTGCTCGGCGTAGGCTCCTGTGCAACTGTGTGCGCCGGGGGTTTTATTGGTTCCTGTTCTGTTGCTGCTTCGGTTGTTAAGGTTTTTTGCCGTTGAGCGTTAATAGCTTTCATCCTCTCTATGAAAACCTCTTTCACAGGTCTATCCGAGATGAGTATTCCCGCATCCTCCGCCTTCATGTTTAGGGCTCTGGCTCTTTCAAGGGTTTCCGCTATTTCCCTTTTGATCTTTCCAGAGATACCCTTAAACTCTATCATAGTTTTTCCCAGTTGACCGTGAGCTTCAAAGAAGATAGAGTTTTTCACTAACCCGAAGGAATACTTCACAAGTTTGTCGAGGGCCAGTTCCAGGTACAGCGCTTTGTGCTTTCTTTTGGTTACAGGTATAACTGGGACAACAATCCCGACAAGCAGCTGGTGAGTGAACTCAGCCATCAGAAAAACTCTGGATTCTGATATGAGGAGGTGAGCTGGGAAGCCGTCCCGAAAATTCAGGGCTCTTCTCTTGATGAATCTCTTACCGTTCCAAAAATCTAGGGGTTTGCCCCAACTAACGTTAACACTAACCTCGTAGCTCCCTAAGATTTTCTCTTCTAATCCCAAACCAACCGCCACCAATCGATTAAAAATCTCAAATAAGAAATATATTAATCTTTTTGAGCCCCCAATCCGTTACCACTCAGCGGTATCCCTCCCATCCTAAACCCCCAAAAAATCCCCCCAGATCCTAATCCGTGAACTTTCTTGGCAATTATTCTTTCACGCTTAGAATCGCTTAGTATCCAAAAGCTACCCACTTTTGAAGAGGTTCAACTACAGCGTTTGTCGGATTAAAAAGTTCCGTGAAGGGTGAGTGAAAGAGGGTGGGTTGAGTGTTCTACTTTCTTCTTCCGAACACGTATGCTCCTAGCATCATCATTGCTGCCGCGAAGCACACAAGCACCGCTAAATCCAGCCACAGTGGGAAAATATGGTTCCCGTAGAGTAGTGTTCGAAGCAGGTCGTACTGAAAAGTTAACGGATTATAGTACACCAGCTGGTGGCCGAGTATCAGACCCCTGAGAGCGTCCACAACGTACGTCAACGGGTTAAAGTAGCCCATTGTCTGCAGCCAGCCCGGAGCCCTGTCCAGGGGAAAAATCGCCCCGCTCGAGAAGAAGAGCGGCATGTTGATAAACGTCATAATCAGACTGAACGACTCCAGGCTCCTAATCTTGGAGGCAATCACTATGCTCATGCTCACAAAGGCGAAAGCCGTCAGAATCATAACCATCAGACAAGCGAGAAACACAAGCGGATCCATCCAAATGCCGAACACAAAAGCCAGCGAGAGAACAATCAACCCCTGAATAAAAGCGTCGGTAGCCCCACCGAACATCTTACCCGAAAACACCGAAATCCTCCTGATCGGCGCAACAAGCATCTCCTTCAGAAAGCCGAACTCCCTGTCCCAGATGATGGAAATTCCAAGATAAATAGATGTGAAAAGCAGAGACTGAGACACTATACCCGGAAAGAGAAAATTCACATAGTTAACCCCTGACTGCGACAGGAAACCGCCGACACCCACACCGAAAAGCAGAAGCCACATGATAGGCCCGGTGACAGCACTGACGAGGCGCGCCCTATCCCTAATGTACCTCTTAACCTCCCTCAACCACACCGCGTAGACACCACGCAGCTCACCGTACGTCTCACCCTTCAACAGCTTCCACTCGCTCATCTTCTTCGACCTCCCATCATCATCCTAAGCATCATCATCCCGCCGGCTCCGCCCTCCTCCCGAATCTCCCTACCAGTATAGTGGAGAAAGACATCGTTAAGAGTGGGCTTGTGATGAGTCAGTGACTCGACGGGCACACCATTGTCTCTTGCAATAATCGCAATTGTAGAGATAAACTCCTCACCATTCTCAACACTAAGCTTAAGTGCGTCACTCGTCTTCTTCACATCCTTCACAAAATCATACTCAGACATTATCTCGGCCAGCTTGTCCAACTCCTTGGTTTTAACCGTAATGACATCGCCGCCCAGACTGTTCTTCAACTCACTTGGACTCCCCTCAACCTTAATCTTCCCGAAGTCTATGATCGCCACCCTGTCACAGAGCCTGTCAGCCTCCTCCATGTAGTGAGTGGTCAGAATAATAGTCATGTTCTCCCGCTCAGCCATCCCCTCAATGTAATCCCAAATACGCTCACGCGTCTGCGGATCCAATCCGAGGGAAGGCTCATCCAAGAAGAGGACTTTGGGTCTGTGTATGAGGCCTCTTGCGATTTCGAGGCGTCGTCGCATTCCCCCGGAGTAGGTTCTGACGAGGTGGTCTGCTCTGTCTGTGAGTTCAACGAGTTCTAGTGCTTCGTCTATTCTCTGCTTCATGATCTTTCTTGGGACGTTGTAGAGCATGGCGTGTATCTCCATGTTTTCGCGGCCGGTTAGCCTGTCGTCTATGGCTGGTTCCTGAAAAACTATCCCTATCGATTTTCTAACCTCGTTTGGATGCTTTAGGATGTCGTAGCCGTTTACGTATGCTTCTCCGGAGGTGGGTTTTATCATGCAGCAGAGTATGGATATTGTGGTTGTCTTACCCGCGCCGTTAGGGCCGAGGAGACCAAATATTTCCCCTTCCTTAACCCTGATGCTTATTCCGTCGACGGCCACTATGTCTCCAAACTTTTTAACAAGATTGCGTGTTTCTATGGCGTACATTTTTGCACCTCTTCTGTTTCGAGCTTGTTTTTAACCTCTTTGAGCACTGTGGGTAGTTTTTCGTCGATTTTTTTGAGGAGTCTGTGAAGCTGCGTTCTCTCCTCATGTGTGAGGATGGCGCCTATGACGCTTTGCATGAACTTTTTGTGGTGCGGGATCGATGATTCAAACTTTGCAGCCCCCTCTGGTGTTATTGTGACGAGGATTCGGCGGCGGTCATTTCTGTCGCGGATTCTTCTCACGTATTTCTGTGCTCTGAGCCTGTCGATGAGGCCGGTGACGTTTCCTTTTGTTACGGTTAGGTTTTCTGCCAGTTCGCTGAGGGGGATTCTTTCACCTCTTCCCATGGCGTGGTAGAGGATGGCGAGGGTTGCGAACTGGGATAGTGTGATTCCGCAGGTTTTCTGGAGATATGACTCTAGTTCTTTTGCTATCATTTCTCCGATTCGTCGTAGGAGAACGAGGGGTGGTTTTCTGCCGATGATTCCTTCGAGCATTTCTTGCGTCGACTTCGCTTTTAACTCCTCTTCCACAGGGTTCCCCAGAGAGGTTTTCATTCGTTTCTGTTTACGCATATACGGTTAACATATATAAAGTTTACTTATAAACTGTTTATATATAAACTTAATGAATTTGAAACCGGCACACAAGACTAGTTCTACATGAACAACATCCCCGCCAACAACGAATCAACCTCTAGTGTTGCAGTGTGCAAACTCGAAGAAGTGTTCGTCATGTTTAACGAGATGTTCAATCAGGAATGGTTACGGATAGTAGTTCCGTACTTTATGGTGATGGGACTAAAGCAAATCATTGTTGACCAGTCCACAGCGTCGTCGCTGATGCTCGGCGGAGTGGCGAGCGACGATCCGAGTTCTCCACACTAATCAGACCAGCTCCTAAACTACTTCAGCAAGGACCAGCTTCATCTGGACTTTTTCTACATGGAAGACATTCTGGCTAACAGCGAGTCCATTCTAACCATCGAGATATTCCAAGGCTTCGGTATGCTACAAATCGACGAAGATCAATTCATCGGAGAGGCAAGCCTATATCTCTCCGGTGGCACAATTCGAATCAGCATAGACGGCCATGTGGAACATTGTAAAGGACTTCAAAATAGGCAACCACGAACTCTACTTCGCTATGGGAGACCTCGGAAGAATAGTCCTAACAATTACCATAGGGAAACTATCATACGCAACCGCTGTTGGAATGGAGTTTCTCTTCGCGGGCTGCATGTAATCCCTGCCGAAACAAGAAAAATCGTGTTGAAATCTTCCCACGAACCGTAAGGGCGGCGTTAATAAAAAATACTTTTTAAAAGTTTATTTATTCTAATTTTGAGCTATTTTATGTGTGTTGTAAACTTAATTATTAGGGCGGGAATATTTTAATAGAAAATTAACAAAAGATAACTTTATATAATCTCAATTATTGCGGTGAATCGGGCGATTAAAAATGGCACCAACAGAAGAAATGTCAATGACCAAAGCACTAAATGAGGTAAATCAACTGGTTGAAAATGCATCCAAAAAATATCCTAAACTGACCGGAGCCTTCATGGTTTTCTTAAGAAGAGTTGAAGCAGAAGGTGCACTGGACACAAAAACAAAGGAACTAATATCAATCGCATTATCGGTAGCCCTAAAGTGTAAATGGTGCATAGCACTACACGTAAAAAACGCTTTAGATGCGGGCGCAACAAGAGACGAAATAATGGAAGCAAGTTTCGTAGCCGTTCTAATGGCTGGCGGACCTGCACTGATGTACACCCAACTAGTAATTAAGGCAATAGACGAATTCGAAGGTAAGCAAAAACTCTAGAAAAAAATTCATCACACACTCAGCCATAAGGACGTGAATTTATAATTCTTTTTTTAGTACTTCGAATACTTTTTTCCTATTTGTTGATTTCTTTAGAATGGGAATTGATACTGGCCTAAACCTAGTTCTTCCTTCATGGTTAGTATGTCTTTTTGAAGGCTGGGATTGATGGGTATACCTGTTTTCATTCTCTCCTTCTGCTTCTCGTACTCCTTCTCACCGGCCGTGTATATCCTCGTCTGTCCCGGGGCCTTCCTGGAGTTTCTCAGCTCCCTTAGAATGTTACCTGCTGTCTTTTTGAATTCGTCCAAGGGTGTGAAGCTCGACACGTTTACAGCAAGGAAAAAGTGCCCCAACCTATAGGGCTTTTTCTCCTCTTTGTCCCCACCAGACAATCCCTTCAGGTAGGGGCCGCCCCCAAGAGCTGCGCAGAGAATCTCCACCAGGGTGGAGTACCCGTAGCCCTTGTGCCCGCCCAGTGTCTCACCCGCACCGCCAAGAGGGAGGAAGGCCGCTGTCCCCGCAACCAGATCCCTGAGGATAGACTTCGTGTCCGTGAGCGGTACGCCGTCGGGTCCTATCACCCATCCCTCGGGTGTTGGCTTCCCAGCCCTGTCTAGGACTTCGATTTTTCCCCTCTGAGTTATGGATGTTGCACAGTCAATAATAAACGGGAACTCCTCGTCGGTTGGGCAGCCGAAGGTCAGGGGATTCGTTCCGAGCATTGGCTCCACTCCGAACGTTGGAGCCACCGCGGGTCGGGCGTTGGTTATCGCCATTCCGATCATTCCTTCCCTGACAGCCATCATAACATAGTAACCCGCGATACCAAAATGTGTGGAGTTTCTCGCAGCCACCGCACCCACACCATACTTCCTTGCCTTCTCGATAGCCATCCACATACAGCGATAAGCCACCACGTGCCCCATGCCGTTACCACCATCGACCAAAGCGGTTGTGGCTCCCTCCCTAACCACACTCATCCTCGTGACTGGAAGCTGGACACCGTTCCTTAATCGGTCGTAGTACATTTTCAACCTCTGGATACCGTGGGACTCAATACCCCAAAGGTCGGATGTGATCAGAACATCGGCACAGATAACAGCGTCCTCACGCGGAACACCACACCCAACAAAAACATCAATCATAAAACTGCGAAGAGTCTCAACATCAACATAAACAATATCACCACTCATTCGAAAACACCCTGTTTCACACTAGCCTATACATTCTAAAAAGTGCGATTACCTAAAAAATGAAATCTGCCTTCAACCTTTCCTAAGCGTGTCAGTGGTGCGTCGGTTTCCGATTCGCTACAGTGAACGTTTAAGCACCGCACCCTTCTCCGCCTGCTCAGCTGTTTCCAGCCAGCCAACCAGAACTCCCTTCTTCACCCTTGGCTCCGGCGGTTTCCACGCCTCCAGTCTGGTCTTTATCTCCTCGTCAGAGAGATCGACATCGATTCTTCTCTCTGGTATGCTTATCCTGATGGTGTCACCGTTTTGTACAGCGGCTATGGGTCCCCCTATGTACGCCTCCGGAGAAACGTGTCCGACGTAGAGAGCGCCTATGGTGGTTCCGGAGAATCTCCCGTCCGAGACCACGGCGACGTTTTCCAAACCCATCATGCTGACCATGAAGACCACAACCAGATTGTCGGGCATTCCTGGTGCTCCCCTCGGACCCTGATACCTAACCACAATAGCGTCGCCTGACTCGATGCTACCCGAAGCTATGGCGAACATTGCCTCCTCTTCCGTGTCAAAAACCTTTGCGGAGCCTTCGAATTCGTGGAGCTCCTTCTTAACCACGGTGAACCTGCTCACAGCACCATTGGGGGCGAGGTTTCCCCTCAGAACAGCTATTCCACCCTCGTTCAGGATGGGATTCGACTGGGGTCTAATCACTTCCGAATCCAGAACCCTCGCCTCAGCCAGGTTTTCCCGCACAGTCTTTCCGGTAACCGTTATGCAGTCAAGGTTCAGGTCCTTCTCTAGCTCTTTCATCAGCGCCGGGACTCCACCAGCGTTGTCGAAGTCCACAACCGTGTAGGGCCCGCTCGGCCTCAGGTGGCAAAGGTACTTTGTAGCCTTACCCAGGCGGTCAAAGTCGTCAAGTGTTATGTCCAGGCCGAGCTCGTTTGCGAGTGCAAGGAGGTGCAGGACGCCGTTGGTTCCACCCGAAACCGCCATCAATACCCTGATGGCGTTCTCCACCGCCTCTCTTGTCACAATCCTGGAGAAGTTGAGTCCCGTCTCGACGAGTTTCACTATTTGCATGCCGGTCCTCTTGGCGAATCTGATTTTCCTCATACTCACCGCTGGGGCGGTGTTCGCACCCGGTAAAGAAAGTCCTAGGGCTTCGGAGAGCATCTGAAGCGTGTTCGACGTGGTCATCTCCGGACAGGCGCCACAGGTTGAAACCCACTCCTCCTCCATCCTGCGGGCTGTTCTCCAGAACTCCTCCTCTGACATTTTTCCAGAAATAACCTCAAAGACGCACGGCACGAGGCAATCTGTGGGAAAGGTTGTGGCTTCTCCCCTGAATTTTCCTGGTAGGGCTGGGCCGCCCGTGATGATTATGGTTGGAAGGTCCTTCCTCGCAGCTCCCAGCCAGACCCCTGGAATCTCCTTGTCGCAGGTGGCGATGCAAACAATGCCCTTGCACCTAAGCACCTCGAGCTGAATCTCTATAGAATCCGCGATGGCGTCCCTCTGCGGAAGGTCGAAGCGATAATTCCGAGTCGCCTCCGAGTAACCCGTGCAGGGACCCATGAGGTTAAACTCTATGGGGGTACCCCCACCCAGGTACACTCCCGCCTTCACCGCGTCGGCTATCTGCCTCAGGTGGAGGTGTCCCAGAGTGGCCTCCTGCCAGGTGTTGACAATTCCTATAAGCGGCCGTTCAAGCTCCTCGTCAATGAAGCCCGAGGCCTTGTAAAAAAACTTCGGAGTATCAAGCTTGGATGCCAGCTCCAACAGTTTTGGAACAGCTTCCCGTGAAATCATATCAGCCATAGTTGTTCACCTTACATTTTTGGCTAATCCTTTAATTCTCCCTAAACTTATATCTTTAATGAGCCTGTCACGACCCTCCGTTCCTACACGTTCATTCTCGTACATGAATACGGTTCGCAGAGATAGTCCTAAAAAATAATTAAACATGCGAAAACTCTTAATGCTAAGAAAACAATAATATAAACAAACATGAGGAGTTGGGGCCGTTTACAACAAAGACGTGAAACGCCACGTCACCTGGTCCGACTTGTTCTCACTAGCAGAGTGTTTCACAGAATCCAATTCTGATCTAGGCTTCCTGCGTGGAAGCGCGGCTGATGTTGTCTCCGAGTGGTGGTCGAGAGAGGAACCAGGCTAAGCAGGTAAAGTTTCTTCTGATGCTAAATCCCGGGAGCACCAACTTCTCTCCGTCTTGAATAATGAGTTTTCGTGAGGTGGTTTGATGAGGTTAAGAAGCAACGATTTTGAGCATGAGGGTATGATAACCTCTAGGTTCACGTGTGATGGTGAGGATATCTCCCCGCATCTGGAGTGGAGTGAGGCGCCTGAGGGAACAAAGAGCTTCGCTCTTATTGTGGACGATCCCGACGCACCCATGGGAACCTGGGTTCACTGGCTTGTCTGTGACATTCCCCCAACGGTTTATGAGATTCCACGAAACAGTGTCCCCGAGGGGGCAAGGCAGGTTAGAAACGATTTCGGCAAACTGGATTACGGCGGACCCTGCCCACCCAGCGGCACGCACAGATACTTCTTCAAGCTCTATGCGCTGAACGTGGAGAAACTGGAAAACGTCAAGGAAAAAAACGAATTCTACCGGAGAGTGGAGGAACACAAAATAGGTGAAGCAGTTTTAATGGGACGCTACAAACGAGGATAAACTCTCCAGGTGAAAAACGGTTACTTTTTCGGGCGTTCGTACTAAGACGCTCCACTCATCCGGGGAGTGTTCTCTCACGTCGCGGAGGCTCAGCTTAAACCCGGATATAAATTGATAGGGAACATAATAATCTCGGGAGGGTTCTCCATCTATTGAAATGTTATGTATCATTCCAGTGACTGGAGAACTCTTCCAGAATAAATCTTAAGTTGACAATACTAGGCGACACGCAGAAAAACAAAAATATGATCTACTAGTAGATTGAATAGAGTGAGTTGAGAATCATGGAAATAAAAGAGGTGCTGGAAGAGTTTAAAAAAGAAATTGAAAAGTTGTATGGTAAAAGATTAAAGAGGGTCATTCTCTATGGCTCATACGCCAGAGGGGATGCTACTGAAGATTCTGATATAGACTTGCTCGTCGTTCTTGAAGGAAATATTACCCCAGGAGAAGAGATTGATAGAATGATAGACATAATTACAGAGATAAATCTAAAATATGGAGTTTTGATATCGGTTTATCCTGTTTCAGAGGGGGATTACATTAATGTTAACAGTCCTCTTCTCCTAAATGTGAGAAGGGAAGGTATACCTGCATGAAAGAGATCAAGTCCTTGATTGAGAGAGCAGAGAAATACCTGAGAAGTGCTGAAATACTTCTCGAAGAGGGAGACTATGAATCTTCTGTTTCAAGAACTTATTATGCGATGTTTTATTCAACGCAAGCTACGCTACTTACAAAGAATCTATCATTTTCATCCCATAAAGGCGTAATTTCAGCTTTCGGGGAGCATTTTATAAAAACCGATATTTTTCCAAAAGAAATGGGTAGAGAACTAAACAGGGCTTTTGAAAAAAGGCAGATAGGAGATTACGAATACACATTTGTGATATCTAAAAGAGAAGCTAAAGAAATACTTGAAAAAGGGAAGGAGTTTGTAGAGAAGATAATTCAATATCTGAAGGAGAAAAGGATGTTATGAAATACTGCAAGTCGCCTAACAGACCGTACGTGGCTTCGGCTTACGCCTTTGCCTAAATCCGCCTCGCTGTCCTTCGGATACACTCGTGACGTTAGGCGACCTACCGAGGATGAAGATGATGAAGCAAGATTTCCAATAATCTCAAAGTTTAATTAAAGCATCTGAAAACGTGGATGCTCACCATTTTCAGTCCACCTATTGCGGGGTGATGAACCGATACATAGGAACGTGTTTACTATTGTGAACTTACCATTCGCTGCGTTGTATGTTAGATAATTTTTCCATAATAACTTGGTGGAGTTGTATAATGATTTCTTGAGGGGTTTTCCCCTCTTTGAAATGTTATGTATCATTCCAGTGACTGGAGAACTCCTCCAAAATAAATCTTAAGTGACGATACCGTCAATCTTTCGGAAAAAATTATAAGACCGAACCTGTTATGAGTTCACACGCTTCTTAGCATAAACCCTGGTGATTACATGAGCAGCGGGCACTCGAGAGACCTCAGTCCTATCTTCGAGCCGAAGTCCATAGCTGTGATTGGTGCTTCTAACAACCCCACGAAGTGGGGCTGGATAATCCCCTCCAACATTCTGTCAAACGGGTACGTTGGAAAAATATACCCCGTTAACCCGAAGGGGGAGGAAATACTGGGTCTCAAATCGTACCCCAGCCTCCTAAACGTTCCAGAGGATGTTGACTTGGCTATTATCGTGAGACCCGCGCCATCAGTCCCCCAGCACCTTGAAGAGTGTGTGGAAAAGGGCGTCAAAGCCGCCATCGTGATATCCGGAGGTTTCAGAGAAACGGGGGAAGAGGGCGAAAGGCTGGAGAGAGAAGCGGTTAGAATCGCCCGCAGGGGCGGAGTGCTTCTCGTTGGGCCCAACACCATGGGGGTCTGGAGCTCCACGGTAAGCCTCTCAGCCCTGATGCCTCCAGTGCTTCCTCGGAGCGGCGCCGTTGCCCTAATCTCCCAGAGCGGAAACATCGGAACAAACGCCCTCGCCTTCGGAAGCGAGAGGGGCATAGGATTCAGCAAGTTCGTGAGCAGCGGAAACGAAGCGGACATCGCAACCGAAGAGTACCTGGACTACTTCGCCAGAGACCCCCAAACGAGGGTGATCCTCGCCTACATCGAGGGCCTAAGAGACGGCAGAAGATTCATAGAGGTTGCAAAAAGGGTCACGAAAAAGAAGCCAATCATAATCTACAAGGCTGGAAGAACGAGCGAGGGGGCGAGGGCGGCGAGGTCACACAGCGGGGCACTCTCAGGCTCCAACCGAATCTACGACGCCGCCTTCAAGCAGTGCGGAGTGCTAAAAGCCTCAACGGTAAACGAGCTACTTGACCTAGCGGCCGCGTTTCTAC
>Ga0164310_10002015_pt1 | contig 11643 bp, 5 predicted proteins | sample GuaBasSedimGuay1_FD_121795 | JGI IMG/M metagenome (GOLD analysis project Ga0164310, IMG submission 121795) | Subseafloor sediment microbial communities from Guaymas Basin, Gulf of California, Mexico - Guay1, Core 4569-9, 0-3 cm | ecosystem: Environmental > Aquatic > Marine > Hydrothermal vents >... | reverse complement strand
CTTTAAGTAAGTTGGTCAGTAAATAGGGTTTTTGAAGATATGGGTATCCGTTTTGCTGAATTGTTTGCCAATTTGATTTTTCTCCACTGTACCCGCTGGTAAATAGAATACCGATGTCAGGCTTAAGTTTGCGGAGTCGTTTCACCAATCTAGGCCCACTTTCATCAGGTAGAACCACATCGCTAACAACTAAATTGAAATTTGCTTTGTTTTTTTGAAAAACCTTTATTGCTTCTTGTGCGTTCTTTGCAGTAGTGACCACATAACCATTTTGGGAAAGTCCTCTGGTAGTAAATTCTCTTACAGATTCATCGTCCTCTACCACCAGGATTCGTTCCCCATGGCCTTTTAGTCTCTTTGAGGTCACATATTTCGTCTTTTCTTTTTCCGGTTTCCAGGAAACTGCTGGCAGGTATATTTTGAAAGTACTCCCACTACCCGGAGAGCTTTCTACTTCGATCCAACCTTCGTGTTTTTTGATGATACCGTACACCACCGAAAGTCCCAGCCCAGTTCCTTGCCCCGCCCTCTTTGTACTGAAGAAAGGTTCAAAAATACGATCGATAATATCCTCCTTCATGCCTATCCCGGTATCCTGGACGGATAGAGATACAAATTTTCCCGGGCGCGCATAGCTGTGAGTACGGCAGTACTTTTTGTCTACGGTCACATTTCTCGTCTTGATGCTAATTTGTCCCCCCTCAGGCATAGCATCTCGAGCATTAACTACCAGATTCATAATCACCTGTTCAATGTTGGCAGTATCTCCCTCGACCGTCCAGATATCGCTTTCCAAATCAGTGCACAAGGAGATGTTTTCGCCAATAAGACGAGTAAGCATTTTAGTTAAGTCCTGGATTACTCCATTGAGGTCAATAGGGGCGATTTCTATCGGTTGTCGGCGGCTGAACAGAAGTAGCTGACGGGTCAGGTTGCTGGCACGTGCTGCTGCTCTTCGAATTTCATTTAAATCCTGGTAAAGCGGATCATCTTTCGGGATTTGCATGAGAGCAAGGTCAGTGTATCCCTGAATGCCAGTGAGGATATTGTTGAAATCGTGAGCCACCCCGCCTGCCAGAGCACCGACTGCCTCCATTTTCTGGGCTTGGCGGAGTTGTTCTTGGAGATGTTTACGTTCACTGATGTCGCGAACAACGGACAACAGATGTGGTTTGCCCTGGTAATTAAATAAAGTACCCTGAATCTCAACATTGAAAGTGCTTCCATCTTTCCGAATATCAATCGACTCTGCATGAAATTTATTGCCCGAGGTAACTTGCTTTATGAAATCTTCGAATGTATGGGAATAGTCCGAGTGAACAATATCTTTTCCTGACAACTTGATGAGTTCTTTGTAGGAATAACCATACATTTTACAAGCAGCAGGGTTGGCTTCGACGATTTCACCGTTCAGGTTGAAAATCAGGAAAGCGTCAGTAGCCGATTCGAAAATGCCCCGATATTGCTCTTCGCTTTTTCTCAGTGCCTCTTCCGTACGCTTGCGTTCGCTAATGTCCCTAACTATGGCTTGGAGAAATACTTGATTACCTGCTTCGAAACGATTCAAAGAAACCTCGGTGTCAAAAGGGCTTCCATCTTTTTTAATATGTTTCCAATAGAATCGTTGTGGTATTCCGGCCAGAGCAGCGTCTATTTTCTCTAATGCGGCTTCCCGCGAATTTTTTCCATCTGGTTGCTTAGGAGGAGAAAACTCGTAAGGTGCATGACCAACAATGTCTTCTTTTTTCTTACATCCAAACATCTCCAGAGTTTTGGGATTGCATTCAATGAATTTCTCTTTTGACATGATGAAGATAGCATCGTAAGCAGCATCAAAGAGGGTACGATACCGAATTTCACTTTTCTGCAGTGCTGCCTCCGCACGTTTGTGTTCGGTAATATCAGTCACAAGTAAGTTTGCACCTAAAAATCTACCTCCTTGCATAATCGGAGAGATAATAAATGACAGATACAATTTTTTTCCATACATTGAGGTGAAAGATTTTTCACCTTGAATCTTTTTCCCTTTTAGCAGATTATCTAATTCTTGAACCAGTCCCGTCTTTCGTATCGAGGGTAATTTTCGAATATCCTTTCCTAAAGCCTTTGATTGTTCGTCATTTGGCGGTACCCCCATCAATCTCTTCATTTCGGGATTTTCATATACGATGTGCATATTTTCATCTAATCTAAGAATTCCTACAGGTGATTGTTCGAGTATTTCTTTATGAAATTTGAAAAGCGAGTAATATTTTTTCTCGTTTTCTCTCAACGTCTCTTCTGTTTTTATTCGTGAAATAATGCTTCCGATCTGAGCGGCAATAGCTTCGAGCGCATTACGAGCAAAAACGGGAACTTCGTCAAGGGTATGTGAGGCAATGTTGAGACAGCCGATAACCTTGCCTTCATACAGCACTGGAATAATAGCAAGGGCTTGTAGCCCCTCATCTCGACGATTCGATTCGATTGAGGTCACTATTTTTTGGTGGTTTGTGTAAATTGGTTTGCCTGCCTTGATTAGTCGAGCACTGGCTGAATTTGCATCATAGTGTGAGGCAGTTTTGAGAAAATCCGAAGATAAGTTTTTCGCAAACATGAGATGTAAATCCCCGGAACTCTCATCTACAAGATAAATCCCACCGCAATCCATTTTTGAAGCGCTGATTGCCGCTTCGAGACATAGTCGTAGTGCCTCATCAAGGGAGATTACAGAATTGAGTGCTACATAGAGGTCGCGTTGGATGCGGATTAAATTTTCTACTCGGATATGTTCGCTGATGTCGCGAAAAATACCAATAGTGACAACAGGCTTGCCCTTAGCAAAGCGGCAGCTAATGCTGCCTTCTAGATAGACTTTTCTTCCCTCTTTGCTGACGAATGTCGCTTCAATATGGTTAACCTTTTTTCCTGAAAGTACACGCTGAAATATTTCTCTCCAGTGTGTCTGGTTATCAGGATGAATAATGTCGAATAAGGAAAGGCCGGAGATTTCTTTTTTGCTGTATCCAAGAGTTTTTCGCCAGGCACGGTTAACATACAGAAAAGACCCATCGGGTGCCACGCTCTGAATAAGGTCGTTGGCACTTTCCAGTATGTCTCGATAGTCCAATTCGACTGGACTGGTCTTTTGTCTTGAGGGTGTTTGGATTCCAGACATGTGCTGGATTCCTATTGTTGCCAATTCAGTAATTCTTTGGGCCATTTTTGTTCCCTGTCAGGTTAGGAGGTTGGATTGGTAATCTAATCGTAAATTTGCTGCCACTTCCAGGCAGGTTTTTTACCTCGATCTCTCCCCCATGATGTTTGATAATTTCATAGCTAACGTTTAACCCTACGGCCTTTTCGTGTTCAGATAAATAAGGATTGAAACGTGGCATAAATAATGAGGAAAGCTTTTTTTCCGGTATCTGACCACCGGTATTACTAATCTCGATAAAAATATTTTTATTTTTCTGATAGGTTTTGATTTTGATGTCACCTTTTTGTTTAATAATTTGAGAAAGATAGATTAAGATATTCATGAACACCTGGTTAAGTTGTCCTGGATAGCAAGTAATCGAGGGTAGGTCTCCGTATTCAGTAATAATCTTTGCTTTTTGAGTGAGCTCGTAGCGCAAAATCTGTAAGGTGTTAGCCAAAGATTTATTGAGATTGACCGACTCTAATTCTGTTCGCTGGACGTTAGAGAAATCCAAGAGCCCCTGGACAATTCTTCGAATTCTTTCTGCTCCTTCCATCGCGTCGTTAACGGCGTGCTTGATTTCGCCTATTAAAGAAATTGGAGTATCTTTATCGGTTGGAGTCTGAAATTTTTCCAAATAACTTTGTGCCAAGTTGGAGGGGTCTTGCCGTAATTTTTTGAGGAAATCATTAAAAATGGTTTCCAGATCCTGAGTATATTCTTTTATGAAGGCTAAGTTACCAGTGATGAAGCTTAGCGGATTGCAGATCTCGTGGGAAGTACTAGCGGCCAGTTGACCGATGGCGGCCGTTTTTTCTTTTTGGAAAAGAAGTAGCTCCAGCTCTTGGTTTTTTCGCTTTTGATTATACTCTTCTGTGGTTTTTTGCACTACTATGGGGAGAGCAGTGTAAGCGCTAGGCCCTTTAACCAGATAGTTGTACGCACCAATTTTTAGCGCTTCAACAGCTAATTGGATGTTGTCTTCGCCGGTAAGCATAATTGCAGGTACTTCGGTACGTCGGACGACTTCCTGAAGTACTTCCAATCCGGAAATATCTGGTAGATTGTAGTCCAGTAAGATTACTTCATAATCATCCAGATTTGTTTCGAAGACTCTCTGCCCCAGAGATAAAATGTCCAGGGCGTATTTGTCTTCCAACGCGTCCTGGACCAACAAAGCCTGATCTTCATCATCTTCACATAAAAGAATCCGTTTTTTTTGCATTTATGGCCCTTTAATTATTTCCTCGGGATATTGATGGATGCCAAGCCAATATTGAGTAGCGGAGAGAACAGTATCGATGAATCGCATGGGGTCAGTAGGCTTGATAGTGTAGCTATTAGCACCATTCTCTGCTGCCAGACGTTTTTCTTTATCATCGGTAATAGCGGTCATCATGACTACAGGAATCCATCTAAGTTGTGGATCGCTTTTTATTACTTTCAAAGTTTCAATCCCGTTCATTATTGGCATGTCGATGTCCAAAAAGATTAATCCTGGTCTCTGAGCGTTTGCGTACTGGTTTTTTTGATAGAGAAAATCTAAAGCTTCTTTACCATCTGCAACTTCGTCGATGTGGTTTTTTATGTGAGCACTTTCGATAGCATCTCTAATGAGCATTCGGCAATCTTCGTCATCATCTACTAACAGAATGTTTACTAACTTGTTGAGTTCCATAGGGATCCTCCTCCTCGGTTTTGCTGGATTAACAATGTTTCAAGTAGGGCTTGTGTTCAGGGGATTATTTTCTATTTACGGGTTTAATGGCTTACGATTAGGCTGCATCTTGGACGGTCATTTTGTCAAGAGTGAAGTAGAAAGTGCTTCCCTGTCCTAATTCGGATTCTACCCAAATTTCACCATTGTAAGTTTCGATAATGCTTTTAACCGTTGTCAATCCCACTCCTTTCCCGGGGATAGTTGCTATTTTGGGGTCTTTAACTCGGCGAAAGACGTGGAAGATTGTTTGTTGGTCTTCTTTTCGAATTCCCCGACCATTGTCCTTAACCCAAAATTTATGCATTCCATTGAAATTGGCATATCCTATCTCAATACGCGGATCAGCTCTTTCGCCGATGTACTTAATTGCATTGTCAATGAGATTTTGAAAAACTTGCTTGATGCGATTTTTCTCAGCAATGATAACTGGATAGTTATTTTGCAAAACAAGTTGGATGTTATGTTCTTCCAAAGCATATGAAAGGTTGTCCTGAATCTGTTGAAGTAGTTGTTTTATATCTACTGGCTCAAATTGCTGACGTCGCGTTTTGATGCGAGAAAGCTCCAAAAGTTCGGCGATAAGTTCAAGTTCCTGCTGAGCGTTTTTAGAAATTCGTCTCAGTCGATCACGTACTTCATCAGTCAATTCATTCCCGAACTTTCTTTCAATCATATTGGCTATTCCCAGGATGTTTCTGAGTGGCGCGCCGAGGTCATGTGACACGGCTCGGAGAAAGTCTTCTTTCTCTGCCATTTCTCTGCGGAGGCGCATATTGACATTTTGCAATTCGCGGGTTCGTTCCTCAACTTTTTTCTCCAAGTCTCGTTGATATTCCTTAATTTCATCTTGAGCTCGCTGTAAATCTGCGGTCATTTTATTGATGGCCTCAGCAAGCTTGCCCAGTTCATCCTTTGATTGCACAGGTGCGCGCTTAGAGAGGTCGCCATGAACAATGGCATCTACTACTTCCAGAAGGTCTCGAACCGCCTCCTTTTCTCTTTCGACCAGCTTTTTCATGTCTAACAAAACTCGGTTGAACACCTCAGCCAGATGCCCGAACTCGTCGCCAGACTTTATAGACATGGGTTGATACTGATCGTAAGGTAATGCTCGTATACCGTCAAGAGGTGCGAGATTTTCTAATAGCTGGTTCAGAGGACGAAACAGTTTGTAAATCTGTAAATAACTTAAACTAAGCCCCAATACAACTATTAAGAAAATGATCCCAAAGCTCACTTTTTGAGCCTGTAAAAACGCTGTCAGTAGAACTAAAGTGATTACTGTTGTGGTAATAAGGGCTAAGATTTTGCCTCGAGTACTTAACCACATAGTTATGAATCCCCATTAGCTACTTAATTGTTCCTATTTAACTTTGTTGATTAACTTGAATAGCTACGATTTCTGTTTTAATATCGGAAATATCTTCTAAAATCTTGAGAGTAAATTAAAACCTACTCTTACTTGGTCTCAGAGACATTAGATTTTGTTTTCCCATTATATAGCTCGGGGTAAAGTTTTTTAGCACATTCAGGACAAAGACTATGACTAAACACTGCATCGGAATGCTCTTGAATGTAACTTTCGACTTCGCTCCAATAACCTTTGTCATCGCGTATTTTCTTGCAAGAAGCACAGATGGGTACTAATCCCTGAAGTCGCTTCACATGGGCTAATGCTTCTTGCAATTCCTGAATTTGTTTTGCGAGCTGTTGTTCTAGACTCACTATACGTTCGCCAGCCTTTATCCTGACGTAGAGTTCTTCTCGGTCGAAAGGTTTAGTTACATAATCATCTGCCCCTGCATTCATTCCCTCGATAATGTCTTTTTTTCTGCCCTTTGCTGTTAACAAGATAATGTAAACATAATCTGATTTGTTGGCAGCGCGAATTTTTCTGCACAGGGTCAGTCCGTCCATTTGGGGCATCATCCAATCAGAAATAACCATTTGTAGTTTATTCTCGATGAACATTTTCCAGGCTTCCAGACCATCTTTGGCAACTAATACCTCATGTCCCCACATTTCGATATTTTTTTGTAAGACGCGTCGAGAAACCAAATCATCTTCTGCAATAAGTATTCGCATTTGTTATTCCTTCACTTCGTGAAGTGGAAATAATTTTCCTCCCCAAGAACTTGAAAATAGTCAACTCAGATTCAGAAAACTCTGCTAAAGTCAATGACTGTTTGTTCACCGATGAGATTCAGTATTTCGGCCGTTCTACCAACTTCCTGAAATTCATGGTCAAAACACACAATACCCCATTACCTTTTCTTCTCCTATCTGGCTGTTGGGAACAGTCACATGGGGACATGAAACAGAGAAATGAAACATGATGCGGGGGAAATAATCTCATCCCTTACCCATTACATTTCACTCTTTACTTTTCACGCATCAAACTTCATGTTTCATTAAAATACCTTACTTGCATATTCTCGAAACCGATTAATTTCATTTTCCAATTTAGTAAGCTGTGCTCTGACGCCTGTTAAATCAGAAGTCAGTCCCATGTTTTCAATTCGAAGGGCAATATCCGCTATTTTTTGAATTCCCAAAGTGCCTGCGGCACCTTTAATACTGTGAGCCAGTCGTTCCACTTTATTTGTATCACCCTCTTTTACTGCAGCAATAAGTTCCTTTAGTTGCTCTGGAGCGTATTTCAAGAACTCATGAACCATTTCTTTAAAAAATTCCATGTCGTCGGCGAATCGGGGGAGTGCTGCTTCCAGATCGATCATTGGTTCCCCTGTCAGGGAACTTTCTTTGTGATTTTCCTCTTGGGGAGTTTCCTTTTGTTGATCTTTGGAATTTGTCCATTTGTCAATAGTATCAATTACATCCTGAGGCTGTATTGGTTTGGGAATGTAATCGTCCATACCGGCTTCGAGGCATCGTTCCTTATCCCCTTTCATGGCATGAGCAGTCATGGCGATGATGGGGACATGCTTTCCAGATTCCTTTTCAATTTCTCGGATTACCTTAGTAGCTTTTAAGCCATCCATCTCGGGCATCTGAACATCCATGAACACCAGATCGTAGGTAGAATTTTTAACTGCTTCAACAGCTTCTTGCCCATTGGACACTACATCAACTTGATAGCCGCTCTTTTCTAAAATACGGGAGGCCACTTTTTGATTTACTACATTATCTTCAGCCAGTAAGATGCGTAGTTTTCGTTTTCTTTTTTCTTTAAGAGAATGTTTGGTTACCAAGCTTGCGACAGGCTTCGATCGTTCAGGAGTAGTTGCCTTACTCATTATCTCTACCAGGGCATCATAAAGTCGAGATTGGCGAATGGGTTTGGTTAGGTACGCAGCAAAGCCAATTTCCTTGCATCTTTCGGCATCTCCACGCAGACCAATGGAGGTCATCATTACCATTACGGTATCCGAGATAGTGGGATCAGCTTTGATAGCGCGACCTAACATCTCGCCGTCCATTTCGGGCATCTGCATGTCGATAATTACCAGAGGAAAGGGCTTGCCTTCTTTTTTTGCCTGGCGCAGAGTTCTCAAAGCACTTTCGCCATCGGCTACCCCGATTGGTCGACATCCCCAGGAGCTGAGTTGAGTCTGAAGTATTTTGCGATTGGTTTCGTTATCATCTACTACCAGAATTCGTAGACCGCGGATGTTTGCTGGGATAGTGACATCAACTTGTGCAGCGCTTTCTGGCTGTTTTTCCAACACGACTGTGAACCAAAATGTACTACCCTTGTCTTCTTCACTTTCTACCCCGATTTGGCCACCCATTAACTCGGCAAGCTGTTTGGAAATAGTTAATCCCAGGCCTGTACCGCCAAACTTGCGAGTTGTAGAACCATCCGCCTGGGTGAAACTATCGAAAATTGCTTTCTGTCGATCTTTAGGGATGCCTATTCCTGTGTCACTTATGGAAAAACGCACTGTAACATGAGTATCGGTTTCACTTTCCAGAGTGGCTCGGATGACCACCTCCCCTTTTTCGGTAAACTTGATTGCATTTGCCACCAGATTGGTGAGGATTTGACGTAACCGCCCCGGATCGCCACGCACTAGCGATGGTACTTCATGATGTACCAGACAGGCCATCTCAAGTCCCTTGTCGTGTGCTCGTTGAGCTAGTAACTCAGCAACCTCTTCAACTACAATCCGCAGGTCAAAGTCAATGTTTTCCAGCTCTAATTTGCCTGCTTCAATTTTGGAGAAATCAAGAATGTCGTTTATCAAAGTTAACAAGGTATTGGCAGACGATTTTACTGTTTCTGCGTATTCTCGTTGCTCTTGGGTAAGATCGGTCATCAGTAACAAATCTGTCATACCGATTACCCCGTTCATCGGTGTACGGATTTCATGAGACATATTGGCCAGGAATTCACTTTTGGCCCGGTTAGCAGCCTCGGCAGCCTCTTTTGCCTTTTGAAGTGCCTCTTCTGCCATTTTACGCTCGGTGATGTCCTTGTCTACTCCCCGGTACCCAATAAGCTCGCCTTTATCATCAAGGATTGGAACTCCGTTAGTTAACAGGCAAACAAGCCTTCCCTCTTTGCTGAGATTCCAGTTTTCCAAATCGCGGATTGGGCGTTTTTGTTTAGCAATCTCATTAAAAATAGTACTAATTTTTTCTCTCTCATCAGGGGGCATAAAATCAAACGGAGTTTTGCCTATTATCTCTTCAGCAGTATAACCCAGCAGCTTTTCCACGTTTCCCAGACAATAAGTGTACACTCCATTTTTGTCCATTTCCCATATCCAGTCAGACATGCTTTCGGCAATATCTCTGAAGCGCATTTCTGATTCTTTCAGAGCTTCCTGAATTTGCTTGTACTCTGTAATATCTCTGTGATTCGCCATGGTAGCGACAGTATTCCCTTCTTCATCTAACACTCTGGACGCAGAAATCATGACTGGAAATAGTTCTCCATTTTTTCGCTTGCCAACAAGTTCTCCTGTCCAACTTCCTTTTATGGTTGCACCGACTGCTTCCTCCAACCTCGACTTCTGGTCATCTGCATAAATGAAGAAAATCTCCTTTCCTATTAGTTCTTCTCTTGAATAGCCGAACATTTTCACAAATGCCTCATTCGCATAAGTAACCTTTCCCTCCAGATCGGCCACAACAATGCCATCATTTGAACTCTCGACAGCTTGCGAAAATAATCTTAATTCTTCATTTGCCTTAACCAGTTCAGCTGTCCTCTCCTCTACCATCTTTTCTAAGTTCTCGGAGTAATTTCTGATTTTTTCTTCTGATTCCTTAAGCTGCTGATTTTTCTTTTGAAGTTCTTCCATTCCTGCTTTGAGCTGTTGATCGCGCTCTCGAAGAGATTGAGCCATGGAGTTGAATATCTCTGCCAGCCGGCCGATTTCGTCATTACGCTCAATGGGAACCGATTGTGTCAGGTCTCCATCAGCAATCTTGTTAGCCATGGCAGCCATATGGGCAAGGGGTCTGGAGATACTTCGGGATAGGGAAAAAGCTAATAATGTACCTGTGCTTAACGCCAGGATCAGAAATATTAAGACAATAAAACTCGAATTTTTAAATGCCATACTGGATTTGTAGAACGTCTCTTTTACCCATTTGTCACTTTGAACGCTGATATGGTGGACAAGGGCTTCGATTTCACTGGCGGCATCGGAATACACTCCCCGTAACCGTTCGATGCCAGCATCAAGTACCACCAGTTTAATGAAAGTGTCGTAGTAGTTCTGTACCATCAGGTTTAATTCGGCTTTAGCAATTGGACCCAATTCCGAATGGTTAACATCTCTTTTAAACAGTGGAATGGTTTTTTTCATTTCCTCAATGGAAGCAAGCTCTCCGTATTGCTGGTAATTTATTTCCAGGCTCTGAAGTGTCAGTAAGTCTATCATGATTTTTTTCTGCCCACTTCCCATAACGCGCTGTTTCAGGTCGTTTACTTGCTTGCGAAATGCGGCAATAACTCCAGTTTTATTATTCCCCTTTTGACGTATCTTTTGAGCTACTGCCAGGAAACCATTCTGGTATTCAGTAGCAAATGCAGCAATGCGACGGATAATTTTTTTGTTTTCTTGGTTCGGCATCAGAATCGCCAGACGTTGGCACCCATACTTGATGGCGTTAATATGTTTTCTCAATTGGGTTACTTGGTGTTCGTCGACGTAAAGCAGAAAGTTCTTCTCTGCCTTTCGAGCTTCCAGTAAATTGCTTTTAATATAGTCGACTTCCTTCTGCAGATTGCTGTTTCTATACATCAGTTGTTCGGTTTTTTCCCTCATCTGATACAGACTATAGACACCTATACCACCTATGCAGATAGCCAGTAACAGAAGAACGCCAGAGTGGATGAGCAGCCTTCTAAAAATAGTCATAGTGTGCTCCTATATATTCAAGTAAAATTCTGATAAATGTAGAATTACTTTTTTAATTCGGGTTTAAAATCTCGAGATGCTGTTTCCTCGTGCTGTGGTTGGATGATAAGCTTACCAAACATTTCTGTTCTGAACCAACTCTGGTCGTATAAATCTGGTGACCAACTGATTTTACTATCCCTATTTCTTCCGTTGTCGTCATCATTAATCATCACGTTAAAGCCTACTGTTACTCCGAATTGAAGAGGCGTCGAGACAAAAACCCCTTTAGGGATCTTCAACTCTGCAGTGTAACCAGTAGCGTTTTCCTGAATTGCTGCTACTATTCCCAGAGATTCCCATAATCCGGGGAGTATCATCAGCTGATTGCCAAATAATCCGACTCCTCCCAAGTGTACCTTGTTCTG
>Ga0164310_10002014_pt1 | contig 11647 bp, 14 predicted proteins | sample GuaBasSedimGuay1_FD_121795 | JGI IMG/M metagenome (GOLD analysis project Ga0164310, IMG submission 121795) | Subseafloor sediment microbial communities from Guaymas Basin, Gulf of California, Mexico - Guay1, Core 4569-9, 0-3 cm | ecosystem: Environmental > Aquatic > Marine > Hydrothermal vents... | reverse complement strand
GGTTTTTCTGAGATATCTCCTCGAGTGGATTAGGTCTGGTTGGATTCCCGTGGATTCTAATTCGATTAAGAATTTCTCGATGTTTCTCCGCGTCTTCGACTCGTATTCTATTCTCTTCATCCCTGCCTTCTCGAAGAATGGATTGTACCTCGCCATGACCGCTAGAGCCTCGACATAAGGAGTCCTAACCCTCGGCATGGTCTCCCGCACCAGCATGGTCCCCAATCCGATTCCCCTGTACTTTGGGTGGACTACGACCCGCGCGATCCTGCTGAAACACCTATCGACGAACTCGGCGTATCTCCTGGGGCCGAGCTTCTTGCGGAGGATTTTGATCGTTGGGATGGCGATGTTCCTCGCGGCGAGGTCGAGGTATGGATGCACGTAGACTATGACCCCGGCGAGCTCCCTCCTTCCATCGAGTTCCACCACCGCCTTGAAGACTTTCCTGAGATAACCAATTCTATGTCCGATGTAATGGAACTGGGATAGCTGTTTATAGTCCGCGTATCCGCCTTCCTCAATCCTAACGAACTTCAGGATGCTGCACGGCCTAGGCTTGGGATCAAATCTTTTCACCTCGACGTATGAGCCGAAACCCTTCCAGATCAAGAGATCGGGGTTTAGATCTTCTAATAGATCCTCGTGGGTCGTGGCGGCTATCAGGGTTAACCCGTGTCTTCTACAGAATTTCTGGGCGAGGTATGCGACCACCCTCGCGGTTACCCTATCCAGGGTTGAGGCGAATTCGTCGAAGATTATGGTCTTCTTCCCGCTCCAGAACGCCTTCGCGAGCTTGTATCGGTATTTCTGGCCGTCGCTCAGTTCACGATATCGCCTGAGGAAGAGATATGCCTCATTTAATCCGACGTGGCTGAGAATTCTCATCGCATCCGCCGCGTCTACTCCGACTCCGTGTATCAGGATCTCCCGGGGCTTCACCTCGACATCTTCATCCGTTATTACTCCGCCGAATTCGGGGTGCTTTGCTAGTTCCCTGGCCATCGCCTTCAGGAGGATGCTCTTACCCGATCCGCTTTCCCCAGTTACGTATACTATGTCGCCTGGCTCTATTTCCACCTCGAATTCCCTGAAGACGTGGAACACTTTTTCCTCGTCGACGCCTATCCCGAATGCCTTCGCTACCTCGATAGTCCGCTTCGTTATCCTGCTCTTGGTCTTGAATGATTTATCGACCCTTAGCTGGAGTAGGGAATGTTTCTCGTCTTCGGTCAGGCTTATCCTCAGCTTCACCATCGCGGCTCATCCATCCCGGCCACGAGAACTCTCAACAGCTTGAGCAGCTTATCGAGGAGAACGGTTTCGCCGGCGCCCTGAATCACCAAGTCTATTTCGGAGAACTCGCCGACGCCCATGACCGTGTTTAATACAGCCAATAATCCGGCCAAGAAAATGGTCTTCGATAGCTTCCGGGGATCAAAGCGCTCGCCCTCGAGCACGCTCTTTGAGAGGGCGGTGAACGCGTAGAGGCATCCTCCGATGAAGACCGCGGCCAAGACCTCTGGCCTCATCAACCTCCATCAGGAGATTTCACGCGTTTTTCGCATCTCCGAGGATGGATTTTATGGTTTCGAAGTTTTCCTCGAACCACTTTTGGGCGTTCCTTGAATTCCATTTCGGCCACTTCTTCTTGTCGAAGGTTATGGCCGCGACCTTCAGCCAATCCGCCCCCTCGATCAATGTTAGGTGGATTCCCCGATCCCGATCTATTACGAGGTCCTTGGCGGATCTGAGGTCATATGCCTCGGATTCTCGGAGCCTGATCACGACAGATTCTGCGGATTCTATTATCTTCGCGGATTCAGGTGCTTCCTCGGTTATCGGGAACCCGAGGTTCTTGAGGAGCTTCCTCACCTCGGATCTCGTGAGCGCGGGCTCGACGTGCGGCGGAGTCGAGTAGAATCTCTGGATGTCTTCTAGGGTTATCTTCGGCTTCTCTGGTATGCCCCAGTTGAATCGGACATCGGCCTCAGCGGGATCGACTCCAAGACTCTCCAGTAGGGGATCATAGATCTCGCGTTCGACTATCCTCTTAACGGATCGCTGGATCGCCGTGACCAGGTTTCCGAGAAGCCTGTTTGCCTCCTTTGCGCTCGCCTCCGTGAACCCCGGCTTCGTGAACAATCTGAGTATCGAGTTCATCAGCCCGAGGGTTACCTTGTTGTCGAGGTACTCCACGTATGCGTCGAACCTCGCCCTCGGATCCATCCTCACGTCTATGACCTTTACCTCCTGGTTGGTCACGATGTCCTCGCCGGGGAGCATGAGCTTTATCTTCTCGGCGTATTCCTTCTGGGCCTCGCCGCCGATCCTCGGGAACTGGTAGATATGTCTGGGAGGATACTTCATCAAGACCTTCCACATCGCCCACTCCATACTCCACTTGATGTCATAGTAGCTGGGAATCTGGTAGGAGAGGTTTCTATCCGGGTCGTAGATCGTCCTCCACTCCATCAGCGGCCGGTTTATCGGCGAACCCAAGACATCGTTTCCATGCTTGATGAAGTAGAAGTGGACGACGTCTTTGAAGTCTATCTTCGCCGATGCGCCGGTTATGGTCTGGATCTCCAAGGCCCTTATCTCGGAGTCGTCTCGGTGGATCGCGGTTATCGAGGGAAGCGGGATATTCCTCAAGCCCACGATTCTCCCGGATTCGCGTACCCTGAGCCAGAAGCTGTTCCCGGCCCAGAGCATCTCCGAGATCGCCTTGAACAATAGCTGATCCATCCTAACCCTCTGATTGAACTCGTCCACGATCTTCACCGCCTCCTCCTTTCCGGAGACGTGGAATCCAGGTCCGACTACGAACGCAGTCATGCACATCACGGCGGTGTAGGTGTCTGGGTCCTTTAGGAAGCACTCGAGCCTCCTCCTGAAGACGCTGCCTGGGGTTACGCTCGACATGCTCGGAGACGCGGACGAGCCCTCGAAGAACCCGTTGCTCTCCCTCAGCCCAAGCTTCTCCAAAACCCTATCCAAGAACCTCATCAAGCACCCGAGAACCCGGGCGAGAATTTTACGCATCTAGATGCGTAATATCCTCTGAACAAGCCGCTTCAAGCGATGAGCCTGGAGGTTTTGGGCTGGGCTAATGGATCCCTGAGGATCAAGGGCGTTCTGGCGCCAGCTAGGGTGAGCCGAAACAACAGGCTGTATCTCCCAGAGGAGCTGAAGAAGATGGCTGAGGAACTCGATGGCGGGGAGGTTCCGGTATACTGGGAGCACGTCTCGGCGCGGAACGCGGTTGGGAAGGCGCGGATCAGGTGGGATGACGTGAATAAGGTGTTGAGGTATGAGGCGGAGATATTCGATGAGGAGGCCGCCGAGAAGATCAGGAGCGGCGTCGTGAAGCACGTGAGCCTCGGCGCGGACTACGAGGTGATCGACCTAGTAGATGACATAATCGTTCCGAGGAACCTCCACCTACGCGAGATCTCGCTCGTAGCGGTCCCCGGAATCCCGGAGGCGAATATAGAGATCATGGAGTCGATCAAGCTGAGGGCGGTTGAGCGGGCGGTTCAACTCCACGAGACCCCGACAGCGCCCATCGACAGGCCATGGGACAAGCAACGCGCCGTCGAGTCCCTGAGGAGGTGGGCGAGCGTTGATGGAAGCGGGGACAAGGAATCAATCGACTGGGAGAAGTATAGGCTCGGGTTCGCGTGGTACGATGAGGAAAATCCCGAGGAATTTGGTAGCTACAAGCTCCCGCACCACGAGGTAATCGATGGAAAACTCTGCGTCGTCTGGAGGGGCGTCGCGGCGGCGATGGCGGCGCTCTTCGGGGCCAGGGGAGGCGTGAATATCCCTGAAAAAGACGTGAAGGATGTCTATGAGCATCTCGCAGCACATTACAGGCAGTTCGAGAAGGAGCCGCCGAGCCTTGATAGACTCGTGGAGCTGTCGAGGCTCATGGAGCCTGTTAAGAGCTTCAAGCTCCTGGAATATGTCGGGTTAATCGACGAGGCGTATGCGGCGCTCAAGGAGCTGTTCGAGGAATCCTTGGACACGGGACATGCGAAAAATACTCTGACCACCTCGGTGGTCGGCGTGGGAGAGATGGAGGAAAAGAAAGATGAAAAGGTGATCGTCGAGAGATTGGATCCGAAGCCCAAGACGTTCGGCGAACTCTGCAGACAGGTCGGGAAGAGGATCGCGGAGAGCGTCAAGCTGAAGGCTAGGGAGGCGGTAACCGGGACGAGCGATCAACCGGTCACCCACGCTATGCCGTTGTTCAGGATCCCGGCTGGAGCCCCGCTTGGATTGAGGGCGTTCGGGGAAGTCGTGGCGCTTGAGAGGGGTGAGAAGACGGCGACCCTCCCGATCATAAACTCGATAACCTTCAGCGAGCTGACGCCTGGAACCGAGCCTACCGAGGCAACCCAGACCATAACCTTCGCCGAGGTAACGCCAACCGAATACGGCGCGATCCAGAGCTTCACCTACGTGGACGCGGAGCGGATGACCGAGGACCTGGGAGCGGTTATCGCGAGGTGCTTCGCGGAAGCTGCCCAGCTTAGCTCCGACGACGTGATCCTACAAGAACTGGATTCGGCTGCGGGTGCGACGATAACCCCGGGTGGGAAGTCCGAGTCGGAGTTGACGGCGGATGACAAGTTCACCAGCGACCTAATCCTCTCCGCCTTGACGAGGCTGAGAAACGAGAACGTCGCATTCGCCCCCGGAGACCTCGTACTCGTCCTACATCCAAAGCAATACGAGGACCTGCTGAAGGAGGACTACGTGAAGACCGCTATGCAGTTCGGGACCTTCGACCCGCAGACGGGCGTGATAGCGAGGCTCTTCGGAGTCGACATCTTCGTCAGCCCGAGGGTGAAGACGGGGACCGGAAGCGGCGTGACAACCTACCACGCGGTCCTCTTCAAGAAGAAGGACGCGTTCATAATGGCCATAAGCAGGGACCTGTTGATCGAAACCTTTAGAGATGTTAAGGCCAGGAAAGTGTACGTCGCCGGGAGCCACTGCATCGCCGCGAAGGCGAAGTGGGATAAGGCGATAGTCAAGATCGTGACCGCGTGAGGTGATCGGCCCTGAAGGATACCATGATCGAGATAAAGGAGCTGGACATCAGGGAGATCTACTCGGCGCTGGTGAGGATTGAGCAGAAGCTTAACGACCTAGACCGATACCTACACGACAAACTCGAGTACTTGGATAGGAGGATAACCGCCGCGACAGCGAGGAGATGAAATGAGGATAAAATTGGCGGCGCTAATTCTCCTCACAACCTCCCTCATCATTATTTGTGAAGCCCTATCGGAGGCGGAGAGACACGCACAATTCCTCGGCGGAAAACTCTGGATCTTGTCTGCCGCGTTCTATCTCATCCTCTACGCCGTTCTCATATTCCTGATCATATCCGAGGTGAGGAATCGAGTTGAAGAGGGATTTGGAGGACTTTATGAGGGATTATCTCATTAGGTTGATCCACGACATCGAGGCGAGAATCATCTCCATGGAGGCGAAGCTGAACTCCATCGAGAACCAGCTGAGGCAGATAGATGACGGTATGCGAAAAATCCTCGAGCGACCTGAGAAGAGGAGGTGGCTTCCATGACCTATGCCACGGCCTCGGATGTTAAGTGGTGGCTGAAACACCCACAAGAGGACACGAGCCTCGACCAGGAGATAATCGAGGTCTTGGAGGCCGTTGACGCGGAGATCAACGACGTACTCTCTGAATATGTTGAGACGCCGGTGTCGGATGAATCCTTGAAGGAGATCTTGGCTGATGTCGAGGCGCAGTGGGCCGCGGGGCTGATCAGGCAGAGGAGGAACCCGGGCTCCGGGGCCGAGGAGGATGTCTATGTGCAGGTCGCGAAGAAGAGGCTTGAGAGACTCATCGAGCGGAAGTTCAAGTTCCTCACCCTGGCCTAGGGAAGCTCTTAGGAGGCTCGCGGAAGACCCGGTAACCTTCTCCAAGATAATCCTCGGATTCAATCCATTCCCATATCAGGAAAAATTTCTCAGGGATCCGGGTAAGAGGATCATCGTCTGCTCGGGTAGGCAGGTTGGGAAATCAACGGCGGCCGCTGCCAAGGCGATACACTTCGCCGCGACGAGGGAGGAATCAATAATTCTCGTGGTTTCGGCGACGCTTAGGCAGAGCCTGTTGATCTTCTCGAAGATAACTGGATTCGTTGAGGGAAGTCTTCTGAGATACAGCGTCGAGAAGATGCTTCGATCCGAGATCGCGTTCAAGAATGGGAGCAGGATGATCGCGCTTCCATGCGGTGGGGGCGACACCCTGAGGGGATATTCCGCGGACTTGATAGTCTTGGATGAGGCAGCCTTCATGCCGGAGCGCGTGATAGCGAACGTGGTCTTCCCCATGATCTCGGCTACGGGTGGATATTGCTGGATGCTCTCAACCCCCTGGGACAGGGATCACATCTTCTACAGGATTTGGTGTGATGAAACCGGGAAATGGAGCAAGTATCACTGGCCATCCGAGTTCAATCCTCTGATAAGCCGCGAATTCCTCGTGGAGCAGAGGGAGCTGATCGGAGAAGAGAGGTTCATGGTGGAGTATGAGGCCAGGTTCCTAGATGATCGGGACAGCTTCTTCCCCATGGCCATGCTCAGGAGATGCGTAGAGGATTACGAGCCCAGACTGGAGGAAAACTCGGTCTACGGATACGATCCGGGTGGGAGGGAGAGCCTCGCGGCGATAGTCGGCGTGAAATACGATCAGGAAATCGGGAAATGGAGGCTGACCTATTGGAGGGCGGAGAAGTGTGGGAGATACGCGGACTTCAACGCCTTGATCTACGACCTACATAGGGCGGCGCCCATGGAGAGGATAATTGTCGATGAGACGGGGCTCGGCGGGCCGATCGTCGAGCATCTAAGGGAACTCGGGTTGCCGGTAATTGGAGTCAAGTTAACTGAGAAGGTTAAGGAAGAGCTCTTTGGAAGACTCAAGCTCATGATCGAGAGACGAGAGATAATCCTCCCAAACGACCCACAGCTCCTAAACCACCTAAACTGCATACAATATGAGAGGACGAGGGGCGGTGGATTCAGATTCGGCCGCAGAAATGGAACACATGACGACCTCGCATATGCCCTGGCCTTGGCGCTCTATTACAGGCCGCGGAGAGGATTCCTCATCTAACGCGTCAACTTTTTCCTCGACGGGATCCAGTATTGTCTCGGGATTAGTGGAACCCTTCCATCAACTACCTGCATGACGCATTCTCGGATGAACCAGCTCTTCACGTATCCATTCTCCCTGCAATATCTCTCGATTTCCTCGGCGTCCTCCACATCGCAGCTGAAGGTTATGATCGTCTTCGCCATCTCCGATATCGATAACAGTACATCCGACTTATAGGGTTACTCTAATGGTACCTCGAAAACGAAAGTGAACCAGCTTGTTAAAGATTTGACCAAAATACGTGTTCGACTAAATCGACGCCGCCATGGGTCAGAAGGAGTGCCGCGGATTCTGCGAGGTCTTGCCGGATGTTCTGCGTAGGCCTTGGTGGAAGCCGAGGTTGGTGAAGTACCTCTACTGCCCGACGTGTAAGAAGTCTTTTCCAGATCTCAGGATCTATTACAAATTGGACTCGAAGCGGAGGAAGACGTGTATATGCTGTGGGACGAATCTGAGGACGATTCCGAGGAGGTCGAAGAGGTGGAAGGAGTCACCGCTCTACAAAGCTTTGGAGGAGCTGCCCGAACCCGCCTCCGGCCAAGAAGATGAAGAGCTTCTCCGCCGCCTCGTCCTCGCCAAGTGCGATGAAGACTATCGAGGCGAGGGTGATGAAGATGATGATTAACGCCGCCCAGTCGCTTCGACTCCACTTCACCTCGCGTCTTCCCCGTTTCAAGACGAAGCCGGCGCGCTTAACCCTGCTCCGCAAGTTTCTTCACCCCGAATATCTTGACGGCTTTTCCATGTAGCCTGTGGAATCTGTGGCTTATCATGGGTTTTTTGAGGGGTTTCTGTCCAGATGATGGGTGGACGTCGAGCACGAGTGAGAGCGGGATTATCGCCAATCTATGCCCCTTCTCATCTTGTCCAATCCAGAGGACTAGGTAATCCATGAGCCTGCCGCTCCGTATACCTAAGAATTTTCCAACGCTCCTCATCGGGGTATCCAGGTGCTCGGGCTTCAGCTGCTTGAGCATTTTATCGGTTACCCTCTCGTAGACGCAGGCGTCTCCCCACAGCACCTCCACGTATTCCCCGGGTCTCAGCGACTTGATCTTCTCGGATAATGTTTCACTCAATTCCCCCGCCTCCCATGAAGGTGAACTTCATCCTCTTGATCTCCTCGAGCAATTCTCTCGCCAAGCCTTCGACCGAGGCAAACGAATTGATTCCACAAGTCTTCACGGTTTTGAGGGGATGCTTATCCGACTCGACCTCTCTCCTCACCTCGGAGAGGATCCTCGTCAGCTCGCGCTCCCTCTCCTCGAACTCGAGTAAACCGCGATAACTCAGGATAAGCTTCGCGAGCCTGGTAAGCGCGTCGACGTGTTTTGTCAATTGGGTCAGCGACATCTCCCCAGATGATTCATCGAACCTCTTGGAGAGAGTCTCGTATTTTCGGATGAGGTCGTGGAGGATCTTGTTTATCCCGCCTCCTTCTTCGGTCACATCTCCGCGAAGATGGGTTGTGTATTTTACGCATTTGGGGATGCGAAAAATTCGCTTCATAGATCGTCTAACGCGATGGATCTGGAATCGCTCTTCGAGGAAGTCGAGGGGGCCCTGGCCTCGATTGCGCGGAGAATTGAGGGAGTTGAGGAGGTGTCGGTTTCGGAGCCTTCGCTTGAACGCGGCTTCAAGTCCCCGAGGGTCTTCATCTGGATAAGGAATGGGGAGATGATGGATGTAACCGTTGGGGGGAGGAGGCAGCATATCTGGAGATTCGAATACGTGATAGACGCTGTCAGCGGCGACCCATCCATCGCCTACTCTCAGGCCAAGAAGATCATGTGGGCGATATACTCCGAGATCATGAACGATCGAAGTTTAGGCGGATTGGTGAGGGATGCCCGGCCGATATCCTTTGAGAGGGTCGAGGCGCCGTCCACCTCGGCTTATGGCCACAGGATATACTTGGTCGTCGAGGTGATCGTCGAGGCTTGAGGATCGAGGGAGCCGATAAACTCGTTAAAGCGTTGAGGGGTTTGAGGGGGTTGAGCGCGGAGGCGTCGAGGTTCTTCGCCGGGCTGATTCTACGAGAGGCGAGGAGGATCGCCCCTAAGAAGACTGGTAGACTCAGGGAGAGCATCGGGGTTCGGAGAATTAGATCGGGATACGAGGTCGTGATGGGCGGGGGACGCGCGCCATATGCGGCCTACTTGGAGTTCGGCGCCAGACCCCACCTGATAAGGCCGAGGAGGGCGAGGGCGCTTAGATTCGAGATCCGGGGAGAACTGGTTTACGCGAGATATGTCGAGCACCCGGGGACCAGGCCTATGAGGATAATGGCGAGGGCGGTTGCCGAGGCATCGAGGGACTTCGATGACGGAATCGGGGACCTCATCTCCGATTTGATGCGAAAAATACTCTGAGCTGGTTCATGGGCGGTGATGAGCAGGTACCTCGGTTTGGGTAAGGAGTCGAGTTTCGGAGCCGCCGTTGCCCCGAACAAGTTCTTGGACCCGCTTAGGATAGACATCGCGAGCGAGAAGGAGCCTATCCTTCGGAGGAGCGTGGCGTCGAGGTTTCCACTCGATAAGGCGCCGGGAAACGTCGTGGTCACGGGCGAGGTTGAGTTCCAAGTGGATCCCGAGTTATTCGGAGACTTCCTCCTGATGCTCCTCGGAAAGGTTGAGAGCGGTCAGCCAGATCCCACCAACGCCCCATCAGTCTATCAACACGTCTTCACCCCATGCGAGGTCAGAGAGGAACCGGCCACCTACACGCTTGAAGTCGGCGGAGATGATGTGGCGAGGAGGATCGTGTCAGCGATCTTGGAGTCGCTCAGCGTGGAGTTCGCCCCGGGAGAATATGTCTCGGCGACGGCGAGCATACTCGGGCAGAAGGAGGAGCAGGCTTCGCCGGTTACCCCGAGCTTCCCTTCGGTTAGGTGCTGGCATTCGGGAGATGCCTCGATCACGATAGGCGGCGTCGAGGCGGAGCTCAGGGCGCTGACCCTGGAGATAAACAATAATCCATCGGAGGATCACCACGTCATCGGATCGCGGTACCTGACGAGGCATGAACTCGGAGAACTCGAGGTCACGGGGAGCATGGATCTCAGATTCGAGGATAGGAGTCAGCTCGATGACTTCCTGAACGAGGAAGAGCTCTCGATGAAGATCACGTTAACCGGCGACGCGATCGAGGGAGAATACCACAACCAACTCGAGATAGAGCTCCCGAGAATAGTATACTCGGCTTGGAGCGCCGAGATCTCCGGCTCTGAGCCGATAACCCAGAGCATAGACTTCGCGGCGCTTAAGCCATCGAACGATGAGGTGATCAAGTTCACCTTGACGAACCCTGTGACCCAGTATTAATTCGGCGAGGTGAATCTCTTTGCCGTTTAGGATTAGGGTCGGCGAAGTCGAGTACGTCGTCGACCTCCCCGCATACGCGATCCCCTACGTCAACCTCCTCGGAAACGGGTTGGCTGGGAACCCCCAAAACTTGGGAAGCGCGAAGCAGCTCGCAGAAGATCTGAAGACCGCGATCGAGGAATTGGATAAGTTCATCACGCCGAAGCCGAGGGAGGAGCACAGGTTCGAGCTGATCTTCAAGCTGATCGCCGAGGTCGGAAACGAGATAAGGAGAGCCGTCAAGGCCGCGGGTTTTTCCACAGAGTCTACGGAGACGCGGTAGGTGAATTGGCGATGCTACTCGGCTCGCCGCCCAGCAAACTCCTCGAATTCGATGGGCCGGCCGCCTGGATCTTCGACCTCAGCTTACTCGGCTTTCTCGGGAGGCGGTCTGGGGGCGGCGTGGCCGAGCTCGTTAGGCGTGGGAGGGATCGGAGGCTGAGGCCTGCTCAGAGGAGGAGGCTCTACATAGGGTGATCCAAGTGGCGGGCGGAGATTACCTGGTTAGGGTGGTTATAGAGGGGGTTGACCGGGCGTCTTCGGCGCTCAAGGCCGTCAGCCAACACGTGTCGAGGACGTCGAGGGAGGTCGAGCAGGCGTCGAGGAGGTTCTCAAACCTCGCGTCGAGGCTTCGGAGGATCAGGGAGGTCGCCGGCGGCGTTGTGGCAGGGCTACTCGGATTCAACATCCTAAACCAGGTAGTCGACGGGATCAGGGAGAGCATAGACGCCTTCGCCGAGTTCGAGGCGGCTTCGACCAGGCTCGCGGCGCTAACCCGGGAGATGGGGCAGGACGTAAACGCGTTGGCTCAGGCGTATAGGGTGGCCGCCTCGGCGGCTGCGAGGGACTTCGCGGTCTCGGCGAATGAGGCATTACAGGCGTTGGAGGCTTTGGTGAAGGCCGGTTTAAGCGGGAGAGATGCCGTCGCAGCCCTCGGCGCGGTCGTCCAGATGGCGAGGCTCGAGGCCGTGGACTTCGCCACCGCCGGCTCGAATCTCGTCCAAGTAATGGCCCAGTTTGGGGTGGCGGGCTCCGAGGCGGAGAGGGTGGTGGACGCCCTCGTGAACGCTTCGAGGCTGGGGAT
>Ga0164310_10002013_pt1 | contig 11648 bp, 10 predicted proteins | sample GuaBasSedimGuay1_FD_121795 | JGI IMG/M metagenome (GOLD analysis project Ga0164310, IMG submission 121795) | Subseafloor sediment microbial communities from Guaymas Basin, Gulf of California, Mexico - Guay1, Core 4569-9, 0-3 cm | ecosystem: Environmental > Aquatic > Marine > Hydrothermal vents... | reverse complement strand
GCCAACAACTTGTCTACAAGTTCCCCTTTTGTTGTTTCGAAAGTCTTTGCCATAGCTTCAACAACATCTTCTCCAGTTAAAATATTGCCTTGAGCTGTAAACCCATCACCGACAACATGCCCTGCCCACTCAAAACACTTTTTTCCAGTCCATGCAGTAGCATTCCCTTTTGAATCGACAATTCCAACTTGTCTTTCGTCTTTTAAATCGTCGGGTTCTATAAGTTTGTGCAAAACCTCTTTGGCACTTAGTCCTTTGCTTAATAATTCTAATCCGTTAGGGCCGTAAGATATATTAGCAAAAGCTTGGGTTGCTATGGCACCAGCATTTGCCTTGGCCCAGGGCACAAGAGCACCAACTGCAATAAATTTAGAAGCAACTGCAACGCCCCAATCGCCCTTATTCAAATCAGCACCCACTATTGAGAATGTTGATAAGCGGAGTGAGTACTTTTTCATCATCTATACTCACCTAAAGTATATTTAGTAGATTGGGTGAAATAAAAAACCTACTATTACGGCTGGAAATAGTTATTATGGTCACCTCATGAGTTACTTTTTTATATGCTGAGAACATTTTCGATTTGAGGAGATTTGCATGTATGATGATATTGTCAAAGAGGTTTATGATATTATTAAACCAACAAGAAAACTGTTCACCGCTGGGCCTGTTGCTTGTTTTCCAGAAGTGTTAGAAGTGATGAAGGTTCAAATGTTTAGCCATAGAGCTAAAGAATATCAAGAAATTCATAAAGACACACTTGTAAGATTGGAAACGTTCTTAGAAGCAAAGAGTGGTGCTGTAATTTTAGTGCCCAGCTCTGGTACAGGAATTATGGAAGCGTCTATTAGAAATGCGGTGTTCCCAAAAGGAAAAGTACTTGTTACAGTAATCGGTGCATTTGGTGATCGTTACGCAGAAGTTGTTGAAAGAAATGGTCGAGTCCCAATAAAACTCACGGTAGAGCTGGGAAAAGCTATTGATCCAAGCATGTTAGATGATGCATTAAAAAAGAATAAAGATGTAGAGGCTGTTACAATAACATACAATGAGACCTCAACAGGAGTCTTGAACCCATTACCAGAGCTTGCAAAGGTTGTTAAAGAGTACGATAAACTGCTTTTCGTTGATGCTGTTAGTGCAATGGGCGGCGCAGATATAAAATTTGATGATTGGCAAATTGACATAATTTTCGGGAGTTCGCAAAAGGCTTTTGGAGTTCCACCAGGACTTGCAATCGGAGCGATTAGCGAAAATGTTTTTGAACGAGCCAAGGAGATTCCAGATAGAGGCTATTATTTTGATATACCGTTGTATAAGAAGTTTAATGAGACAAAGAGCAGTACACCAACCACACCGCCTATGCCACAGATTTTTGGTCTTAATGTAGTGCTGAGAATCATAGAAAGGATGGGTGGAAAAAGTGAATGGCTTAGCATGTATCAAAAGCGTGCAAAAATGATTCGAGAAGGCGTCAAAAACATTGGACTTGGAATTTTGGCAGAGGAAGGACATGAAAGTCCGACAATTACAGCTGTTCTTACTCCGAAGGGAATTTCTGGAACTGAAATCTATAATAAAATGAGAGAACGCGGCTTTGAGCTGGCAAAAGGCTATGGTGCAGTGAAAGAAACTACCTTTAGAATAGGCCATATGGGCTATATGACTTTCGAGGATATTAAAGAGATGCTTACAAACCTAGGAGAAGTTATAAAATCATTAAAAGGTTAAAAAAACAAGAATTGCTTTTTAGTATGTAACAAAATATTTGTGATAAATAATTTTTTTATTATTCTACTAACTTGAACTAATAAGCCTCTCGCAGCAAAATATGTGCTCTTAAAGACATTGATTGTATGTGTAAATTCTAAAAAACACATGACAACTAAGTAGCACTAGCTTTAGTTAAGTATCCTTCGTTTCATCTCTGGAAATATTTATAGAGTCTGGTATAGATACAATATCAAACCATTAGAATAAGTAGTAAAATAACTCAATATAATGTGATTATAATGAACCGAAAAGAGGTCGAAATGATAACGATACCAAAACGACTATTTGAAGATCTAATAGAGACAATTGAGATTCTCGCAGATAAAGATGAAATTAAAGAAATAATTAGTGGGATACGCGATATAAAGGAAGGACGGATTTACTCCGAAAAAGAATTCTTGGAAATGACTTCTAAGCTTGATAACAAGGAGTAACCTTTAATGCCGTATGAGCTTCTTTTTACAGAAACATTTTGGAAAAAATTTTCTAAGATTAAGGATAAAAACACTAGACAACAAATAATTAATAAGATACTGCTGAGAAAGTCAAGAATTTCTTTTAAAATACATACTTTATCGGCTATGGTGCACTTTTTTGCAAACTGACGTATATTCCTTTCACATATACCGTCTGCTCATGTTCTTCCTCAGTGATTTCTACATAAAAGCCTTCACGCTCTAAATACTTGAGAAGCAAATGATTGAGATATGCAAAGAAAAACGAATTTTTTGTTACTCTGGTTTTCTTGAAGTCAGGAATGCTTTCGTGTTCACTTAAATTCACTTTATCACTGGCATTCGACTGCAAGGATAATGATATCCACCTCTTAAAGATGGATCTTACGGCATCCCTGTACAGCCACGCTATGAAAAACTCACCAGTACCAAGTGCAGCTACAATCAACATTGTATAACCAAGCTCATGATTAGTCACTGCTATGACTAATGTTGCGACTGCAAATATAGTCATACCAATAAGTTTAATTTCAATCCTAGGTTCAAATGTATATATCAAAAAAAGAAAAGCCCCAAGCATAAGTGCAAAGAACAATATAATACTCGGGTAAAACAATCTAAGTATAATTGGAATTAGAATTAACATCCAGATAGTCAAATTTTGTCTAGAAATATAAAAAACACCAAAAAGTATACCAACTGAAAATGCAAAAAACAACCAAGTGAAAATAAAATTGTGTTCATATAACGTAAATTCTAATGTTGGAAAGATAAGATATCCTAATATGGCTCCAGGAACGAATATGTGCTGCCGTTTATAATACCCAATTTTATTATAAGGAATATTAGGCCAAGTACTAAAAATAAACACCCAATGCCTATGAAGAGTAAGTCCATTATAATTAATAAACTTAAAATTAGTATGTTCTTATCTACTACACTAATAGTTGCAAGATAGTTATGTAACTCATTCAAATTTATTATTGTTAGAAATAAATCATACGCATATTCTGACGGAAGTAATATTGTTGAGAGCACACAACCAACAATGAAACCAATCCAAAATTCAAGCCAATTACTAGATGTATTCTGTTTTTTTATTAAAAAGTATATACATGAGACAAATAGAATTGTAAAAATGCTCAAGGACATATCTATAACAATGAAAATGTCAATTCCACTAAAAGTCATAGTAATAAACATAGTCGCTAGTGCCAGAAGTATATTAGCAACCACAAGGTATGATTGCTGTATGTATTTTGCTTCTTTAAGATTTTCATTAGTGTATTCTAATATTTGCTTTAATTTCTCTTTATGTATTCCAGCAAAAACGAATACTCCGACAAAACAGATTACAGAAAAAAATAAAAAAGATATGTAGATGTTCATTGCTACATCATCTTCTCATGTTAAGAATACCATTTTCATTTTTTATACCTTTGGGTAGTCTTTTATTTAACAGTTCATATAACCTTTACTACAATTAGTAACTACAATTTGAACTCAGTTAGTGATGGTTTAATTATAATATATTTGTTGACATTTTCGCGTGAGGTGTCTGATAGCCATATCGTGGTATGCATTGCTGCGAGAACTGCATTTACACTAATTAAAGAATCTCTTCACCATCAACACTTAGTCAAATGATTGTAGTTATAAGTATAAGTAACTAATATATATGGTATAGACACTTTAGTAAATATGATTGGAGATACGCCGAAGCCAAAGAAAACAATATACAAGGATTTCATCGAAAAACTTGCTGGGCTTTACATAGATGGCTTTAGTCTATTATCTGGATATATAGCGACGTTCTATTTGCCTTTATTTGAAAAGATTCCATGGATTTTTATAATGTTTCCACTCCTATTAACGATGAGAGGGGACATTTCTGGCTCTTTTGTTGGTTCGATCACCACAGGGCTCCATGTAGGCAACATAAAGCCGTCTATCTTTAAAAACACGAAGGATTATTATGGCCTCATATCAGCGTATCTTGTTGTCGGCTCATTAGACGCCATGTGGATTGCTGTACTTTCTTTTTTCTGTGCAATTTTTGTCTTTCACATGTATGCGATTGACTTTCTTATTTTCCTCTTTGTAGCTCTCAGTACTATCCTTATTTCTGGATTCTTCTCTGTATCTTACTCGTCTGCATTAGCCTTTATAACCTTTAAAAAAAGTTTAGATCCAGATGATGTGACATACCCAGTTGTGTCCTCAGTGGATGATTCTGCAATTGCATTAGTTTATTTAATTGTAAATACAGTAGCTATTTTGATTAATCACATTTTTATATACGGTTTAGTCTTTGCAGAACTATTTTTTATTACGTTATTCTACGGTTACAGTTATACTATGTTTCATAGCAACTTATCATTCAGGTCATTTATAAAAGAAGTTTCTGTAATACCTTTAGTAACTACAACACTGGCAATTATTGAAGGCGGCGTTTTGACTGCTTTTGAGAGTGCTTTGACCCAGTATCCAGCGATATTGATAATTCTTCCTCTTTTGATGGATGCTCTTGGAGATCAAAGCGCAATTGTTGCCAGCAATTTAACAACGGACTTGGCAATTGGTACAGTCAAATCTGATTTTAAGTCTATTATTACATACAAGCATCTATATTATCTAACGGGGATCTCTTTTCTCGCAGGAACAATAATGATGGAAACCTATGGCCTTTTGATATGCATCACAAGTGGAAGTTGTCTAATAATACTATCCCTAATCATTATTGAGAACTTATTATCGATTATACCGCTTTTCTTCGTAACTATAGTTACTATTTACCTCACATTTACTCATGGACTTGATCCTGACCACTTTACTATACCAGTCCTTTCATCACTTACTGATGTTCTGGCTACAGTTTTATCCTACCTCATTGTTACATGGATATTCTTGGTCTGATAATGTGATAAATCGTCATGTTATCTGACAATACCAAAATACTTACCTTGGCACCCTAAAAATAAAAATAAGAAATAACTTTGTTAGAGAGGCTATTTGCCACTAAACTAATGCGAATAGCAATGTAACATATAAACTTTCAACTATTAGGTTTACTGTAACTGTAATAAGCCCATATTTTAAAAATTCAGCAAATGAGATATCAATTCCTTCTGATTTACCAAGTGAAATCAGAATAAGATTTGCTGGTGTGCCAATTGGTGTAAAGCAGCCACCAAAATTAGTGCTTAGTATTAGAGCTATTACGAAAACTGTAAAGTATTGTGTAAATCCTCCAGAAGCTACTAGTTCATCGATAATAGGTATGAAAGTTAATGCTATTGTGACACCATCAAGAAAACCAGACGTTATACCAGTAAACCAAACTATTATTAACAATGGTACTAACGGGTTACCAGGGCTCATCGATCCCATAGCACGTCCGATTGCCTGAAGAACGCCTGTGTGTTCAACGCCTCCGACTATGATGAATATTCCAATGAAGAAGAAAAGATCACCCCATTCCATTTCCCTAACTATTTCGTTAAAGGGCTGTCGTTTAATCAAAATGAATATAATACCACCTACAAATGCAACCAGATACGCAGGGAAAAATAAGAAGCTGACAACCATTGCTGTGAGGACTATCGCTGACAAATAGAAGAGGTTTTTGTCTGGAACAACACTCCACTCATCAAATTCCATAAGGACTGCTTTACGAATATCTGAGATTTCTGTAGGCAAGTCAACTTGTTTTTTAAGTAAAAACGTGTTTATAATTCCTAGTAAGATAGCAATTGGCAATGTGTGTATGATGAAGAATGCAAAATTAAGGTTTGCAAATTGTGCAATGAGTATTGATGATGGTGCAGCAACTAGTGATGTTGCACCGCCAATGCCAACAACAACCGCTTCAGAAATAATAAATGGCTTTGGATCAATGTCTAATGCTCTTGTTATTGAGATTGTCAATCGAAAAATTATAATTGACGCTGCTAAGATTGTGAGAATAGAACTCAAAAGTACAGTCAACATCGTTAAAAGCATGAATAAGAACGTAGGCTCACCCTTAGTTAATTTCACAAGTTTGATGGCAATCCACTGAAACAGCCCAGCATCGTTAACGACCATACCAGCAACTAAAACGCCAAACATGGTCATAATTGTAGGAAAATCAACAAAACTGACAATTTCTTCAAACGTCATACCCTCAAAACTTAATATCACAAAAACTAGAATTGCCCCACTAATCGTAGTGGCAGTTCTGTCTAATTTTTCGGTAATCATTATTACCAGTGTTGCCAAGAATATTATAATGATTGCGATTGCCCAGAGCTCCATTTCGGTCTCCTCTGTAAATCTGTAAATCGCGTACAATTGTAATATGACTTCACAAAGTGTAATTGAAAACAAAGATAATTATACTTTTTTTGTATATATCAGTAGTGGTGTTTCTTATTTTTTTTTTGATTATGTAAATAAAATGTATTTTTTGGGCAAGTATATCGCTTAGATTTGATGGGCACTCGATTAAAAGTTAGTGTTATTTTTCTGTACTGGTATTTTTGTATTTTCGTGTAATGCGTTTAATGATTGTGTTGCGATGGGTGCCATCACGAGAGCCGTGTCAATATATGGTTCAGGAATTGAGTATTAATTCTTGTCATCAATAACTTCTAGTCAAGTGCCATTTGATGATTATCAAGTAATTTTTAGATATCCAGCACCACTAACTATTTATAAAAAACACGACCAGATATACATATATCAAAAATTAAGTGGTATGCTTATGACTATGCTAGATATCAAGGTATATAATTGTGCTTTATGCGGTACTGAATTTGAGTCAGATGTTATTACTAGTACAAATACATTTGGAGGGAAAGATAGTGAATTCAGAGTATATGCTTTTGGTTTACAACCCTTGAGATTCATTCTCGCGATGTGTCCGAAATGTGGTTATACAAGCTACAGCCATAAAGAGCATTTGACTTTTAATGAGATGCAAGCCATAGAGGCGTTATTAAAATCTGAGATTACAAAATCTATCGACGAGAAAATGCAATATTCTGCATTTAAGTTTTACATTTATGCGAGAATACTTGAAGTTAGAAAAGCTTCAATTATGAAAATTGCCAGGGCATATCTTAATGCAGCATGGATTGCTGATGATGATCAAGAGTACGAAAAAGCAGTCAAATATAGAAAACTGGCTATATCAACTTTTGTTAGCGGGTTAAAAGCAAATAATATTCCAGAAGAGGATATCCCCATAATTACTTATCTCGTGGGAGAAATATATCGTCGAATCGGAGAATTTGATTCTGCGATAGAGTGGTTCATGAAAGTAAAAACAAGAGACGAGCGATTGATTAAACTGTGTAGCCATCAAATTGAACTGGCACGAAAGAATGATAAATCAAAAGTCTTTTTGAAGAAAATCTTTGAGGAAAGTTAGCTAAGAAGAGGATTTAAAGAAATTATATTCTCATTTACGCATGCTATAGTACCTGATATCTAATTCACTTAATGAGACAAACTAATTCAATTTCAATCAAAGAGCTTGTTTTAGCTTGATAATTTTAATATTTCCATTGCTTAGTCCTAGCATTATAGTAGGTACCTCTTCAGTTTCAAAGTAGGCACCTTTAATGTAGGTCGCATTTTGAATTACTAGAAATTTTACAAAGCTCTCGAATGGGGGAAAATTGTAAGGAAAACACATTGCTACTGCTCGTGAAAAAATGTTATATGATTGGATAATAAGTATCTTTAAAGGGTCTTTCTCACGATATAATAAATCTGAAAGGTGAAGTTTTATATCTTTAATTTTATTGTTCTCAGCTAGCTTACGCCTGGTGTTATAAAGATTAGATAATCCATAATATAATGCAGAGAGGCCTAGATCCTCAAGATGCTGTTTAATTAACTCATCATCTATGACCAATTCGCCAGTTTGCGATAGAATGAGCATAACAGTAGAATATTTAGCTAAGTGAATTGCTCTGTTCACCGCACTGACAAGTTTATGTTCTATTATATCAGTAAACAACCTTCCTAAAACCACCATGCAATAGTTTAGCTCGTACTTTAACGTTTTTCCAGTTATTGTAAATTTGTGTTGTTTAATTTTGTCATCGCAATCATTATCAATAACTAGGATCCCATCACGAACAACAACATTCAAGAATGGATCGCCATCTTTAAGTCCATTTAGAACATAACTAGATGAATAGATTGTGACATCAAAGTTAACACCATGCTTGTGTGACAACCGCTCGAAAACATCGTAGACGCCGCCTATGTTTCTCAGAGAATATGTTTCATCATCGGAAATTACAAGCACATCTATGTCGCTGAATTTGTCAATAAAGGCTTTGTCTTTTAGAATCGAGCCGTAGAGATAAGCACATTTAATTTTAAGTGCATAATCTTCTGCAAGATGACTTTTCAAAATTCTGAAAATTTTTTCTCTTAATAAATCCAATTCTGTGTTCTTTATATTCTCCATCTCCGTTTCTGGGAAATATCCACTACCATTTAATAATTCGTACTTATCTTATTTTAAGTTACTTCTTTACCTCAGTATTTTTGTGTACAGCAACATCGCTCACAAATTATATTACACAAAAAACAAGCTATTGCCAATTGGTGCGATGTTAGTTAACTTGCTCCTAAGTTCAAAAATCCAAGCTGATACCGTTTCCACTATTCAGAATCATAAGATTTTATAAGTTTAATCCATTATATGTTTGTTGTGATGTTGATGAAGAATCTTGAGCGTATAGAAATAAATCCGAAGAAAGTTGGAGGTAAGCCAGTAATTAAGGGGACTAGAATTCCAGTTTATTTCATATTAGAGCTTATTGCAAATGGATGGAGTTTCGATGATATTCTAAAGAATTATCCACAGTTGAAGAAGGATGACATTCTTGCAGCCATTGCGTATGCGTCGAAAATTCTAAAGGATGAGGAATATATTGAAGTTTCTGGCTGATGAAAATATACCTTTAGATGTTGCCAGAGAACTCAAAAGAATGAATATTAATTATGATTCACTAAGAGATATCATATAGAGTTGGGGGGAATCTAAATGAAAATTAATTTAGTAGTTTCATCTTTCTTTACAGTTTTCTTGTTTATTGGATTTATACTCTCGATAATTTTACATAGAAGGCGTTTAAAGCAATCTTTAAAAATTGAGGAACAAAAGGAACTTAGTAAATTTAAGTATATTATACAGCCATATCTCTCTATTGCTAATATATTCTTTGTTTTGTCATTTGTGAGTTTAATATTAACGTTGCTTGATCTGCAAATTCCGTTTACCATAGCATCTAAGTCAATTTATTTCGATAATAGGTATATTTACAACTATCAATCTTGGACTGATGTGCTTTACGACACTTTGCCTATTGTCTTTATTTCAATATCTTTTTCTGCATTATATATTCTAAAATCTCAAGAATTCATTAGTTATTTATTTGAGTTCTTTGCAGGGCTTTTAATAGGTTATGCCTTTACAGTGGCATACTTGTTATCCCTTATAGGGCTTGGTATAGGTAGCCTTATATTCCTTATAATTGTTCTCTTTGTCTTTTTTGCTTTTGGAATGCCATTAGCAAGCAGTATAGGTTTAATAATTGGTTTTGTAATATCACCATTATTTGTGACTGCTACGGTGCCTCTAGTTTTTAAGTATATTACATGGCTTGCATTCATAATTGTTTTAGGAGTCTTGTCTGGATGTGTTTTCCTATTCGCATCTGAATCTAATTTATTCTTCTCATTCACAATTCTGTTTGCTTTGCTTATACCTTTTTATTTAGTACGTGGTTTTGTTGAGGTTTTAATTTTCTTATTCGGAATTTCATTAGTTTTAGTAATCTCACGCAAGTTCAAAGACATCGTTAATGTAACAATTTTGGTAGTAGTCATATTCATATTGTATTTAATAGCTTGGCCAGAATATGCTGTTTTAATATCAATAACATTCATCATTGGACTAGCTTTTGACATGGTATTTATTGCTATGCTCTACAAAAATTCAGTACGAGCAGTTTTGATTAAGTGGGTTCAATTATCAATGAAAATGAAAGGTGAAAAAATAGACTTGAGTGAACATGAGAGCATTCCCGACTTCAAGAGAAAGTGGATAAAAAGAGAATCGTTTTTCTTTACGTATCTGAAATATTTAATTCTTAAGCCGCTGGAAGAAAAAGGTCTGAATGTAGAAATCATTGAGAAAGATGTTAATAATACAAAATATGTAAAAGGCATCTTTGTGAGCCATAAGAGCTAAATTAACTTCATAACTACTTTTTAACTGTTGCTTAACTGCGTTCTACTCGTTGGTAAAATTTGTCTTTGGAGATAATAAGAATAAGGCTATATATAACAGAAGCGTATACCAACGAAGCCACAAGCTTTATTGGAAAAATTTTGAAGTTATAGAAGTCTACGGTAAATATGAGGAACAATGGAATAGTTACTAAAATAAACAGTACAACATACGCGACAAAACCAGAAAATGGGAATTCTTTACCCGGGATGTCTGGCGAATATACTATACTTATATTAATGCCGATAGTTATATAGAGAAAACTTTCAATAATGATTAGTGTTATTAGTGTGGTCTGCAAAATTGGCTGTGCAGCAAGAGATATCACTAGTATAAAGATTGGTGCTGTAGATAGAAGAGTTAAGATTAAGTAAATTGCTAGTTTGGCATTAAAAACACTCTTGAAGTCAATAGGTGCTGTTTTTATCAACCAAGCACAGATTAAATCATCTGAAAAACTATGAATTGTAATTGGTGAGAGTAAAAAGGTCAGTAGAGTGAAGATGAATAGTTCAATCGGTGCATTAAAAATAGGTGATGCTGTAAATACAAGTGTGGCTACAAAAGAGCTAGTGAGATAGAGAATGGAAAACACGATAAAGCTCAGTATTAGTATTTGTACGTATATTGTTCTTAGGTTTACTATAATGTCCTTATAGAACATACTAAAGAATTTTCTTGGTAAGAAAGGAGGTATCTTCGGAAACTTATTCTTGAGTGGAAAGAACTTAGAACCCCCTGGTAAGTCATTATAATCCTCAATATAGAGATAATAGTGGTGGCTTATTATTAGTAACAAAATGAAACTGACGATGAAATATGCTACAAGATAAAAAATTAAGACTATAATTAAGTCGAGAAAACTATTTCCAAAGAGAGTTACATAAAATATGTTTATGAAAATAGTAGTGGGAAGGAATGGAATTCCAAAAGCGATAATGCCCGTACATCCAATTACTAGAATAAAAGCAGTAACTAATAAGAGTTTAATTGAATTTTTTATTCTGTAATGATAGATAACCTCTGATTTTATAAAAAAGGCTAATGACTCGAATGCCATAAGAATTAACAAGAGCAAATATGATGCTGTAAACAAGACTGCTCGCAGTATGATAGTATATTCT
>Ga0164310_10002012_pt1 | contig 11648 bp, 11 predicted proteins | sample GuaBasSedimGuay1_FD_121795 | JGI IMG/M metagenome (GOLD analysis project Ga0164310, IMG submission 121795) | Subseafloor sediment microbial communities from Guaymas Basin, Gulf of California, Mexico - Guay1, Core 4569-9, 0-3 cm | ecosystem: Environmental > Aquatic > Marine > Hydrothermal vents... | reverse complement strand
GTAGTAAATACTACTGCAGATACTAAAAATAATAAAAGGATTGTTAACATGAGAACAAGAAATTATGTCATAAAAAAGGAATTGTCAGGGATTATGCTTATATCGATACTGATCTTGATAGGGGGCTGCATTACCACAGAAAGGCAGAGTCCTGATTCCACAGGGATTGTATCCTCTCTGTTCGATATACCCTGGGAAGACCATACAATCTTCTGTGAAGGATTGATCGGTGCAGAACAGATAGTAACTGATCAACTATCGGAGGCAACAGTATATCACATTGATCTGCAGATTCTTGACGGTTACCTTATTCTACAGGGTCACGAAGAGGTTTGCTATACAAATCAGGAAAATGAACCGCTCGACGAGATCTATTTTCGTCTGTTTCCCAACATAGTCGGAGGTGCAATGACTGTTTCAGATGTCAGGATAGACAATCAGTATGTTGAACCCATCTATGAATTCCAGAATAGCGCTCTTCGCGTACCATTGCCGGTGACCTTGCAACCTCACGGACAGGTAGTCATCCAGATGGACTTCAGAGTAGTAGTGGCGCAGAATATGGGAGGCAACTACGGCCTGTTCGGTTACTTCGACAATGTACTGGTTTTAGACGAGTTTTATCCTGTTATTCCTGTCTATGACGACGAGGGATGGAACGTGGAGGTTCCGCCTCCACATGGAGACGTAACTTACTTTGATGCCAGCTTTTACCTGGTGCGCGTAACAGCGCCAGCCAATTTGAAGATCGCTGCTTCAGGAATCGAAATCGGTCGTAAGTACGGAGATAATAAACAAATTTTAGCCTTCGCAGTGGGGCCTGCACGTGATTTTTACATTGCTGCCAGTGAAAATTACACTGTGATCAGTGATAAAATAGGGGAAACGACGGTCAACAGTTACGCTTTCTCAGAGTGGGAGGATGGAGCAGAACTGGCTTTACAGTTTGCGATAAATGCATTGAAGAGTTACAATGCGCGATTTGGTGCCTATCCATACACTGAATTTGATATAGTAAGCACATCGATGAGAGCAAGAGGCATGGAGTATCCTGGCGTAGTAGCAATCTCCCAGGAACTTTATGATACGAATGCAGTAGTTTCGGGTTTACCATCTCGTGCTATGCTCGAGAGTGTTATCGCACACGAAACTGCACATCAGTGGTTCTATAATGCTGTCGGGAACGACCAAATAGACGAACCCTGGCTCGATGAGGCAGTTGTTCAATACGCCACTGGACTCTATTACATCGATACTTACGGAGAAGCTTCTGCGCAGAAATATCGGAGTTCGTGGAGCTCTCTCTGGGATCGTATTGACAGAGCAGATATTCCTATAGGATTACCTTCAAAAGCTTATGATGATGAGTATACACCGATCATTTATGGTCGTGGACCGTTATTCATTGCGGCTCTGGCAGAGGAGATGGGACAAGAAACGTTTGACGAGTTTCTTCGAGATTACTACGAATCTTATAAATGGGATATCGGTACGAGCGATGCGTTCAGACAACTTGCTGAATATCATTGCCAGTGCGATTTGACCTCACTGTTCGAAGAATGGGTATATGAGAAATAAAAAACTAATTTTGTTTAGAAACAGCTTCATAAGTCTTTTCTTCCAGCTCTTCAAGATAAATGCTTTTATTTTCCTTATAAATCGTGGGTAATATTTTTGAAGTTTAAACTCCCTGAGTGCTAAGATATTTAAATCTCGAAGCGAATTTATTTAAGAAATAATGGGAAAACAGAGTGAGGAACATGAAAGAAACAAAAATTTTGATAGTTTATGACTCAAGAACTGGAAACACTGAGAAGATGGCTTTTGCAGTGGCTGAAGGCGTAAAAGAAATGAATGGCGCTACAGCAATCGTTAAGAAAGTGGATGATACCCAACTGGAGGATTTGTTAGAAGCTGACGGAATAATAGTCGGTTCACCTACCTATTATGGACAAATGTCATCTAAAATAAAAGAATTGTTTGACGAATCTGTAAAGATTCATGGAAAATTAACAGGAAAAGTAGGTGCTGCTTTCACCAGTGCTGGTGGAACTGCTACAGGTGCGGAAACGACTCTTCTCTCCATCTTACAAGCTATGCTGGTTCACGGCATGATAATCCAGGGAAGAGCCGATAACAAACATTATGGTGTTGCCTGTGTAAATGCTCCGAACGAAGAAGTGACGAAACTATGCAGAGAGCTTGGAAAGAGAATTGCTGGTTTAGTGGCTAAGTTAGCAAAAGGGTGATAAAATAAGTGAAGAATTTGATTTTGAAAAATATTGGTTAGCGAAATTTACCAAACGCCTAGACGAGATAGCGGGAGAAAAAATCAAAAAAGAAATTATGAAAGGCAGTGAAAGATTTTTCTGACAATTCCAGTCGAGAGGAAGTAATAAACTGGTCTAAAGAGGCAATGAAAAAATTGGATTCTCTTGTAGATGAAAAGAGAAGAATAGAGATAATGACCGGCTGCGCCTGCCAGTATCCAAAATCTGATTTGAAGGAGATGAGAAAAACGTATGAGGAAACTAAAAACATTGATTTAGTCCATCAAATGCTACAAGAACAATTCGTGTCATTTCTTAAGAACTCTTTGAAATTAAATAATGAGCTCATTGAAGAAATAGTAAAACGAGGATGGGGTTCAGGAGGAGTAAAGAAAGGAAACACGATTATTGCTACAAAGATACCCAAAAGCGGCTATCTTATCGAGTACATGAAAGAAACAGATCCGGAAAAAAAGCGAGCACTATATTGTCACTGCCCGAGAATCAGAGAAGCGATAAAATCTGGAACAAAAATTTCCCTCACTTACTGCTACTGCGGGGCAGGGTTCTACAGGGGAATATGGGAGTACATACTCCAGCAGTCAGTGAAGGTAGAAGTGCTAGAATCGGTGCTCCGGGGGGATGACGTGTGTAAAATTGAGATTCATCTACCTTTAGAAATAGTAAAAAAATAAAAGGGTGATAGAAACGGATGAAAAAGGGTTCAGAAAATTCTTGAAAAGAAGTGGGAGGTCACAGAGTGTTCTCAAGAGAGTAATAACTTATGTGAAAGACTTCGAACGATATCTACAAGAGTACCGTGATGTTAAAGAACTTGATGAGGTGGTTTCTAATGACTTGGAAGGTTTTGTAGAGTGGATCGAAAAAAACCTAAAACATCGGCAAAAACACATCTATGGGCTATAAAATATTATTTCCAATACACGTCGAACGAAACAGGGTAGAGTACCTTTCCAGATAAAAAAATTCAGAGGTGTAAATCAATGCCATGCAGAGAAACTATCTGCCATAGGTATAAAGACAGTTGACCAAATGCTGGAGGCAGGAAGAACTAAAATTAAAAGACAGAATCTTTCAGAAGAAACGGGAATTCCCCTTGATGCTATTTTAGAGTTTGTGAAACTCTCAGATCTGTCAAGAATTGGAGCTGTGAAAAGCATACGTGCCCGACTCTATTACGATGCGGGAATCGATACTCCTGAAAAAATGGCTCAATGGGATCCAAAAAAACTCAGAACTTACTTGATAGAATTTGTTGAAAAGACAGGCTTCGAGGGCATAGCAACATTACCAAAAGAAGCGGAATATACTGTTGCACAAGCTAAGAAACTACCCAAAATAGTGGAATACTAATAAATTCTGCATATCGAATAACAAAAGAAAGATAACCCCTCTTCATCAGATCGTGCTCTTTACTTACTTCTTTAAATCAACACAAAACCTTATAAAATATGTCTGAGTGTGAATTGTATGGGAATAATAGAAGCTGAGCATCTCGATAAATATTATCCTCCTCCGAGAAAGGGAACATTTGGATTCATTGATCTGATAAAAGACCTCAGAAAACCGAGAGAGACTTTGCCCGCGTTGGTAGACGTTAACTTTGAAGTCAAAGAAGGCGAGATCTTTGGACTACTGGGACCGAATGGTGCAGGAAAAACGACATTCTGCAAAATAATGAATGCACTGGTGATACCTACCTCGGGACATATATACATAGATGATTATGAATCCGTAAAAGATCACGAAAAGATCACAAGAAAGATGGTAACTATTTTCGGAGGCGAAAGAGAGATGTGGGGTTTATTTTCATGGAGAGTGACAATAGAACGGAATCTGAAATATATTGCCGAGTTATGGAAAGTGCCTCCACATCTTATAAAGAAAAGAATAGATTATGCCATGGAGATACTCGATCTCGAAGAGAAAAGAAAAGAGTGGTACCAGAAACTCTCGGCAGGCATGAAACAGAAGGTTCACTTAGCTTTAGCATTTATCGTACAGCCGAAAATAATAGTTCTGGATGAACCGACAATCCGGCTAGATGTCCCATCAAAAAGAAGAGTTCATAATGCTATAAAGAAAGAACTCTGCCGGAACTTGGGATCTACTATTCTATTAACTACTCATGATATGAGCGAAGCGGAAAAGATGTGCGACAGAGTTGCGATTCTCAATACAAAGATTGAATTTATAGACAGACCTGAAAACATCAAAGAACTCTCAAAGGAGTATGAGATTCTGGAACTGAAGTTAAAATATCTGAATTCAAAGACAAAAAAGGATCTTGAGCCCTTTACGATAAGAACTGAAGAGACTTATAAAAATGGGATTTATAAACTAAAAATATTTTTTGAAGACAAAGAGAAGAATCTTCCTGAAATCTTGGGAGTTTTAAAAAGTTCCAAAATTGAGGATATAAAAATAAGGACACCTTCTCTTGAAGATGCTTTTATCTATATGATCAACAGAGGTAAAAAAGATGTTTAATGAGATTAAATCAGAGATAAAAGTCATAAGCTCGTTTATAAGAATGGGAGCATACACATTTTTCTCGCAAAGGTGGGGAGTTATCTCGCAGTTTTTGGGAATCGCTGTAAATGTAGGTGTCATCGGTATCTTCGCAAAGCTTGTAACCTTAGATGCAGATATAGCTCAGTATGGAACACCGAGATTTCTGGAATTCTTTGTAATAGCTATGTTTATTACCAACTTAGTATTTATTGGTACAGGCAGTGTCTCTGGAATCTTACGAGGAGCCAATTTTGCCAATCTCTATACTTCCCCGTGTAAATTTATTACTATATTTATAGGTGCAAACTCATGGAAGATAATATGGAGATTTATGACGAGTTTCTTCTTTATTTTTTTAGCTGTAACACTCTTTAATGCTGAGATATACTTTAATTCTGGATTTATGGTAGTTTTTATCTCTGGATTTGTTTTGATGCTCGCATTGGATCTTTTTGCTGCCGGTTTTACCATAGTAACAAAAGCACCCACAGATCCTATAAACTGGTTTCTGGGGCTGACATCCCAGTTGGTTTCAGGAACTTACTTTCCTGTTGAAAATCTCCCTTCATGGCTCCAGCCGATCGCACACATGCATCCACAGACATACGTAAACAAGTTTGCAAGGCTGACAATGGGAGGAAATGCCAGTCTTACCGAAGTATGGCCAGAGTTAAGAGCTTTCGTGCTCACAACTATAATAATGCTTATAATAGGATACGTGATGTTCAAGTATGGATTTAAAAGAGCGAGAGTCTCCGGAACTCTCGGGCATCAGTGACCCCTTATAATCTTTCTTATGGCTTCTGCTCCCCCATTTCCATACGATTTTCTTGTTATATAATCTGCTTTTTCCTTTAATTCTTTCACAGCATTTTTCACCGCTATTCTATATCCCACCACTTCAAAAGCTGGAATATCGTTGTAGTTATCACCAATATAAATGGTATCTTTCAGATCTATGTTCATCATTTTTGCAAGCTTTTTTAAAGCGTTTCCTTTATTAACACCTTTGTTTTTTATATGTATTCCAAATCCGGAATCAGTAACTTCTATGTTTAAATTATGTTTGCTCGCAATATCCAGGATTTCGTTAACGTCTATGTTATAAACAACAATTCCCGTTTTGCGTAAAAAAATTGGTGCTACATCTACCTTTTCTTTTATAAATTCATAACATCTTAAAGGTTCTTCGAGCGATCCTGAAACTTCGATTTTTGAGTTATAAGATATTATACCTCCATCCTCAGCGATCACACCCCCGGAAGTACCTATAAGCTTGGAAGCTCCAAGAGCAAAGCCAATGATATTCCCTGTACAGAGAGAAACTTTAAAATCTGCTTCTTCAGCTTCTCTTAAGGCTCTTATAGCATCTATATTTATCCTTCTTTTTTTGTCTGTGAGTGTACCATCTATATCAGAAACTATTGACTTCATTATTAAGATAGTCTGATCTGCGTATAAAAATGCTTTGGTATTATAGAGTTTTAGAGAAAGAAAAAAATCGTGAAAGAATAGAATTATTGGGCAACATTCAGATTAGATCATGCAATCATGCGAGATCACCGAAAACTTTTTAAATATATAGGTAATCTCTATTCATATGAAAAACTATAAGATAGATCTTTCTAATCGTTCTTTGCAATGGACTTCAATTGAAGCAGCAAGATGTCTTTCTTGCTACGATGCACCATGCAGTCAGGCTTGTCCTGTTCATATCGATGTACCGGCATTTATTCGAAGAATCAAAACAGGTGATTTTATAGGTGCAGTTACTGTTCTCAGGAAAGACCTCGCCTTTCCTGATACGTGTGCTTTAGTTTGCCCACATTTAAAACTTTGTGAAGGAGCTTGTTGTAACACAGAGTTATCCGGACCGATTAAAATTGGCGCAATTCAGCATTTTGTAGCCACTCTTGGAAAAGAATTAGAGATTAAAGAGAAGAGACTGGAGCCATCGGGGAAGAAGATAGCAATTGTAGGTGCCGGACCTGCTGGTCTGGTCGCTGGCAAAGACTTGGTGGCACTAGGACACGATGTCACGGTATTTGAGTCGCAGTCCATACCCGGAGGTCTTCTAACTAATGGGATACCTGCATACAGACTTCCCAAAGAAGTATCAGATGAAGAGATCAAGTACATAAAAGAAATGGGATTGGCGATCCGTACAGGTGATCGCATAGATGATGTGAAAAAACTTCTCGACAAATTCGATGCAGTATTAATAGCCATAGGTGCTCATGAAGGTCTTCCCTTAGACATACCCGGAAAGGAGCTAAAAGGTGTAAAACAAGGTATAGATTTTATCAAGAGTTTTAATGCAGGTGCTGAAAAGTCACTTTCGGGGAAAAGAGTAGCAGTCATCGGAGGCGGTGACGTAGCCATAGATGCAGCCAGGTGCTCTATCCGTCTAAACGCAGAAAAGGTGTATGTGATCTATCGCAGATCATTTGACGAAATGCCTGCTTACGGACCTGAAATTGATGACGCTAAAAAAGAGGGCGTTGAGTTCCTGATTCAGGCTGTACCAACAAAAATTATCGGTGAGAATGGCAATGTGAAAAGCCTGGAATGTGTAAAGACAAAATTGGGCGAAATGGACGAGTCAGGGAGAAGAAGACCTATACCGATTCCTGAATCAAAATTTGAAATAGAAACAGATGTAGTTATTGAAGCTATCGGTCAGAAAGTTGATGAATCCTTCATTCGGAACAATCCGGATATTGAAAATGCCAGAGGGCTTATTAAAGTTGATGACTCTTTCATGACATCGCAAAGAGGTATCTTTGCTGCAGGAGATGTCGTAAGAGGAGGCTCTACAGTGATTCAGTCGATAGCAGATGGAAAACGTGCTGCCGTTGAGATTGATAAATTTTTAAGGAGAGGATAATCATGAAAAAAAATAATAATGTAGACATATCTGTTGATTTCTGCGGTTTTCATTTAGAAAACCCCTTTATGTTATCGTCCGCACCTCCTACTGCAAGTATCGAGATGATCCAGAGGGCATTCGATGCTGGATGGGGAGGAGCTGTTACTAAAACTTTAGCGTTAAAACCCACACCAAATGTCGAGCCGAGATTTGCAACTTTACGCTCGGATGGAAAGATCATAGGTTTCGAGAACATCGAACAGATCAGCGACAGAGGATTAGATGAGTGGCTACCGGGAATACGAAAAACAAAAGAAAAATATCCAAATAAATTGCTTGTTGCAAGTCTCATGGCACCTGCAGATCCTGATGAATGGCATGAGTTGGTTCAAAAAGTGCAGCCTGCCGGGCCAGATATGATCGAATTAAATCTCTCGTGTCCTCACATGGCTGAAGGCGGTATAGGTTCAGCTATTGGACAGGATCCTAAATTGGCAGGAGATGTAACGAAATGGGTAAAGGAAGTAGCTGAAGTGCCGGTAATGGTCAAACTTACGCCGAACGTTACCGATATTATATCCATAGGAAATTCAGCAAAAAGAAATGGTGCAGATGCCCTATCAGCCATAAATACCATCTTATCAATGATGGGCATTGATCTCGACACAATGGAGCCAAAACCCTCTGTTAAGGGGCACTCCACATTCGGTGGTTTCTCAGGTCCCAGTGTCAAACCGATATCTCTAAGAATCGCAGTACAGTTGGCTAAAGGTGTTGGCCTACCGCTTTCGGCTATAGGTGGGATAACTACATGGAGAGACGCTGCCGAGTTTCTCATGTGCGGTGCAACTACAATGCAGATGTGTACAGCAGTTATGCGCGGCGGTTATGGAATTATAGAAGACCTGACGACAGGACTGTCCAATTATCTGTATGAGAAGGATATTGAATCTGTGAAAGATATTATAGGTCATGCTCTACCAAAGATCCATAAGAGTCTATCAGAGCTTGATTTTGCACATAAAGAAGTCGCAGAGATTGACAAAACTAAGTGTATCAAATGTGGTTTATGCTACGTATCTTGTAGAGACGGTGGTTATGATGCCATTACATTAGATGAAGAAAGATTACCGACTGTCGATGAAGAAAAATGCGATGGGTGCTCACTTTGTACGCACGTATGCCCTGTATGGGATTGCATCAAGATGAAGAGAGTATAAACGCTTTACGGCTAAATATCGGAAATACAAAGTAAAAATAAATCATGTCCAAATAGATGATTTTTTACTGAATATTTCCTAAATAGTCTTTACTTTACATGATCATCTATCTCGTATAAAAATCGATTTTTATCCATACTTATTAGATAAGCTCTAATTTTATTTTAAAATTTCAACTTTCCACCGAAACATTTTTAAAGTAGAACTCACTATAAGATGTACTCCACTTTAAAAAGTGGAAGGAGGAAGTAAAATGGTAGCACCAAAAACAAAGTTGTTTGGAAAGGATTTTATATCAACGCAAGAATGGCAAAAGGAAGAACTGGACACTGTTTTGGCTATCGCTGATCAATTGAAGACAATGTGGTCATACGGATACATGCCGAGAATACTGGACAGGAAAACTCTGTTCATGCTGTTCTACAACTCTTCATTGCGAACGAGGAACTCTTTTGAGGCTAATATGACAGAATTAGGAGGACATGCACACTTTTTGGATGCTTCAACATCCTATATGCCTGTCTTGGGGGAGGAGTCAGTAATCACGCCCGAAGGAAAAAGCAGAGAACGTGTAAAAGATGCAGCAGGAGTTCTTGACAGAATGGGTCATGCGCTCGCTATTAGAATTTTTGGAAAACCTGCAGGACATGTCTACGGTGCTGCAAACGGACTCATAAGAGAGTTTGCTAAGCTGTGTACCATCCCTGTCATAGATATGGACTGTGACATGTACCACCCATGTCAGGCTATGGCAGACCTCATGACCATAAGAGAACACATCGGTCCATATAATCTGAAGGGTAAGAAATTCGTAATGAGCTGGGCAAACGCTCCCAGTCCGTGGAAACCACTCGCAGTTGCACACTCTGTCACTCTCTTAATGACAAGATACGGATTAGATGTAACACTTGCGTATCCCAAGGATTTCCATATAGATCCAAAGATAGAAGAGCAAGCCAGAATAAACGCTGAGAAGAATGGTTCGGAGTTTGAAGTTGTTAATGACATGGAAGAAGCCTTTGAAGGTGCAGATATTGTGTATCCAAAGGGATGGACAAGCATAGAGTATCTCCCACCAAAGACAAAGGAGCCTCAGATAGACAAAATCGTAAATCAGCTGAAGGGATTCACAGAATCCGGTGAGTGGACATGCGACGCTGAAAAGATGAAAAAGACAAATAATGCATACTACATGCACTGTCTGCCAGCCGACGTGAAACCAGGATACGAGGTAACTCCAGAGGTCATTGACAGCCCAAAAAGCATAGTAATCGACGAGGCAGAGAACAGACTTCACGCTCAGAGAGGTATTTTAGCTGCAATAATGAGCGGAAGATACTAAAATGTTTTATTTTTTATTTTTTACTATTTTTAGGTGATTTTATGAATAAAACAATCGTAGTTGCCCTCGGAGGGAATGCCATCAAACAGGCTCATGAAAAGGGTACAAGTGAGGAGCAGTTCAAAAATGTTAATATAGCGTGTAAAGCAATAATGAATTTGATTAAGGAAGGTTATGAAGTGGTCATTACCCATGGTAACGGTCCCCAATCCGGAAATCTCATGGTACAGCAGGAGGCAGCGAAAGATAAAGTACCTGCCATGCCGATGGATGTTGTAGGTGCCATGACGCAGGGACAGATAGGGTATATGATCCAGCAGACACTACAAAATCTAATTGCCCTGGAAGGAAAGGAGATACCTGTCGCTACGGTAGTCACGCAGGTGGTCGTATCGAAAGACGATCCAGACTTTGAAGACCCGTCAAAACCAGTAGGTAACTTTTTCACGAAGGAAGAAGCGGAAGCACTCGCTGCAAGAGATGGTTATGTAATAAATCCACCTCCTGGAAAAGAATACCTTGAAAAAAAGATGGCGGGCTATGTGATAAAAAAAGTGAAACCTACGGGAGACAGACCATTCAGAAGAGTTGTTCCATCACCAGATCCTATAAGAGTTGCAGAGGCTAAGGCCATAAAAGCTCTTGTAGAGGCAGGAACTATTGTGATAGCTTCCGGCGGAGGAGGAGTTCCAGTCATGGAAAAAGACGGAGGAATTCTCGCAGGGCTCGATGGTGTCATAGACAAGGATAAGGCAGGAGAAAGGCTTGCAGAAGCTGTGAACGCAGACATCTTTCTGGTACTAACTGATATTGAAGTTGCTTACCTTAATTTTGGTAAGGAAAACCAGAAACCTGTAAACAAAATGACAGTTGCAGAGGCTAAAAAGTATTTAGAAGAAGGACACTTTCTGGCAGGGAGCATGGGTCCGAAAGTACTGGCATGTATCAGATTCATCGAAGAGGCCAAAGGAGAAAAAGCAATAATTACATCGTTGGACAAGGTTGGAGATGCACTGAAAGGAAAAACTGGGACGGTAATAGTTCCCTGAGACCTCTGTCTGATCGGTAAAAATTTGAAAAACATTGCCAAAAAACAAAAGTTCCATATTTTTTTTTGGAAATTTCAATTTATATACGAAAAGTTTATAAAGTAATTTTATTGAAAATGAATAAGGTGATTAGATGAGGCTGTATGAATATGAAGCTAAGGAAATATTCAGAAACAATGGAATACCTGTACCAGAAGGTAAACTCGTATTAAACGCAGAAGAAGTTATAAAGGCCTATAATACTCTGGCCCCTGCTATCATAAAGTCGCAAGTTCTCGTAGGAGGAAGAGGAAAGGCAGGAGGAATAAAATTTCCTGAAAACGAAGCTGAAGCAAAGAAGCTTGCTGAAGAGCTACTCAGTTC